>Ga0208695_1002245_pt1 | contig 14395 bp, 11 predicted proteins | sample AD_UKC111_MetaG_FD_184449 | JGI IMG/M metagenome (GOLD analysis project Ga0208695, IMG submission 184449) | Active sludge microbial communities of municipal wastewater-treating anaerobic digesters from Hong Kong - AD_UKC111_MetaG (SPAdes)... | ecosystem: Engineered > Bioreactor > Anaerobic >... | reverse complement strand
TGTACTGAAGGGCATTCCCGGTGGTGGTTTGACCCAGGATAGTAATGGGCGGCGCCCATGGACCTGATGACCCGGTACCGTCAAACATCCAATCCAGCCAATAGGTGCCGGGCGGCAGGTAGACATCGGCGCTGGCGATGGTGGTCATGATGGGACGGGTGTTATTTGTCATGGCATAATCGACAACCCGGTAACTGTCTGTCCAGGCAGTACTGATCAGCCGGTTGGTGGTGAGGTTGCCGTAAATCACACTGCTTGCCGGGTTATCGGGCGGTCCGTCCCAGATTTGATAGTACAACCCTGTGAATGTTGATGCAGGGGGATCTGTGTATGTTCCTGTCTGGTAGGAAAAGAATGTCAATTGTTCAATTTTCCAGCCCTTATGTCCGGTGATGGTAAACTCATCCGCCATCCGGTTTCCAACGGAATATTGCGCTCCAAAGCCGTAGGTATTCATACTCAATGCGGTTTGGAGGACACTGGCATCAAATCCGTTATATCCCCCACCAGGATGGGTGATGAGGGGACCGTTATCCCAGAGAACATCATCGCATCCACCGCCAATGCCGAAATTATCCAGCCGGGCGGTCCCATCATAACCGAGAATGCCAATCCCCTCTCCCTCGGGGACGGGTGCACCCTCACAGACATAGACCTGGTTGGGCTGGGTGCCTCCATCAATATTGGACAGGGTAATTGTGACCGTTGTGCCCACCCGGATCGCCTTCATGTGGGCGGTGCTGAAGGGGGATGAGAGTTCAAAAAAGCCCAACCCGAAACCTGTGCTGTTGTTACCGGTATAACATCCCCCGTAATTAAACTTTCCCATATATGGTGATTGTTGTTGAATTTTCAGGAACAGGTTGTCGATCCCTGCCCCATAGTTCAACAACAAACCGGTATATTGTAAAGTGTTTCCCACAACCGCAATATCCGCCTCTGCTGTGTCACCGTCTCCTGGTGCACCGTTATAGGTTGTCCTTCCATAATCACTGCAGGCTGCAGCGTTTCCAACCACGTTACAGTTGCCATTCTGCACCGTCCAACCGGGTCCGATGGGACCATCCACCCGGTTAAAATCATCCAGCACATACTCGGTTGACATGGTTCCATACGGGCTGTCGGTTGCAACTCCGGATGAAACACCAGTGAATGGTGATACAGATGAGTTGAATTCTGGGAATTTCGTAGAGTCCGGGGACTCAGTTGAGGGTGGAATGAGGAGAGTTTCATCCACCAGCCCGGGCACCTGGCTCTGTGCCTGGATCACTTCCAACGGAACCAGCAAATCTTCACTTGCAATGTCCTGGTCCAGCCACCTGCTATCAGCTCCCCGGGGCGGATCTCCGCCTTCCGCACTGGCAACCTGGACATTTGCTCCCCCGCTGAGTGTGATTGTCACCAAGGCAAGGAGTGCAAGGATGGATACCATTTTTAGCCTGTTCATTACGACCTCCTGTCTTTTCCAGCATTGAATTGAACAGATGAATGGGTTCGGGTCGCCATCCGCATTCCTGGTTGGCAAGGTATGCAGGAATACCCGAATCATACCTGGAGGGGATGGGCAGGCATTGGTGCAGTGCTTTTCTGCGATCAGGGGAAATGCGATGATGTTACGCAGACGTGAGAGGCAAGCTACCCGATTTTATGCTTGTTAAATTCCATTATAGTGAGGATGAAACCTTAAAGCAAGTTAATAATCGGGATACTTTATCCGATGATTCCATTCAAATATACAAAGGAAAAGCGAACTCTTGACGCAACCGGTAAACCGGATACAATACAGGTGCCGGGGCGATGGCGGAATAGGCAGACGCAGCGGACTTAAAATCCGCCGGTAGAGATACTGTGTGGGTTCGACCCCCACTCGCCCCACTGGATATGGTTAAAGGGTGGTTTATTAGGCGTAAATCCGTATATGTGGCGGTCATTTTTAGGAGAAATGGAGGGTTCTCTGATGAAAACGACCGTTTTAACCCAGCGGATTGTTCATCCATTTGACCGGGATGATTACATTCTTCTATGGATCGATGCTTTCATGACCGACCGAAAATCAAGAGGGTTGGCTGGCGGTTCGCTGCGCTTTTATATGCAAAAGCTACACCTGTTTTCTCTGTTTTGCGAATGCCAGGCGGTTACTCAAATCAGGCAGATTGATGCAGCTTTCCTTCGGAAAATGCTCATCTGGCTGGAAGAGACCGGACATAATCCCGGTGGTGTGCATGGTTGTTACCGTGCTGTGAGAGCGTTTCTGTTTTGGTGGGAAGAAGAGACCGAGCCAGTTGCTTGGAAGAATCCGATAACAAAGGTCAGGGCTCCGAAAGTGCCAGACGAGCCTTTGGATCCGGTTGAATTTGAGACGGTGAAGGCTATGGTGGCAACCTGCAAGGGGAGGGGATTCACTGATTATCGAGATAAAGCAATTTTCTATGCCTTACTGGATACAGGTGCAAGGGCTACAGAATTTCGGATGATGGATATTGATGACCTTGACTTGGCTATGGGATCCATTCTCATCAGGCAAGGGAAGGGGCGCAAGCCACGCATGGTCTATCTGGCACAAAAAAGCAGACAGGCGGTCAGGGCATACCTGAAGACAAGACGTGATGGAAATCCAGCTTTATGGGTGACGGACGAAGGCGGGCGATTGTCTTACGATGGGCTGCGTGGGGTTGTGAAACGAAGGGCAAACCTGGCTGAGGTGGAGCAACCCACCCTGCATGACTTTCGACGTGCGTTTGCTTTGAATATGCTGCGGGCAGGGGTGGATATTTTCACGGTTCAAAGGCTGATGGGGCATACGTCGCTTGTGGTTTTAAAACGGTACCTGGCACTGACTGACCAGGATACAAAGGCTGCACATACGAGGGGCAGCCCGGTGGATCATTGGGGATTATAGATGGTGTGCGAATAGTATTTATCGACAAGGTGCATTCTTTGCTGTGGATATATGGATGATTAATTTTCTGTTCAAGTATCCACAGCCTGATTCCATTCGCTTGTTTATCACGAAGAAATGGATTCTATTGCAATGCCAGGTTGGCAATTATCATAATTGTTTTGTATGATGAACACTCATGGTTGTTTAACTTTACAAAGCCGGGTATATAATATTTAAGAATTCGTTTGCTATTGATTTTTTGAGATTAACAATCAAAATTGCAGTGCCCCCTGTTTTCTATCGCTATAGGGAACACCGGCAACGTAGAATGATTCTGAATAATAAATAGTTAGACTTTATATGTCCAATAAAATATTTACTTCATATAGTTTCCACATTGATCTCAGAAAGGAGAGTTGATCATGAAAGAATTCGGTAGTTGGGGAGTGTGGCCATCATTTCAATTGGCTGGAATAATTGGGTGCGGGCTAGGTATGGTAGGACTACTATTAGGAGGATGGGCACCTCTGGTTGGGGTTGGGGTTGCTCTATTGGTGTGGGCAGTATTGACCTGGGCTATTACCAGTATGGATGCTGGTATGGGTGACTTTTTGAAGATTATCAGGTCTGTTAAACCAGATGCTCTCGATACTCCTCAAGCGGAAGAGACCTTTAGATCGCGATTCGACAATATCAAAAAAATCACTGATACAGGAAAAGATTTTGTTCAAACGTCGGCGGGTAAAATTACATCAGGAGTGGTTTTGGTTGGTTTTGTAGGAACTGTCATTACAGTTCAACTGAATTCTTTCAAAAATCAAATAAATTTCAACAACGAAATAGATATCGAATCTGGTACTACCATGAGTTGGCTAGAGATAATGCCGGGAAAAGATGTAGAGGAAATTATTATAGATCCACACGATCCACAAAGTGTTTTTGTTTGGGTTGAAGAAACAGGGGAGAAAATTCTTTACCGAACGACTGACGCGGGGAAGACATGGGAATTGGTTGTTGATGAATATTTTACTGGTGGACGATTCTGTTTCGATCCAAGCAATCCTAATAGTATTTTAGTTACTCGAACCATAGATGAAAAGGGACAAATTTATGTCACTCGCGATGGTGGCAATACTTGGAGACAAACTTTACAATATGATTTTCCACTAGGTGATTGCTTGTATTCGAACCAATCAATGGTGTATGTGGAAGCAGAACCAAGTGAAAATCATGATGAAAAAGAAACGTACTATGGATATTTAGTATCAAATGATGGCGGGGAAAGTTGGAGTAATAAGAAAGGGATAAGTTTATTTGACGATACAGATATCAACGAGTACTATTCGATTGAATCCGTTAACCCCAATAACCCTAATAATTTATTGTTATATTATAGATGTTATGGCACTTTTCCTAATGATATGTCAACGTGGGTTGAATATGGCTTTGCAATGGTTGTTGGCGATAAACAACCACCGCAAAAAATAGAAATACCAGAAAATGGGATGGATCGGCTTTCTAGTATTCAGTTCATCCAAATAATCCATCTATCGTTTATGCTTGTTATGGTGGAGATATAACCAAAATCTCTACGGATGGAGGCTATTCATGGAGAAATATCGATCTGATTATAGTTGATGGCAAAGGCTACCATGATCAGGCAATTTGTTCCAAAACAGGCGAAATGTATTTTCATCCGAGCAAAGAGTCTATTATGTACATGGTTCTCATACAGCGACCTCAGGATGATATTGGTGACTCTTTGGTAAAGAGTGTGGATGGCGGTGTGGAGTGGGAAACCATTAGTCCGAAAGAAGGTATTGGTGATATTAATTCTTTTGCGGTTTCAACTCAAAATCCACCCTTACTATATCTTGCCACTGAAGAAGGTTTATATTTAGCGTATGATGGCCAGTAACTTTTCAATGTGAATATTTTACAAAACAAGGTATTTTCGACTAATTATTCTTTAAATAATAGAGCAGGTTAACCTTGTGTGAAGCAGATAGGCGGGGGTGTTACCCCGCCTGAGGGTATTCAACCCTGAAAATGGGTTCGCGCCTTTGGTTTTTTCGTGTCGAATCCTGTATATGTTTGCCAAACCTGCAGTTTGGTTTGTTTCCTTTTGAGCAATATATTCTATTGGTGATCGGAGAAGTTATCGAGCATTAATGATTAAGTACTCTGAAGTAATCGATTGGAACTCTTTGAATTTCCACAGGTTCCGAATGGATAGCAAATGAATAAAGAGCAGCGTGAGAAATACATCGAAGAACGATATGAGAAAATTCAGAAAATAGCAACCGTTGGACCAGCGGATCGGTTCATTCTCAAATTCTGGCTGCAAGGATTGACGTGCCAGGAAATTTCCACACGGTTTTTTATTCAGACGTGGGAGATTCGGCAACGAATCAGGCGGCTGAGAAAGGAACTGGGGGAGGATTTGGTGCCGTTGGATAAAGATCGACCGTCCAGGAAAAAGTAGGAGGATGCTGATCGATTTTTGGAATCCAATTCTCCAACGAACCAGGTTTGATTGATGGATCGAAAAGTCTTTCGGGTGTGCGCTTGCATTAATCCGAAATTCATTATATGATTTTTATGTTCATCCATCGGAGAACCTTCCCTTATTTACTTTACAGGTAGCGGGGAATTGTTGCGTATCCTGCAACGCCGGACGTGTAGACTGGAGTGTGGATTTACTCAATACGTCTGGAATTGTGCGCCCCCACATTTACCCCATCTGAAATTTGATGTTACCCCAGGAACGATTACCGGTATTTTGCTCTCTTTGATTCACTTAACGCCTCCATGTGTTTCCAGGCTCCCGAAATATCCAAATGATTTGTTTCGGTTCCGGGAGGGATATTCCAGGAGTGACTGGATTGTCAAGAGGATCAATGACGAAACCCCACCAGATTCTATGGGCAAAAACAACTGAAGAAACTTTGGACTGGCACCCCCTGATCTGCCATATGATTGATACGGGGCAGGTTGCCAGCATTCTCTGGGGAGACTGCCTGGCGCCAGCAACCCGCCAGTATTTTGCCAGTCGATTGGGGCTGGATGAATCACGGGCAGGTGCGCTGATTTCGTTCTGGGTGAGCCTGCACGATCTTGGGAAGGCAGGTCCGGGATTTCAACGAAAACATGCTCCGGCAATTCCAGCGCTGGAAAATGCCGGCTTTGCATTCCCCATGCCAACCAGCAAGCATGCACCGCATGGGGTGGTGTCTGCCTGGGCGCTGGAAATTTTGCTGCAGCAACAATTTCAACTGGAATTGTCTATTGCCAGGCGGATTGCCCGGGCTTTGGGCGGGCATCATGGATCCTGGGTGACATCGACGCAATTATTACCCCAATCATTGACTTCAGCTGATAAAGGGGATGGAAGCTGGGACGCTGCGCGCCAGGAACTGATGAATGACCTGGCAGCGATTTTCCATCCGCCCCACGATTTTTCCTGGACCGAAAATCAAGAAGAGGAAAATTCCTTCCTGGTTTTATTTTCGGGGATGACATCGGTGGCGGACTGGATTGGGTCCATGTCGGAATTTTTCCGGTTTCAAAACGGAGAATTTGATCTCCACCAGTATTCAAGCGAATCCAGGCGCAAAGCGATGGAGGCATTGGAAGCCCTGGGCTGGAGGGGGTGGCAAGCCGAGGGAGAATCGATCCTGTTTGAAAACATGTTTCCATTTCTGCCCAATACAATCCAGGGGAGGGTTATCGAGGAGGGACAGGAAGTGCAACTGCCGGCATTGTTGATCCTGGAGGCACCAACCGGAAGCGGGAAAACGGAAGCAGCATTATATCTGGCGGATCATTGGCTGCAAGCCAGTCGGGGAAGAGGGTTGTATGTTGCCATGCCGACCCAGGCGACCAGCAACCAGATGTATGAACGGGTGGGGCAATTTCTCCAGAACCGATACAGCGGGCAGCAGATCAACCTTCACCTGGCACATGGCGCCAGCCTGCTGGCAAAGACAATCCATGCCCCGGCAAATATCAGTGACAACGAACATCATGCAATTGAGGGGGGAATCCGGGCGGAGACCTGGTTTTTACCGCGAAAGCGGACCCTGCTTGCTCCGTTCGGGGTTGGGACGGTGGACCAGGCTTTCATGAGTGTGCTGCAAACCAGGCACTTCTTTGTCCGGATGTTTGGATTGGGGCAAAAAGTGGTGATTTTTGATGAGGTCCACGCTTACGATACCTACATGTCCGAGTTGTTCCAGCAGTTACTGACATGGCTACGGGCGATCGGGACATCGGTCATTCTGCTGTCGGCAACCCTACCCGAAAGCACCCGGCACAGCCTGGTGGAAGCATGGGGCGGGGTGGAAAGGGAAACGCAAGCAGGCAACTATCCACGAGTGACGATTGCAACTCCTTCTGAAGTGCGGACTACAACCCTGCCCTGGTCGGAGAAGCGGGTTATCCATCTCCGCCGGGTGAATCCGGATCCGCAATCAGTGGTTCCTTTATTGAAAGAAAAGCTTGAGGAGGGGGGATGTGCGGCGGTAATTTGCAACCGGGTGGCACGTTCGCGGGAGATATTCCGGGCGATTGGGCAGGCGGGGATCGTGGATGAGAATGACCTGCTGCTGTTTCATGCCCGATTCCCACTCGCCCGGCGCATGGAGATTGAAAAAGCGGTGCTGGAACGGTTTGGCAAAGGGGGGGAAAGACCGAAGAAATCCATCGTGATTGCCACCCAGGTGATTGAACAAAGCCTGGACTTGGATTTCGATTTTATGATCAGTGACCTGGCGCCGGTGGATTTGCTTTTACAACGGGCGGGACGACTGCACCGGCACGAGCATAACCGGGATTTGCGCCCTGGGAGATTGCACGAACCCGAACTGGCAATCACCCAACCTGCATGGTCAGATGAACCGCCCGATTTTGGCAAAGATGAATGGGTGTATGAGCGCGCCATCCTCCTGCGGACCTGGGCAGTTTTGAAGGATTGCGGGGAGATTGCCATCCCCGATGATACCAGCACTCTGATTGAGGCTGTCTATGGTGACCTGACCCTGGATGCTTACCCCATCCCGATCCAGGAGGCGATTGCGAAGGCGGAGAAGAAAGCGAATTTGGAACATCAGAAAGATGTGTTTGAGGCAAGAAAACGGCTGATCCCCCGGCTGGGGGACCCGGGATTGATTTTCAGCCGAAACGAGAACCTGGAGGAGGATGATCCCACCATCCATCAATCCCTGTCGGCTCTCACCCGGCTGGGAGAACCGAGCGTGTCCCTGGCATGCCTGTACCAGGTGCGCGATGGGGTGGGGATTCAACCGGATGGTGATGCCGTGCTTCCTGATGTGGATGGCATCCCTGATGATGATCAAATTCGGAAACTGCTCCTGTCAGTTGTGTCTGTTCAAGACCGCCCGATTTATCAGTATTATTCCCAGCGCACACCGCACCCTGCCTGGAACAAAATTGCCGCCCTCCGGTATATTCACCCGATCGTTTTCAATTCCCAGGGGAGGGCTCACCTGGAGGATTTCCCCTGGACGCTGGTTTTGGATCATCAACTTGGTTTCTGGATCGAGAAGGAGGATATATGACCTATTCATTCAACCTGGTGGAACAACCCTGGATCCCCTGCAGAACGCTGGAGGGGCAAATTCAAGAACTCAGCCTGCGCGAGGTATTCAAACAAGCCAATAGGCTGCAAGCTGTCAGTGGTGACACCCCCCTGGAGACAGCTGCAATCTACCGTCTGCTGCTGGCAATCCTCCACAGTGTGCTGAGGGGTCCAACGGATGCCAGGGAATGGCGGACCCTGTGGCAGAGCAGGAACCTGGATGCGAGCGGGATTCAGGAGTACCTGGAGCGGTGGAAATCGCGATTTGATCTGTTCGATCCGGTCCGCCCATTCTATCAGGCGGGGGATAAGCGCGCCCATCCGAAATCCATCATCTCGCTGGTGATGGAGATGGCTTCGGGGAATAATGCATCGCTGTTCGATCATCATATCGAGGAAGTGGGAGCAATGTTGAGCGCTGCCAAATCCGCCCGAGTGCTGATCACTGCACAAACCTTTGGGCTGGCTGGCTTGAGCGGGATGGAGCAGAAATTTACTGACTGTCCCTGGACGCGGGGGATCATCTTCTTTATCAATGGGGATACGCTGTTTGATTTGCTGGTGCTGAACCTGGCAACCGCGATTGTGCAGCAGCGCATCCCCATAACCGGTGAAGATCAACCCGCCTGGGAATCGGATGACCCGTACCTGCCTGACCGTAACGTACCATTCGGTTATCTGGACTATCTCACCTGGCAGAACCGGCGGCTGCTTTTGATTCCGGAGGGAGATGAGGACTCCCCAATTGTGCGGCAGTTCACGGTTGCGCCGGCGCTGCGTTTGAGTGCCGATGTGCTGGACCCGATGAAGCATTACCGGGTGGATGAAAAAGCAGGGAACCTGGTTTTGCGATTCAATGAGGAGCGGGCGCTATGGCGTGACAGTGCGGCACTGTTCAGGCTGCATAACCCGACAACTGCCCGACCGCCCGAAAATTTTTACGCGGTTGCCTCCCTGGCAACGGATTATGGGTACCTGCCTTCCAGCAGTGTGCTCCGCTTCCAAGCATTGGGGATGGCAAATGACCAGGCAAAAATTGAGTTCTTCCGCCAGGAGCAACTGCCCCTGCCGCTGGCATATTTGCAGGATGATGAATTGATCGGGTCGCTGACCAATTGCCTGGCACAGGCTGAACAGGCATATTCCGGGTTGGGTATGGCGGGCAAGACGCTTGCACTGGCAGCAATTTCCCCGAAGGATATGGATAAATCCTGGAAGGATATTTCAAGAAACACCAAAGATCAGGCAGCGAACCTGTTCAGACACTGGGGAGCAGACCGATTGTACTGGGGGGCGCTGGACATCCCCTTCCTGCAATTACTGGCAGACCTGCCTGCCAGTACCGAGGCAGCAATCGGTAGATGGCAGAACGAAGTGCGCCAGGCGGCATGGGATGCGCTTGATTATGCAATTGCACAAATGGGGGAAGCCCCGCTTGTGTATAAATCCACCGTGAATGCCCGCTCCATCCTGGGAGGGAAGCTGCGAGAAATTTTTCCTGAAAATCAAAAGGAGGTAATTGCATGAGTCAAACCAGTACCGAATCCAATTCATTTATTGAATACCTGGAAGGATTAGCCAGCCGGGAGGAGCGCGGTGCCCTGGCGGCACTGCGCCGCGGGTTGGGAAATCCTCCAGGTACAACGGTTGAAATGTTCCGGTATGTGGAACCATTTTTACCGGAAAGACGAAGAGCGGAACAGGAAGCAGCGTATTACCTGGTTGCAGCCCTGTTTGCCCTGCATCCAAAATCAACCCGGCAGGGGAATTTTGGGAACCATATGGCAGCCATCCGCAAGGAGGGCGATGACGATGCCCTGGAGCGGCGTTTCACGGTGCTGCTGGCAGCGCATCCGGATGATCTGCCCAATTACCTGCGGCAGGCGGTTGGGGTATTGAAATCCAAAGAATGTCCCATCCACTGGGTTCAATTGCTGCGGGACATCCAGTTCTGGGACCTGCCGGACCGGCGGGTACAAAAAGCGTGGGCACGGTCATTCTGGGGAAAATCCAGTCAAATGTCGGAAAATCAAACCAATTGATCAAAAGGAGTCGGATACCATGTTTGTAGAAATCCATATTGTACAGAGCTTTGCTCCATCCAATCTTAACCGGGATGATACGGGCAATCCAAAGGATACCGAATTTGGCGGAGTCCGCCGCGCCCGCATTTCCTCACAATGTATCAAGCGATCCATCCGGATGCACCCGGCTTTCAGCCAGGCAACGGAAGTTGACCTGGGGGTGCGCACCCGCTGGATCACCCGGCTGCTTGTTCCTCCATTGTTGGAGGCAGGCAAGCCGGAAAGTGAAGTGCTGGCAGTTGCCACTGCCTTTGCCACCCAGTACAGCAAGATGGACAAGGAACACACCAGCGTGTTAATTTACCTGAGCAGGAATGAAATCCAGGCTGCCATTCAGGGGATGCTGAAGCAGTGGGCTGGAATTGTGGGGAACCTGCAGGAGAAGAAGAATCCTGAACTGGAGGCAGTTGTTAAGGAGCTGTTCAAGCAGGTGAAGAACCGAACCGGGGCACCGGATATTGCCCTCTTCGGGCGGATGCTGGCGGAGAAACCAGAACTGAACCTGGATGCTGCCTGCCAGGTGGCGCATGCCATTTCCACGCACCGGGTGAACATGGAAATTGATTTCTTCACTGCAGTGGATGACCTGGCAAGGGAAGATCCAACCAATGAGGGTGGGCTGGGAGCGGGAATGATGGGTGTGATTCCCTTTAACAGCGCATGTTTTTATCGGTATGCCCGGCTGGATTGGGAACTGCTGCTGCGTAATCTGGGCGGGGATGAGGATCTTGCGCTCCGGACGGTGGCGGGCTTTTTACGGGCTGCGGTGCTTGCCGTACCGACCGGAAAGCAAACCAGTTTTGCAGCCCAGAATCCGCCCGATTTTGTCCTGGGGGTGGTTCGTGATGATGGGCAATCCTGGTCGCTGGCAAATGCGTTTGAAGTCCCGGTGCAACCTGCTCGCAGCGGCGGCGTGGTTTCGCCTTCCATCGCCGCGCTGGATGCCTATTGGGCAAAGTTGATGGAATACTACGGTTCCAATACCATCCAGCCAGCAGTACTGACACTGGCAGATTCCGCCATGCTTCCCAATCTTGCCCCATACCAGACCGCCAACCTGGATGCCTGGGGGCAGAAAATCACCAGCGCACTGCGCAAGGAGTGATTCTAATGAATACACTCCTGCTGTGCCTGATTGGACCGATGCAGTCCTGGGGCTTGCAGAGTCATTTCAGCGTGCGCGATACGGGTCGGGAACCCTCCAAGAGCGGAGTGCTCGGGCTGGTGTGTGCGGCGATGGGTATTCCCCGGGAAGATGATGCGCGATTGCGACCCCTGGCTGGACTGCGGATGGGCGTGCGGGTGGACCGGGAAGGAAAGCTGAGCCGGGATTACCATACCGCCTGTAATGTGCTGAAAGCGGGCGGGGGGATCAAGGAGACCGAACCATCCACGCGGTATTATCTGGCAGATGCGGCTTTCCTGGTGGGTCTGGAAGGTTCCGACCTTGCCATGCTGGAAGAAATCCAGGCGGCACTGGCGAAGCCGGTCTGGCAGCTGTTCCTGGGCAGGAAGGCATTTGTGCCAGCGGAGCCGGTGTATCTGCCGGATGGATTGCTGCCGGGGGTTTCCCTGGAGGATGCCCTGCGGGATCATCCCTACCTGGGGCGTCCGCCAACCCCGGAACGATACCGGATTGTGGTGGAAACACCGGATGGGGATTTTGTCCAGCCCGACCAACCAGTTTCTTTTGCAAGCCGAAAATTTACATCCCGCAGGGTGCGGATTGGTTTCCTGGATGCAGCCGGGAAACCGGAGGAGGCGGAACCATGTACCTCTCCCGATTAATCCTCAATCCTCATTCCCGCCAGGTGCAGAGAGAAATCAGCGATGCGTACCAGATGCACCGCACGATTTTGCAGGCATTCCGGGCGGTTCTACCAGACCCATTGGAAAGGATTCTGTTTCGGCTGGAGGAACACCCAGACAGCGGATTGCCGGTTACGCTGGTGCAATCCCAAAAGATGCCAGACTGGGAGTGGTTAAAAGCTCCTGAACGCACGTACCTGATGCCGGGAGTGGTGGAGAACCCGGTGGTCAAAGAGTTCCACCTGCAACCATCCCCAGGGCAGATTTTTGTATTCCGGCTGCGGGCAAATCCAACGTATAAAAAGACAGCAGCCGAGCCGGATGCCCGGCAAGGGAAACGGTTGGGAATCCTGCGGGAAGGTGACCAGGAAGCCTGGCTGGAGCGGAAACTGCAGGATGCCGGTTGTGAGCTGCTGCAAGTACGGGTGAGTGAGCGCGGGCAGGTGACCGGATGGCGGGTTGCCGAAGGGCAGCGGAGCCGGATGGTATTCCAGGTGGCATTGTTTGATGGATACCTGCGGGTCAATGACCCGGAAAAATTGCTGAGCGCGGTGAAAAACGGGATTGGGAGCGCCAAAGGATTTGGATTTGGGCTGCTTTCACTGGCGCGTCCCCAATAAATCCCATTTTTTTGATTTACCAGCACCTTAACAATTGAATATGAATTGAGATGGGTGCATCAATGGATGGTTGAAACCCAGCCGGAGGAGGGAAAGGCAGCTCCTCCGGCTGGATGGAGGGAAGGAAAATGCAGGATTTTCACTTGTTACCGAAATTACGAGATAGCCTCAGTTATCTGTACATAGAGCATGCAGTGATTGAAAGGGAAGAAGGAGCGTTACTGGTATTGCAAGAAACCGGGGCGACACGGGTTCCAATTGCCGATCTTTGTGTATTGATGTTGGGACCGGGTGTCAGCATTACGCATGCTGCCATCCGGCTGCTTTCTGAACATGGATGCAGCGTGCTGTGGACAGGGGAAGATATGAATCTGTTCTATGCACAGGGATTGGGTGAAACCAGAAAATCATATCACCTGATCAGGCAGGCGGAATTGGTGAGTGTGCCAGAGAAGAGAATGCGCGTGGTATTACGCATGTATCAGAAACGTTTTCAGATTGAGTTATCGCCCGATATGAGCCTGGAGCAAATTCGTGGGATGGAAGGTGCGCGGGTGAAAAATGCCTATGCAAATGCTTCGAGGAAATATGGTGTTCCCTGGCATGGTCGGAATTATGATCTCTCCAACTGGACACATGGGGACCCGATCAACCGGGCGATTTCTGCGGCAAATGCGGTACTGAATGGGGTCTGTCATGCCGCAATTGTTTCAGGAGGGTACTCACCCGCATTGGGGTTTGTCCATACGGGCAGGCAGTTATCCTTTGTGTATGATGTTGCCGATCTTTACAAGGTGGAATTGACCATTCCGATTGCGTTTCAAACTGTGGCGGAAGGACCGGAAAACGTGGATCGAAGGGCGAGGCAAGCCTGCCGGGAATATTTTCGAGAAGTCAAGTTGTTGGAGAAAATATTACCCGATATTGATGAGTTGTTGGAAATCGGTCCTGAACCAGTTGAGGTTGGTGGTTCTCCGGTTGCCCCGGTTCCGTGGTGGGTTCCTGACGATGTCATTATGACAGGAGATACACAACCATGATCGTTATGGTATTGGAAAAAGTGACTGCTTCTGTAAAAGGTGAGTTAACGCGCTGGCTGTTTGAAGTTCGACCGGGTGTATATGTGGGGCATGTTTCCGCGCTGGTACGGGATAAACTTTGGGAGCAATGCATTAACAGACGTGGCGAAGGGAGGGTATTTCAAGCCTGGTCAACGAATAATGAGCAGCATTTCAGCATGAGAATGTCAGGATATGCCAATCGATTGGTGGTGGATTGGGAGGGTGTACAATTGATTATGGAACAAAAAGAGGCGCTAACCCCCGTGCAAAAGAAAAGGATACTGAGAAATCAGTAATTATTTTTTTGTTAACGGAGGGTATTCCCCACACGCGTGGGGATG
>Ga0208695_1002242_pt1 | contig 14404 bp, 10 predicted proteins | sample AD_UKC111_MetaG_FD_184449 | JGI IMG/M metagenome (GOLD analysis project Ga0208695, IMG submission 184449) | Active sludge microbial communities of municipal wastewater-treating anaerobic digesters from Hong Kong - AD_UKC111_MetaG (SPAdes)... | ecosystem: Engineered > Bioreactor > Anaerobic >... | reverse complement strand
CCTCCCGCAGCAAGACCATGAACCAGTTCGTGCCACTCACTGACAATACACCGTTGCGACCTTCTTGCCTGAAACCGGCTGGTCCGATCCGGGTTGTCTCGATGTCGTACAGATACGCCCCAGCCACCGGCTCGCCTAGGCCACTTACGCGAACCGTGAAGGGCTTGTGTTCACGCGCCAGTCGAATCTCCTTTGGAAAGTCCCACCCGTTGGTCCCTTCCACTCGGGCGCACACCACCAGGGAATACCCGGCACCGTGAAACAGGCGGCAGGTGACACCGGGCAAGGATGGTTGAGGATCGGTGTCGCCCACCTCCCCATAACTGAGCGTCGACGCCACTCCGTGCCGGACCGCGCGCCAGTTCTCGTCCAGTTGCTGCATCTCCTGCTGTATGCCATAACCGTTGCTGCCGCCGGGCAGTCCCGCCAGAGACCCGTAGATCGGACCGATCTGCTGATACAGATAAGGGCGATAGCCCGGCAGCGCCACTCGGATCAGGGGGATCTCACGCCCCATGACGGTGTTCAGGTGCAGCGCGCCGTGAAACCAGGACGAGTAGAAATCCACCGGCGCTTCCGTGGTGAGCACACAATCCGGATTCACCGCCCGCACTGCACGGCTCACTTTGTCCAGCAGTTGCTGGATCCAGCGGTTGTAGCCGAACGGTGACTCATGGTGATGCGCCGGGTTATAGCATGACAGAAAGTAGAAACCCAGCGAATCCAGACGCACCGCGTCGGCACCGGTCTCGCGTACAAGGCGCGAGGCGACCTCGGCCAAATGGTCCTGCCACTCGACGGCCCCCGGGCACATCTGGTAGAAGCCCGCCTTGGTGTAGGAACCCGTGATACTGCCGTCGTGGTGCATCACACTCCAGCGTTCCGCCTTGCCCGACTTCGCCAGTTCGCTGGACTTGTGTACGATGTAGCCTTCCACATAGAAAGCAAACCGGTAGCCGAGCTGGTGTATCCGCGCGATTCCCTCTTTCAGCGCGGGCGCTCCACCCAGATCCTCTCGCAGAACATTGTCCCCATCGGTATGCACCTGAGGATCGCGCGAGGAGCCTTGCGTATGAAAAGCGTACTCGTGCAGATCGGCCGGGTACTTGAGGTACGCCGATGGTAGTTCGGAGAAGCTGTCCAGGCACTGCGTCAGGCCGCCGCATCCGCCCGGCGGGAGCACTCCGCCCTTCTTGGCGAACCACGCGCCCATCCAGCTGTCTATCCTGTCTCCCCACGCCGGCCGCGAGGCCATGCGGAAGGTGCTTCCATACCAGTCGCGATACGCGCGCGCCACCGGCTTCCAGTCGCCGCCCCCAATCATGATCTTCGTGCGCGGCGCTTTCCAGGATTCGCCGGAGTTGAGCGTCTGTGGAGGGAAGTAGACCACGCCGATGCGCGGCTTTACAATGCGGAACCACTTGTTGCGAATCTCAGGGTCCAGTGTGATCAGTCCGAAACTGACGTCCGCGCTCTTGTCCAGCAACGCGTGCCACTGCATCGACATTTGCCCGCCGTTGCCGTAAATGCCGCCGGACTTGGTCCACGCTGGTGTGATGCCGCCGCCTTCGCGCAGCGTGGTCTGCATATTGGCTTCTCCCGTACCTAGGCGAAAGCCGCTAATGTCCGGGAAACTCGCCATGAAGGCCGCTGCCTGCGGCTGCAAATTCGTGACCCGCAGGTCCCATTCCGATGCCCCGCCCTGATCCGGCAGCCAGATTTCAATCTCCGCCTCCCAACGGTTTCCTGTATCGCGATAGGTGAGGTGAAGCGCGAGGCCAGCTCCCGTGCGGCGGTGTGATGCGCTGATCAGGCGAGAAGCTGGCGGCGTGAAGATGGATCCCGCGATGGCCGCCGGATCGGAACGGGTGAGGAAGACCGTCCCCTGCGAGGAGATGTCGAATGCAGTATGGAAATCGGAATAGATTGCGAATGGACCGCCGTCGTCCTTGCGGTCCTTCAGGTATTCGTCGTTCCTCAAGACGTTCCACAGGCTCAGCATCTGGCCGGTCCGCTTATCGAAAACGATGCGGGCGGCGGAGTTCTCCAGGCCCACCTCGGTCTTCGACGCAATGGGTGTTGCCGCGGCAAGCGCCAGCGCCGGCAGCAGGACGTTAACAAACAGCAGTCCAAGCTTCATAGGTAGATTCTGACGCGGTAATGGCGGCCGCCGCCAGTATTTTTGTGCGAAACAGACTATGTTGATTGACACTGGCACGACATGGAGCCATGATTGCTTCCAGCGTTGTAATTCCACCATGGAGGGAAACGATGATGCTAAAGGCTCTTCACCCGTCCGGATGTGCCTCGGCGCTTACGGCCCTGGTCATGTTTTTCGTGGGATGTGCCTCCGCACCCAAGCCGGCACCTGACACTCGCATCGCCGACGAAAAAGCCATTCGCGAAGCCGATGCCGCCTGGTTGAAGGCGGTTGCCGCGAAAGACGTGGATAAGGCGCTGTCGTTTTGGGTTGACGACTGCATCACCATGGAGCCCGGTCGGCCCATAGTTGTAGGGAAAGAAGCGGTGCGCAAGTTGTGGCAGGATTCTATGGCTCTGCCTGACATGTCCGTGACCTGGACCACAACCCAGATCGTGGTTGCAAAGGCAGGAGATATCGCTTACCAATACGGACCTTACGAATTCTCTATGAAGGACTCAAAGGGAAAGCCCGTGCAAGAGAGGGGCAAATACCTGACCGTGTGGCGGAAACAGGCTGACGGCAACTGGAGGGTAGTGATCGATACTTTTAATTCCGACGCTCCGCCGCCAAAGGCTGAGAAGAAGTAAAGCGGCTGGAGTTCTCTCACGCGCCTTCCAAACCGGGGTTGTCGAGAGTATGCGGTAGACGAAGGTCACCTTGAAATGGCAGCCGGAGCAACCAGGCCCGCGATTCCCCCGGCAAACATCCAAACCGCCACTACCAGCAGCAGGATGCCTAGCACGCGCATTGTGAACCGGTAGCCTCGCCCGGCCAGGACATTTCGCGAGCGGCTGACGGCCATGGCGACGAGAATCTTCGATCCGACAAGGCAGGCATAGAATCCACCTGTGAAAGCAAATGCCGCGCCGCCGCTTCTGGCCCAGCCCTTGAGGAGCAAGGGAGTGCCCACCATCGCCCAAAATAGGTACACGTTAGGGTTGAGGAGATTGATCAGAACGGCCTTGGTGAACGAGCGGGGCGCGGGCTGTCGCCCATTAAGATCGGCCGTGCACGCGCGCAGCGACTCATAGCCAAGGTAGCCGACGAAGGCGCCGCCCACGACCGACATCCACGCCAGCGCCTGGCCGAGGCCGGAGATCCTCGAGAAGACGAAAAGACATAGCAGGACGATCGGCGCATCGGAAATCATCGGAGCGAAGGCGACCCGCAACCCGTCCCGCAAGCCGTGGCGCAACGTCTGTGAAACCAAGAGCGCCAGCAGCGGCCCCGGCGACAGTCCGGACGCGATTCCGAGCGACAACCCGCTCAGTAAGTACGGAAGCACATTCCAATCTACCATCCCGCCGAACGCCGGAAGAGCGAAACGCCAGGTACTCCCTACACGCCTATTGTGGCTTCACCGACAGCATGCAGAGCGCAGTCACATCCCCCCGTTGAAGACGGGCCGCCGGATGCGCCAGCCGGTACTGCCAGAGAGGCATGTCGCCCGAGTTCGCTTCCCTGCATATGTCGCCCAGCGCCTGCAGTCTTCTCTCAGGGCTTAGTCTGCCCCACTCGGAGAAGTTGAGATGCTTTCGCGCGTCCCTCACGTCGCCAGCCACCTGCCAGGAGACCGGCGCAATGTGGCTATACCAGGGCCACACCGTAACGTTCGAATGGCAGTCCTTGCAGGCTCGATCAAGAATTGCCCGAACCTGCGGCGAGGGATTCGCCACCGTTTCAAAAGACAACGCCGCTTCCGACGGCGGATTGCTGCGCGTGGGCTGACAAAACTGCGCACCCACGAACACCACCGCCAGGACGAGAAGCACAATCTTGGTTTTCTTTCCCATGCCACGTACCCTACCCTGCCGTAGCCGGCTTAGGAGTCTTCGGGGTGCTTTCCGGAAGCTTCGGGGGCTTGATGTAGTCGGCCGGGATCTCGCCGGTGAGCGATTTCAGCCATGTGACAATCGACTGGATTTGCTCAGGAGTCAGCTTCTTGCCGACCTGGTATTCGCTCATGCGCGCGACAGCGTCCTCTATCGTGCCGACCTTCCCATCATGGAAGTAAGGGCCCGTCTTCTCGATATTGCGGAGGGACGGAACTTTGAACACCATCTTGTCCGCTTCACTCTTGGTGAGTTGGAACCGGCCCTGATCCGCCTGATCCGGATAGGGCTTGATCACGCCGAGCCTTTGGTACATCGTCGCCCCCAGCAGCGCGCCGGAGTGGCAGGTCTGGCAACCTGCTGTGATGAACGCGTTGAACCCTGCCTTCTCGGCTGCCGTGAGAGCTGTCTGGTCGCCCTGAAGGAACTTGTCCCACCGGCTCGGAGTGATGAGTTTGCGCTCAAAAGCGCCGATGGCTGTAGCCATGTTCTGGAACGTAACCGGATCCTTGTCCTTGGGAAATGCGGCCTTGAACGCCTTAACGTACTCCGGCATCGACTTCAGAACGGCCGTCACGGTCTTTTCGTTGGGCATGGCCATCTCGACCGGATTCGTGACCGGACCCTTGGCCTGTTCCTCGACGGTGGGCGCACGGCCGTCCCAAAACTGCGCCACGTGTCCGGCAGCGTTATAAACCGTCGGAGAGTTACGAGTCCCTCTTTGGCCCTTGTGACCTTCCGACGTCGGTTCTCCATCCACCCCGTACTTATCCAGTTGGTGGCAGGTGTTGCAGGATGTCTTCTGTTCGACCGATAGTCGCGTTTCATAGTAAAGCATCCGGCCGAGGTTGATCTGTTGCTCTGTCAAGGAGCCCGAAGCAGGAGGCACCTCCTTGGGCAGAGGTGCGAACATCTGGAGCGCATCGGGGTCGACTGCCTCCGAGACTACGGCTTTCTTGCCGCAGCCAATTCCCGTCAGCACCAGAGCGGCAATCGCAAATGCGACAGCAAAATCAGCTTTCATCACGTGTCCCTCCAACGCGAACAGTATATATGAAAGCCTCAAAGCACGAACACCCATGGGAAGAGATCGCGAGAATCTAAGGAGGCTGATGTGTTGCACCTCGCATCAACGAGTACGAAGACGATGTTAGCGATGTCTTGTGCTGTCGTGGCTGGCGAAGGGGAGGAGGCCCTGAAGCGCTCCTGGCGTTTCGGACGCGATGAACGTACGGCTCAAAACCGCGGAGGACTCTATGATCCTGGAACGCGCGTCAGTTCGGCTTGAAGACTGCCATTGTCGAACTCCGCCTATCCAACGGAATGGTGACTTGGTGGGTGTCCTGACGATGCACAAGATATGAGAGTACTTAATTATTCAATCGTCCCTGCAAGGCTTGGCGGGGGTTAGAGGATTCGGTAACGGAGAGTTCCTGACGGGATGAGCCGGCCCCGGGTTCTCAGACAACCGGGTTCGGCTCATCCTGCTGCGGGGTACAGAGGCACTCCCCGTCGCGCTGTGTCATGCAGCTACGAACAACGTGTTGCCATGACGGTTCACGAGAAGGAGAGGTGCCTTCCCAGCGTTGCGTATCGCCTGCCGGTAATCCGACACGTTATTGATTGGCTTGTGGTTTACTTCCTGGATCACATCCCCTTCTTGCAGGCCGGAATCCACAAACGGGCTGGCGGGGTCGACGCTGGTAACGACGACGCCTGAAATGTTCGCTGGCAGACCCAGTTGTCGAGCGGTCTGTGGTGTCACGTTTTCGACTGCGACCCCTTCAAGTCCGCTGTCTGCACTCGATCTCTCGGATCTCGCGCGCTCTGCTCTCGATGGCTCCAGTTCGCCGAACTTCGCCATCAACTGGTGTGTGCCACCGTTCGGATAGAGTTCTGGGTATGACTCCATCGACGTACCGGCGCGGCGGCGCGGGCACAAATGTACACTTCGCCGTCGGCGTATGTTCCCTTGGGTCGATCCTGGTCGCCCGAAGCGAGCGCGGTGTTTGCTCGATCGCCCTGGGCGACGATCCGGACGCCCTGGTGCGTGACCTGCAACACCGGTTCCCACGGGCAAGCCTGACCGGCCCGGATGCCAAATTCGAGCGGTTGGTTTCAAAGGTGGTCAGCCTGGTCGACAAACCGCGACTCGGTGTATCGCTGCCCCTCGACATTCGCGGTACCGCATTCCAACAGCGGGTCTGGCGTGTGTTGCGAGAGATTCCGGTTGGGTCAACGATGAGCTACATAGAGATCGCCAGGCGGATCGGCACCCCGAGATCGGTTCGGGCCGTAGGGCAGGCCTGCGGCGCGAACAGCCTGGCTGTGGCTATTCCCTGCCATCGCGCGGTACGACTCGACGGACAACTCGGCGGGTATCGTTGGGGCATCGAACGCAAGCGCGCGCTGCTCGATCGCGAGGCGCGCGCCGGCACAAAGGCCCGGCGTTAGCGGCCCACCCTGTAGACCTCGAACTCCAGCACGGCGCTGGACGGTTCTGGATCGTCCACATACAGCGACAGCGTGTAGCCGTTCTTCTCGGCTGGCGCTTCCAACACGTGCGCGATACCACGTTCCCGTAGCGGCTTGATGACCCATCGCCCCCCGGCTTCGCGCGGCACCGGCCGGGCGAATGTCGCCTCGACGGCGTGAATGCCGTCGCCCGTCAACCGTTCGATGCGGATCTTGTCGCCCTGAATCCGCAGGATGTTCCGCGCATCCACCGAACCTTTCCAGTGCAGGAATCGCTCCGCCTCCGGATGCTCTGCCAGCAGCCTCCGGTCCTCATCCCGCGCGTCCAGAATTCGCTGTCGGATCTGGTCCGGCGTGGGCGCTTCGCGCAGGATGCGCTCCGCGCTCTCCAGGTTGCTGAGCGCCCGTTCGGCTAATGTCACAGTCTGATCGATGCCGGCCAGTTCGAAAAACTGGTAGCCGGTCCGGTATGCTGCAGCCGAGGCGCGTATCGCCGCGGTATCCTTCACGAGGCGCTCGCGGGCATCGGGAGTGCTCTTCTCGCGGTACGCGAAGTAACTCAGGATCAGCCGGGTGTAATCGCGCGTCAGCGCGGTGGTCGCCTCGTAGTGTCCGATCAATTGCCCGAGGTTCCGGCCCGCTTCCGGCGGATCGATGCGTCCGCACACTGCTTCGAATATCGTCCGCATCCGCGTCACGATCTCGCGGCCTCGTCCCGCTTCCGTGTAAGTCTCCCCGGCATACGGTTTCAGCTTCAGATAAATGGTGTGCAGGAAGGCGTCGTGCTCGCGGCCCTGGTCCCAGAACGCGTTGCCCTTCAGGACGATCTGGTTCACGCGGATGTGCTGCTGTGGAGGCCATCCGTCGAGCGCAACAGGCTGCCAGTAGAAGGAATGCCGCGCCGCATCACTCCCTAGGAACAGGATGCGCGTGACGTCATCGGCTGCGGCGGGACCGAACGTCGCCGCGGCCCACTCTCGCGCGATGGCATCCCCATCCCCCTTGGGATTCCAACTCATTCGTGAGAATACGTATAGCACCCCCGGTTGTAAGAGGTTCCGCATCGGCCGAGCCGCCATCACGCCAACTAACCCACGCTCGGAAGCGTACTGCAGGGCAGCGGCGGCCCAGCGCGCGGGAAAATCCACCACCGTGCCGAAACCTTGGTACTGGCTACCCAACTCCGCCAGCGCAATTGTCCCGTGCCGGGTCTGGCCAAAGGTCGGATTGAAAGGCGTGCCGTAGTACCAGGCGTCGTGCTTGGTCAACTTGATCACGGGGTAGAGGTTCTCCAGCGGCAGCGGCCCGAACGTTCCCTGGTAAACGTCAGGTACGGCGCTTAATTCCCAGTCGTTGGTGGCCCACGTCCAGGGCAGCATCAACTTGCCGAACTCGCCCGACACCACCTGGTGGACTTTTCCGAAGAACGCGCGATAGCGCTCCTCCATGCGTGGATCGGGCTCGGTTTCTTTCGAATGCACAATGTCCAGCGCCCGGAAATCGTAACTTGGGATGATCTCGCCCACGCACGGGGTCACGCCGTCCAATTCCGGCATCGCCCGCAGCAACCGGCGGTACTTGTCCGCCATTGCGTCCCAGAAGCGGGGATCTTTCACCGAAGCTTTAGCCCCCGCCGTTTCGAGCCATGCCGGCAGGTAGATGGCCTCCTCGGCGTAGGGCACCACCTTGATGTGGTGGGCGTGCGCCTCGGCGATGATGGCCTTCAGATAGTTCCGGTAGCGACGGGAACGCGGCCCGTATACCGGATCACTGGACGGAACATAGTGCTCCAGGCCACGGAACGTCACCCCGTTGTAACCGAAGCGCAGCACGTCACGAAGCGTGTCTCGGAACTGTGCCACCACTCGGGCGATCTCTGCGGGATCGTCCGGCGGGCCGCCGGCCGAATCCGGCACCCCGCTCGAGATGAACATCAGGCGAAGCCGCAGCGCTGGCGCTTCACTTCCATCCGGAGGCGGGAACTTCCGCAGGCGCCGCGTCAACCACACCAGCCGTTCGATCCCGTATGCCGCCCCCAGTCCCGTGGACGCACGCAATTCAACACGCCCGTCTGCGGCGCGCCACACATATCCTTCGTCAGGCGTGGCGCCCGCTTCAATCCGCACATCCACCGGAGGCTCCACAACCGTGCGCCCCAGCGACGCGAGCGCCGCTCTGAGATCTTCCATCGCCAGCGAGACCGCAGGGTCAGCCGCCCAGAGGGCCGGCGCCGCGGCCAAAACCAGGCACCACTTTCGAAGCATGAGCCAAGACTACCAAACCTACGGTCACTTGACTGCGGGACTGGTTCTGCGCGAACTTAAGTCTCGGCACGCGTTACAGGGGGCCACACATCATGTTTCAGCAACGATCTCATGGTGTTCACCTCAGGATTCGACCGTGGCTGTTCTGGCTTGCACTCCTTCCGGTGGCCGCCGAGTCGCCCTTTCCCCTTCGCATGGCAAGCGGGGAGACCAATCTCGCCCGCTATCGTGAAGCCGGCGCCAACGTCGTCGCGTTGGGAACGGGCACCGGGTTAACCCAACTGGCGACGTATGCCGAAGTGGCCCCGACGGCCCTGCCCGTTGGTCATCCTCTGCGCACTGAGATCGAGCAGCGCAGGGCAGAATTCCGTGCGCAAGTCCGGGAAGCCGCGCGCCTTGGCCTGGCCGTCTGCATTGGCACGGATGAAATCCAGATCCCCACCCCTGTCTTCGACGCCCTGCGCTCCTCTATCACGCGCGCGGACGATCCACGCCGCGTCGATCTTGAAAAAGAAGAGTTCTGGAAGATCTACCGTGCCAAGTACCGCGAGGTGCTGCGCGCCTTTCCGGAGATCGCTTACGTGCAGGTACGCACGGGCGAGAACTATTCGCACCTGTTCAACGGCTACACCGGTCTGCTGATCGCGGAGAAGGATTTCTCGCCCACGCGGAGCGACGCCTATGTCCGAAACATGCAGCGCCTCATCGATGAGACGCGGCGTATCGTCGTGGATGAGTTTCACCGCAAGCTGATCTGGCGCTCCTGGGACCTCGGCAACTTCGGCTTTCACGCCAATCCCGCCGTGTACGACCGCGTATTCAGCGGCATCCGGAATCGCGAAGGCCTCATCGTCTCCATCAAGTACACGCACACGGATTTCTGGCGCTACAACGATTTCAATCCCAACATCGGGCGCGGCGGCCTGGACCAGATCGTCGAGTTCCAGTGCGCGCGCGAGTACGAGGGTAAGGGCGCGTTCCCCAACTATGTGGGCGAGGAACACGCCGCGGCCATGCGCTACATCCGCGAGCGGGGCGCCATTGGCGTCTCCGTCTGGCACTTCGGAGGCGGCTGGGGCGGTCCCCATTTGAAGAACGACCGCTGGGTGCGGCTGAACATTTACGCCACATCACGCCTGGCGCAGAATCCCGATTTATCCCCGCTCTGCCTCGCCGAAGAATGGGCCGCGAAGGAATTCGGAGTAAAGGCCGCCCGACGCGTGGCGGACATGCTCATGCTCTCGGACGATTGCGTGCTGGCCTTCAACTACATCGCGCCTTACGCTCGCCGCCATGAGGGTTGGCTCCCCAACCGCAACATCCTTCGCGACGACATCATACGTGGAGAGAAACAGCTCGGCGGCGAGGGAGGACTGCGGCTGCTGTACGAAGGCTCGAAGGACGCTATCGACGAAGCCTGTGCCGAAAAACGCAGGGCCGTCGAACTGGCCGCCCGCATGCTCTCGATGTTCGAGGCGGCACGGGACGACATCGTCGCCGGACGAGGCAATCAGACATACAGGGAGGCTCGAAACTCGCTCGTCTACCTCCATTCGCTCGCGACGGTCGTCTCCCATTACATACAGGGGATGTTCCGCTACTACCAGTGGAAGGACACGGGTGCGGAAGCCGCAAGGCGCGCCGCCCGCGAGCAACTCGACCTCTGGCGCGAGGCCTGGGACAGCTATCGCGCCAACATCCCGCGCCTCGAAGGTACTGCGTCGCTTTATCGCTCGCAGAACTCGCAGCGCCCCGATTCAACCGAGGGCGCCATGGAATGGACCTGCGAAGCCGCGCGGCTTGACGCGCGCTAACGGGGGGCAAGAGCCGGAGGCTGTTCGCGCCAAGGCTTCTTCGCTTTGTAGAGCGCCATCCTCGCTTGGAGCGCCTCCCGGTTGCTTTGTACGGGCAAGGCCGACTCTTCCCGGCTGACTTTCACGGCATCGTCAAAGCGACCCGCCTCCGCATAGGCCGCGGCCAGGATCTGGAGCGCAGCCGGGTCCTTCCTCGAAGTAAGGCGCGCGGCCCGCTCTGCGAATTTGAGCGCATCGGGGCCGTTGCGGACTGCCGGATCCGGATGCGTGGCCAGCATCCAGGCGGTCTGCTTCAGCGCCTCAAGATAGTCCGGGCTCGTCTCGATGGCCTTTCTCCACGGGGCAATGGCTGCCTCCGCTTTCCCTCTCTCAAAAAGCACTAGGCCCAGGTTGAATAGAGACCGTGCGTGAGCGGGGTCCAGTTCCACCGCTTTGCGAAACTGAGCCTCCGCCTCATCCAGATTGCCTTTCATGGCCAGCGCGCCGCCCAGGTTACCATGCGCCGGCACAAAGCCGGGCTGGATTTCGGTGGCCTTGCGAAAATGCGCGATCGCATCGTCGGCGCGCCCCTCCTGCATCAGGGCCATCCCGAGATTGTTGTGCAACGGAGCGTAATTGGCGTCGATCTTCATAGCGTCGCGAAGGACCGCGATCGCCTCCCCGGTCCTCCCTTTCAGTGCCAGGGCACCGCCGAGTCCGCAATGCGCTTGAATGAACAGCGGTCTGAGTTCTACAGCTTTCCGGAAGTGAGCGATCGCTTCATCCAATCGTCCCACCTCGAACAATGCCATCCCCAGACTGTTGTTGGCGCTCGCGTCCGCTGGATTGATTTTCAGTGCCTTGTTCCATTCGACGATCGAAGCTTCGTACTGGCCCTTCTGCTGTAACGCCATGGCATTATCGGCGAAGCGGTAGGACTCAACGGCTGGCACCTCGATTTTCCGGAGGCCGTCCGGTGGGATATTCACGAACTCCGGAATGTTTACCGCGCGGTTTGCGGCTGTCGCGTTCTCGATCAGGATGGCCGGACTGTCGTTGCCGTTCTCGTCCAGGTGGGTCAGGAACATCTGTGTGTACGGCGACCAGCTTTTCGAAGAAAACACCACCCAACGGCCATTGGGTGAGAAGCTGTGCCAGGAGTTCATGAGCGACGTATTGCAGCGCATGCGCCGAGCCTGGCCGCCTGAAACCGGAACAATGTAGAGCTGGCTGTCGGGACGCATCAGCAAGCCGTTCCGGCACTGCACGAACACGATCCAGCGGCCGTCCGGGCTGATCTTGGGGAAGCTGTTGCTCATCCCGTTGTGCGACGCGCCTTCGATGGGCTCCGGCACACCTCCACGGCCTTCGTTGAAAGGAATGCGGTAGAGGTCATATTGAATCTGCACCTCGTTGGGGTCGTTGGCACGTCTGGCGGGCGGCGCGCCTTCCGGATTGGGCTCCTTCGCCAATGCCCGTGCAAACACCAGGTACTTTCCGTCCGGACTCCAGACGGCGCCTGCCTGCACATAGCGCGGGTCGGCGGCGCCCGGAAGCGGCTGCAGCATCGCCGTGGCGCGGCTGTACCATGCCAAGACGCCCTGAGTCGGAAAGAACACCTGCAGGAAGCGGTAGTCGGTGAAATTGGCCACGTAGTAAATACTAGGTGGCTCTTTCGTCATCCCTGGCGTCCGTGTCGCTGCGTTCTCCAGCGCTGTGCTGTTGACCGTGGTCACAACGTAACGGCCATCCGGGGAAACTTGCGACATGAACCCCACGCGCGTCTTGCCCTCCAACCTGCCGCGTGCGGCGCTCCATTCGATCACGTCCTTGTTCCGGATAGACATCACCGGCGAGATGGAGGCCAGCGTATACATGCCTTTGCTGTTCTGCGGGCCGTCCAGATCCATGCCCAGCGTCTTGCCGTCGAGGGAAAAGGAATGGCAGTTGGCGCATGTGGGCATGCCGTCCAGCAATAGGCGGCTGGTCCTTTCCCCGACGCTGCGCAGGCGCCAGGCAATCAGCCGCACGGCCTCACTGGCGAGGGGCTTGATCACGCCCTTCTCGGTCTCCGATGGCATCAGCGGCACGTCGCGGAAGAAGATCGGCGCGCCGACGGGATCATTGGATGTTCGCATTGTCACGCGGCCGCGGCTGACGACCCGGCCGCCATCGAGTCCACTGATCGTAACGGTAGCGGTGCGCTCCACCGAGCGTTTCTTGATAGCGTCCCAGGTTGCTGAGTCCGGCTTCCAGGTATGCGCCTCCGCTTGCCAAGCGCTCAGTCCTGGAGGCTCGTTGGTGTCGGAAACACATCGCGGATCGATCTCGCCGATTCGCAGCCGTTCGCCAGAGGAAGTGGCACTGATAGCCGGCTTCCCATCCCCGAAATCCACGTCGATGTGCCAGTTGGCGGCGCTCGTAACTGGATCCCGCCAAAGGAACGTAGGAGGAGTGATCTCAGGAGGAAAAATGGAGCCGTCGGCAGGGTAGTCGATCATGATGACCGCAGGCGGCGTCGAGACCTGCAGGCCAAGGACAACCGCTGCGATAAACAGTAATCCGATGACAATCCGGACCAGGCAAGTTCGCACAGAAGACGTCCTTCCCCCAGCCAGTGTTCTTTCACTTTACAACACGGCGCCGGCAGCGTCTGAAGGACGGGCTTTGAGCCCGCGCGAGACTGAAGTCCCGCCGATGGCCCCCTTCATTCCTCCATTCGCAGAACCTGCAGCAAACCCTGTATGTAACCGAACGAGAAGGCGAACGCTTGGCGCCCACCCGCGTCGCCTTCGATATGCGGAACGTGATCTGGCATCAGCATGCCGTCGTAACCCACGTCGCGGTACGTGCGCAGGCAGCATAGCATGTTCACGTCGCCATCGTCGGGAAAGGTCTCCTGGAAGTTCAGGTACCGGCCCTTGATGTTACGAAAGTGGACGTTAAAGATCTTCTTCCGCTCACCAAAGTAACGGATCACCTCGTGTATCTCGCGGTCGGGGTTCTGAAGCATCTCCGTCACTGTGCCCTGGCAGAAATTGAGGCCGTGGTAAGGGCTGGGGCGGATGGAGATGAACTTCTTCAGGCCAGCTACGCTGCCGAGCACGCGGCTCACGCCGCGAAATCCCTGCGGTTCGGGCATGCCGGGGTCGTGCGGATGACACGCCATGCGGACCTTGTACTCTTCGGCTACGGGAACCACCCGTTCGAGAAAGTATTCGATGCGTTCCCAGGCCATTTCGGCAGTCACTCTACCGGCTGCAGTGAGGGGCGGTTCCTGCTTTGCTTTCTCGTAGACGAAGGTACTGAGGCTTGCGCCGCCACGCCCAGCGGTCCGTTCCGAGCGCACCACCCCCAGGATGCTCAGGTTGTACTTGACGGCCGGGATGCCGGCGCGAGAAACGTTGCGGATCATCTCACAGATCTGGTCGATTTCCCGGTCGCGCTCCGGGCTTTTGCCCAGCATGATGTTGGGCATCTCGACGTGCTCGATAGGCAGCGAACTGAGCGGGAGCGGAACCATTTCGAGCCGGATCCCGTGGGACTCCACGCGCTCCCGCAGCCGCATGAGCGCCGCCGCGCTCCAGGCTTCATCGAGCGTGCGTGAAGGCAATGTTGCGCAGGCACGCCTCACCCCGAACGCAGACATCGCCTTGAGATCGGCTTCCGCGGTACTGTGTTGGGAACCGGCCTCCATTAGTACCGGCCTCGCAGCGCCGCGGCCTATGGCAGCCGCCGTGGGAGCAGCCACCGCCAGTTCGAACAGTCTTCTCCTCTTCATGACCTCACGAGGATGTCACGGGTTCAGGAGAAGCGTCAAGACAGGCGTCAAAAACA
>Ga0208695_1002236_pt1 | contig 14418 bp, 8 predicted proteins | sample AD_UKC111_MetaG_FD_184449 | JGI IMG/M metagenome (GOLD analysis project Ga0208695, IMG submission 184449) | Active sludge microbial communities of municipal wastewater-treating anaerobic digesters from Hong Kong - AD_UKC111_MetaG (SPAdes)... | ecosystem: Engineered > Bioreactor > Anaerobic >... | reverse complement strand
TTTTATCCTTTTTGGAGGTACCTCCAAAAAGGATAAAACTAACTTGGAATTTATTTTAAATTGGTATACTTTTGCATTGAAATACCGGTATACTTTTAGAGTGAAATAAACATGCGTGCAAAAGCAACTTCAGTAAGCAATCCTCGCACAGATGGGCAGGTAAATCAGCGTACTAAGTTCGCTTTAGTGTTGGCAATTTTGAAACCGATAACCGGGTTCCTCCGTGTTGGTTACAAAAAGTATGCAATCAAGCAAACAGCATTCAATGCTGCTATGTCTTACATTCTGAACAATGCTGTTACTGGCAGTTCCTCTGCTGACTACAGTGTTGATCTTGCCAAAGTGCTTGTTTCTCGTGGTAACTTGACCGGAGCTGTGAACGCCTTAGCCACCTCTGCAAATGGCGTTATTACCCTGAATTGGGATGATAACTCTGGCAGTGGCACTGCCACCCAAACAGACAAAGCTCTGATTGTTGTTTTAAACCCAACAAGAGCCGAATCTGTATTTGATGCAGGTGGAAATCAAAGAGTGTCAGCTACAGAAGATATTTCTGTTCCTGCTGATTGGATTGGCGAAAGCGTTGAAGTGTTCCTGGGCTTCATTACAGCAGACGGTAAAGAAGTTGCAAACAGTGTGTATTTGGGTTCTGTGACTGTTGCCTAAGCGTTGGCAAATGGTTTTCTTGCGAGAGCCGCCCTCAAAAGGGGCGGTTTTTTTTATTCTCCAGCTCTCAAATTCTGATATTTAGTGTATCTTTGCAGGAGATTTATATTTGTTTATCAAAAAGGCTTTAAATAACTGATATACAGGTTTATATGTTTAATTTTTATTGCCTTTTTATTTGTTTCATATTTGCAACATGCACCTGTATATTACTGAATATCAACACATATTACATTTGAAGAAGTAAAATAAAGCTTATAAACAACCAATAATTTCTATCTATAAACCACTGTAACAATTTAGTTTACAGTGGTTTTTTATTGTTATGTTCGATTATTTTCGTATACTTGTTACATATTTGTAACGCGACTTAATAAGTAGTAAAGTGCGACTTATAAATACTTACAGATACGTTTACATATTTAAAACTAATATTATGCCAGTTAGCAAGTTTATCCTCCAAAGAAATTGTGAAATCTGCGAAAAGCAATTAAATACAAAAACAGTACACTCATAAGGCTTACGTCATTGCGATATTCAAAAACTTCGTTGGAAAGAAATTCAAATAGAGGGCGACTCCTATCGCCTCAACTTTACCCAGCAAAAAACAAAAGGCGTCGAATATATGCCAATCAGCGAACAGGCTTTCCAACTTTGCGGCGAACCGGGCAAACCGAACAAACTTGTCTTTGAAGATTTACCCGATCCGTCGTGGATTTCAGGACCCTTGATCGTTGGATAAAAGCCGCCGGCATAACTCGCAAAATCACATTCCACTGTTTCCGCCACACTTTTGCCACACTCCAATTAACTAACGGTACTGACATTTACACCGTTTCAAAAATGTTAGGCCATACAAATGTTAAAACTACTCAGATCTATGCCAAAGTTGTGGATGGCAAAAAACAAAAAGCGACAAATACTATAAAATTGAATATCAGTAAACAGGAGTTGAAAAAAAATAATAAACCAACTATTTCTCACAGTCAAGCCAATTCTGTAACATATTAATAATCATTTCGTTGCTTTATATTTTATATTCATTTGAATACTATATCGTTATCATGATTTATTTAATCAAAAAGGATAGAAAGCAAAAAATATTGACAAACATTTATAAGAAACAATAAAAAGTTGTAACTTTGTCATTGAATTTTGGTGATACAATTTCCATTCGGGAAAAAGTATTGAAAAGGGAATCAGGTGTAAATCCTGAACAGACCCGCTGCTGTAAGCTCCGCTTATAGTCTTTGAGCAAAACTCAAATCCACTGTTCCGAAAAATCGGAATGGGAAGGAATTTTCAAAGACGGAGTAAGTCAGAAGACCTGCCAAGATAAATAGTTTAAGGCTTTCGGGGAATGAAGCCGGCGACGAACCGAATGGCAGCATTTTCTGCACGAAGTTTATCACCGTTTTTTATTGTTTGAAAGCTGTTTAATAACTTTAAACGGCTTTTTATGTTTTTATACAGGGCATTTTACACAACTATTCTATTTTCGTTTTCAGTATTTTGTTTTGCTCAAAGCAAATTAGACAGTACGCAAACGCTGAAAGAGGTATTGGTGGTTGCTACCCATTACCGGGAAGTTATCCCCTCTCAAAAACTTTCCGGCGAAACATTGAAAAACCTCAACAGCTTCTCGGTGGCTGACGCGATTCGTTATTTCTCTGGCGTTCAAATCAAGGATTATGGTGGTATCGGTGGACTGAAAACTGTGGATATGCGTAGTATGGGCACCAACCACATGGGTGTTTTCTACGATGGTATTCAATTGGGTAATGCACAGAACGGACAAATCGACCTTGGTAAATTCTCACTCGACAATATCGAAGAAATATCACTCTACAACGGACAAAAAAGCGAGATATTTCAATCAGCCAAAGATTTTAGTGCTTCAGGTACGGTATATCTGCGCTCCCGAAAGCCACATTTCACCGATACACAGCAAGACCATTTGAAAATCTCGCTCAAAGGAGGTTCCTTTGATTTGGTCGATCCATCTGTGCTTTGGGAACACAAGCTATCCGACCACCTTTCCATCTCATTCAATGCCGAATATATTTATTCGTCAGGCAAATACAAGTTCAGATACAAAAGAGTGTTGCAGGACGGAAAAACAGCTTACGACACAACTGCCATTCGCCAAAATGGAGATATTCACGCTCTAAGAGCCGAAGCCGGAATTTACGCAACAATCGACAAAGGAATTTGGAATACGAAACTCTATTTCTATAATTCCCATAGAGGCATTCCTGGAGCTATTGTAAATAATGTTTGGAAACGCTCCCAACGTCAGTGGGATCGCAATGTGTTTGTACAAAGCTCCTGGCAAAAATCCATTACCAACAAATATGATGTAATGGTCAATGTAAAATACGCCAATGATTTCATGCGTTATTTGAATCCGGATACAACCTTGTTGCATATTGATAATTCATTCTGGCAACAGGAAATATACGCTTCGGTTGCTAATAAATACAATATTCTGAGGAATTGGGATGTAAATCTATCAGGCGATTTTCAATGGAACACGCTGAATTCTGATATGGATGGATTTGTACGCCCCACCCGTCTTACTACACTTATTGCTGCCGCCTCCGGCATTAGTTGGACACACTTCAAAATTCAGAGTAGTATGCTGGCCACATTAGTGAATGAGAAAATAGCGCAAGCAAATACAACGGAAAATGATTCCGCAGTTTCGGCTCGCAACAAAAAGGAACTTTCGCCGGCTGTATTCTTTTCCTACAAACCATTTTCAGCAAATAATCTGAGCTTCAGGGCATTTTACAAATACATTTTCCGTATGCCCACATTCAACGATTTGTACTACACCGACATTGGCAATATTGCTTTGAAGCCCGAATACACCCACCAATATAATGTTGGATTTTATTACTCGAAAGAATATAAGGGTCATATAAAAACGTGGCAGGCACAGGCTGATGTTTATTACAATCAAGTAACCGATAAAATTGTAGCTGTACCCAAGGGGAATGGCATGTATCGTTGGATGATGATGAACCTGGGAACTGTTGAAATCAAAGGGATTGACGTTTCAACGAGTTCATTGATAGCACTTTCAAAAAATCTGTTTGCCAACGTAAAACTGTCGTACACTTACCAGAAAGCACAGGATTTCACAAAACGTAAAAGTAAGGAACTTCAGAAAATTACGTATGGTGGTCAGATTCCCTACATTCCCTGGCACAATGGATCTGCAATAATAGGGCTAATGTATAAGAACTGGCGACTCAATTACAGTTTTATTTACGTGGGAGAACGGTATCATAACTCCGCCAATATCCCTGAAAATTACGAACAGCCATGGTACACGCATGATATGTCGATGTCCAAAACATTCTTTTATAAAAAATGGAATGGTAAGATTTCATTAGAAATCAACAACCTGCTTAGTCAGGACTATGAAGTAGTACTTAATTACCCGATGCCGAAACGAAATTTCAAGTTGGCAATCTCTTTTGAAATATGAAAGATACAATACAAAACCTCATTCAAACAACAACGTTCATACGTATCACTTCTTTTAAGTCCCCTTTAGAGAATTTAGGGGTAGGTATGTGTTTGGCTGTTGTGTTTCTTTTATCCGCCTGTCGCGAAGATGTGGTCGTTTTTCCTTCTGTAACAACAAAAGTAGATTCGACTCAAACCATAGTGGATTATGCCGGGTTTTATCTTCTGAACGAGGGAAATATGGGAAGTAATAAGTCCACATTGGATTATTACAACTTTGGAACTGGTATTTATAAGAAGAATATCTATGCCGAAATTAACCCATCTGTTCCCAAAGAACTGGGCGACGTAGGCAATGATCTTCAAATATATGGTAGCAGGTTGTATGCAGTTATTAATTGTTCCAACAAAATTGAGGTAATGGATGCTCAAACCGCCAAACGCATTGGACAAATAGATATTCCCAATTGCCGCTATATCCGCTTTCAGGGTAAATATGCTTATGTTACTTCGTATGCCGGTCCTGTGGAAATCAACCCTAACTACACTCAAAAAGGATACGTAGCCAAAGTGGATACCGCAACATTACAAATCGTAGCCCAATGCATTGTCGGCTATCAACCTGATGAACTGGAAATTATCAGGGAAAAAATCTATGTTGCTAATTCGGGCGGGTACATGGGAGCGGGCAATACGAGTAATTACGAAAGAACCGTTTCAGTGATTGACCTCAATTCCTTTACCGAAAAAAAACGGATTGATGTGGATTACAACTTGTTCCGTATCAAAGCCGATACGCGCGGTAATCTTTGGGTAACTTCCCGCGGAGATTACAAAGGACACCCTTCACGCTTATTCTTTCTCGACTGCGCCAAACAACAGGTAACAGATACCGTTCCTATAGCCGTCAGTGAATTTTGCATTGTGGGCGACTCGCTTTACGCTTACAGCGTAGAATGGAGCTATGTAACCTATACCAATGAAATCACTTATGCCATTGTCAATACCAAAACTCACGAAATTGTCAGCCGGAATTTCATTACCGACGGAACGGACAAACAAATCGAAATTCCCTACGGGATTATGGTAAACCCGAATACAAAAGATATTTACGTATCCGATGCCGGTGATTATGTCAGTCCGGGAATGCTGTATTGCTTCGACAAGTCCGGAAAAAAGAAATGGAGCGTACAAACGGGAGATATCCCTGCACATTTTGCTCTGCTCCTCAAAAAGTAACTAACAATTAAAACACATAGCTTATGAAACGAAAAATGCTCTTTTTGATGGTACTCTCAGTTTTTGCATTATCAAAAGCTGAAACAAATTCCCCCTACATTACCCGCGTGTTTGAATTCACGCCTGCACCGGGGCAGTTTATCAATACATTGCCCAAATGGGATGCCGACGACACAGCCGATTCAATGGCTTTAAAAGCCGAAAAGGCAATTGCAAATAACAACAAGGGGATGATTTCCCTGGGCGGTTATGGTGGATATGTTGTACTTGGTTTCGATCACACCATTGTCAATTTACCTGACAGTTGCGATTTCAAAGTATTGGGAAATGCCTTTTGGTCGGCTTCCAATCCAAATCCAAACGCTTCAAAACGAGGTGGGAGTTGCGAACCGGGAATTGTAATGGTGTCGGTCGATGCAAATAATAACGGTCTTCCGGATGATGAATGGTACGAATTGGCGGGCAGTGAATACAACAGCACCGCAACAATAAAAAACTATACAATCACCTATTATAAACCCGACTCAAATAAAACAGCAGTGCCTGATCCGAAAAACTCTTTTCTGACAGACACAACCTATATTCGTTGGCAGACCAATGGGCATGGTAATGGATATTTATATAAAAACTCTTTTCATAGCCAGAGCTACTGGCCACAATGGCTAAAAGGCGATTCCGTCGTGTTTACAGGAACAAAACTCGCCAATAACTATGTGGATGAAAGCGGCGTGGGAACCTATTATGTGCAATACTCTTATCCCTGGGGCTATGCAGATAACGCACCAAACACCGATACCATGTCGAATATGGATATTGACTGGGCAGTGGATAAAGACGGAAACAAAGTGAATCTGACGGGTATCGATTTTATAAAAATATACACTGGGGTAAACCAATATTGCGGTTGGCTGGGCGAAACATCCACAGAAGTAATGGGAATTGAAGATCTTCATCCAGCAGCCTCTTCAGTAAGCGGGTTAAATCAGACAACCAAAACCAACACCTTGAGAATCATTGGAAATCCTATACAAGAAGCACTGATACTGAATTCTTTGCTTCCCCAATCAATCCGTATATATAATACTTCAGGTATTCAAATAAAAACAGTTCAACTCAGTGAAGGTACTAATTATCTGGATTGTTCCGCCCTTTCTAAAGGCATTTATCTCTTAAAATCCAATTCGGATATTCTAAAATTCATAAAACAATAATTTCAAAATCAACAAACAATGAAAAAAGCAATTACTATTAGCTGGTTATTCGTTTTTGTCGTTTTGACGCACCTATGGGCAGCAACACCTCAAAACCTGATAACGCTGGACTTGACCAAACCGGTCAACCCCACTTCTTTTAATTTCGTTTCCGGCAAAGGAAACTGGACAGAGACCTACAACGATGCCGATTACACTTATATCAAGTTCGACAAATTCTCTTTTTCTCACCTCATTGCAGGCGAAGGAGCTTCTTACGGAGGATATTATTGGGATGGATTTACTCCCTGTTCCAGCGGCGATACTATTAATTATGGTTCTGCCGGCAGTTCCGAAAGCTGGATTGCCAATCAATGGGGATGTATGGCTGGTGGTGGCATAAAGACCGATACCAACGGGGTAGTGCTCAAAGATGCCAACGGGAAAGTGGCGGTAGAAAAAGGCTTACCATATCTACTTGGGTATTGGGGTTATTACATGGAAGAAGCGGGAACGCACAGTTTACAAACAGTTTTCAATGGAGGAAAAACTTACAAAGCAGTCGGAATGTATGTAAACAATGCTCCATGGCCATACTATGGCAATTTGTATGGCGATGGCTTTGCCCGCAAATTCAATCAAGAGGGGGATGTTTTCAAGCTCATTATTCATGGATTAGACAAGGACTTGAAAGATAATGGCAAGACAGTCGAATACGTTCTCGCTCAGTTTAAGGACGGGGAGCTTACACAAAGTCCTGATTGGGAATGGGTGGATCTGTCTTCTTTGGGAGAAATCGGCGGACTCTATTATACAATGTCCACAACGGATGCCGATCCGATTTATGGTCCAAACACGGCTGTTTATTTCTGTATGGACAAATTGCAGGTACAGCGTTCAAGCAACGTAACCGTTACCATGAATGCAACCAGTCAAAAGATTTTCATGGTAAAAAAAGGAACTACCGACACCCTGAACATAGGTTCGATGTCTGCTTCTGGTTATAAATATTCGTTCTCGGCATATCCTGGAACTTACACACTGTCAGCTTATCAATCGGACGGAACAACGTCAAACGGCACAATTGATTTGACAATAACCAACGATACGGTGCAATCATTCCAGTTCTACACCATTACTACCGGAGCGACTAATTCCGGATGGACAATGGGTACGGACTATACTGTATCTCAAAAAGTATCCGGGCGGGATGGTACGGTTCGTACCACCACTTTGGGAAGTTCCACTACTGCCAATCGAGCAACTTTCATGGTGTATAGTGGCGATACCTACTTTGTACAATTAATTCCGAATGCCACCCATACCGCTGAAGGCTATTTGCCGTATGAAGGTAGTGCAACCATTACCGGAAATGTATCTGCTACCGGTGCTATTCCAATGGGCTATAACTATACCATTACGGTTCCTTCAGGAGCAACTTTATTTGTAGGCAAAAAATATGCACATTATATGCGTTTCACTGAAATATCAGCCAGTTCTATAGATTCTACAACGACTGCCGGTAAAAAAATATATACCTTTAAATTAGCCAACGGCCAAGTATATAACTACCGCGTTTCTAAACCCGGGAACATAACTTATGCAGGTACCTTTACCATGAGTTCTTCTTTGGCAACTCTGGAAATAACGGATGCTATGCTTATCGGGGATCCGGCAACAATTGATCACAACTTGCTCAATAATTCAAAATATAACGTAGCAGATATATTCCTGAATATAAACGAAAAGGGCTATCTCAAGCTAAATGCAGGTGATACTTGCCAGCTGGTAAATCTCCGTACATGGCAAGCTACAGATAATATTACCAACAATTATTTTATCGAACCGGATTTTCATTATACAGTAATAAATGCAAACGGAGTGCCCGATAATTCAGTGATTACGGTTGATAATAATGGGGTTATACGAACGGCTGGTAACGGAACTGCTATCGTGCTGGTTACTTATGATGCCATAAATGTAAAATCATCTTTCAATGGTCCGTTCTTTGGTGCCTTGTGGCCTGAAAATACTGGGGTATTTGTCGTTACGGTTGGTGCTGCAAACAACTCTGGCATTTCAACCAACATGACTATCAATGAAGTTTTAAATGCACCAACTACCAATACTAATAAAGTAGCCGGCATAAATGTGGATGCCGAATTGGATGTGTTCTATTATCCTGCGGATAAAGATGGATATGATTATACCTTTACTCCTACGGGGGTTAGTTCTGTTACTCTGGCTCAACCAATTATCGGTACAAATTCTACAACCTACAGTGGATTTGGCTCAACCGGAGTTATAGCCAATGCCGACGGCAGCTATACTGTTCATTTGATCAATGGTAAAAGCATTGTAAAACTCACTTCGGCAACTGGTGGCGTTGAATATCAGGTACTCCGTGCTAAACCGGTTAGCTATACCATTACAAATGCCACAACAGCCGGAGCCGATTTTTACCCGGGCGATAAAGTAACCATACTTTTCAATACGGTTTATCACGCTTGTAATAAATTGGCAGGAGTTTACAATATGGCTGCCAAAGTGGTATATACCGCAAATGGATCAACAGTAAACAGTACCGCAAATCAATACACATTTGCTGCAACTGCTGCGGCTCAAACAATATCAGCCACTATTCCCGCAAGCTGGGATGTAACCAAAACATTCGACTTTACTGGAGGAGTGATCAATGTAAACGGTTATGGCGATCCTTATGGAGGTCACCGCGACATTACCCTGAGTGCTGGTAAAAACCCGAACTTTACAGCAGTAATCCGCAATGCTTATTTTGGTGTTTTACCAACTATTTCTATTCCGGTAAAACAATCGGTAACAACAGAATTGGTTGATTTGCAGCAATCGACGATTCAGGTTTATCCTAATCCTTTCTCTGAATATCTTATCGTAAAAGCAGACAAAGCCCAAATATTGAAATTATTCAATATTTCCGGTCAATGCTTGATAAATACGACAGTATCTGAAGGCGATAACCGCATAAATGTTCAAATATTGCCTAAGGGAAGCTACATTTTACAATATGGCAACAACGTAGTAAAATTAGTAAAGTAATATCCTTTATTTACAATGATAAGGGCGAGCCTGCGTGTTCGCTCTTATCTTAAACAAATTCAATTATGGGAAAAAATAAAATTAACTTACGTTTTGGTGTAATCAGTGGCATTATTTTATTTGCTGCAATCAGCAGGTTAATTCCCCACCCTGTTAACTTCGCACCAATAGGAGGAATGGCTCTTTTTGGAGCAGCTTATTATAATAAAAAATACTGGGCTTTAATTATTCCGGTACTCTCTATGTGGTTGAGTGATTTAATTGTGAATAATGTCGTTTACGGGCAATATTTCGATCACTTCGTGTGGTTCTATCAGGGTTGTTACTGGACATACAGTGCCTTTGTGCTGATTACTTTGGTCGGATTCTTTATCCTTAGGCAAATTAAGGTAATAAATCTTCTTGCCGCCACTCTTTCTGCTTCTCTGATTTTTTATTTGGTATCAAATTTCGGTGTGTGGTTCTCTACGGAAATGTATCCTAAGAATATGGCAGGATTGATGGCTTGCTATGGGGCAGGATTACCCTTCTTGAAAAATACATTGTTGGGAGATATGGCTTACACTTCTATCCTTTTTGCAACATTTGAATATGCCCAACGAAGTATACCGGCATTGCAACTTCAAGGTGTTAAAAATCAATTAGGCTAAGATTAATATATAAGATTAATATATATGTGTAAAGTTTCACATTTAAAATCATCAGTTTACTAGGAAGCTGTCGGGGGAAAAATTTCAATTTTCCTTTTTCCGTTATCTAATTCATTTATATTTACTTTCACTGTAGAGTCTGGTAAAAGAGCTTCAATTTTTTCAGGCCATTCGATGAAACAAATTTTTCCGCTATAAAAATAATCTTCAGCTCCTAAGTCGATGGCTTCTTGTAACTTATTAATACGGTAGCAATCAAAATGGTACAAAACTCGTCCATCTGCTGCTTCATATTCATTAATAATGGAAAAAGTAGGACTATTCACTGTATCTTTCACTCCAAGAATTTCACAAACAGTTTTAATAAAGGTCGTCTTACCGGCTCCCATACTACCATAAAAAGCAAAAACCGAGTATTTATCAAAAAATTTAATAAATTGCCGGGCAGGCTGCTGAATATTATTCAAGTCAAATATTTCTGTCATGTTCTATTTTTAATCTTTAACGTTATTACAAATAAAAATTTATGGACAAAGATACAATCATTTTGAAATTTGCGATTCTGGAGTACTCAAATCTTTGTGAAAGTACACATAAACTATTGATGCTCTGTGATTTCCGACAACTTTTTGAATATCTTCCAGACTTGCATTCTGGAGTCTTTTTATACTTTTAAAATGATTTATCAGTTCTCTTTTGGTCTTATCCCCTATTCCTTTAATATTATCTAGTTCAGATGTGGTTTGATTTTTACTTCTTTTCTCGCGATGAAATTTAATGGCAAAGCGATGCACTTCTTCTTGCATTGTAGCCAACAATTTGAAAAGAGGTTCATTGGGTGTCATGCCAATATTTTTTGGAGGAAAGCCGAAAAGAATTTCGCGAGTATGGTGTTTACTGTCTTTGGCAAGTCCAATAATGGGAATTCTTAAATTAAGCTCATCTTCGACAACTTCCCTGATCACTTCCATTTGTCCAATTCCACCATCAGCTATGATGAGATCGGGCAATTCTCCGTTTTCTGCTATCATCCGAGAGTAACGTCTTTTTACTACTTCTTTCATGGAAGCATAGTCATCGGGGCCTACAACTGTCTTAATGTTGTATTTTCGATAATCTTTTTTTGAAGGTCTCCCCTTTTTGAAAACCACACAGGCTGCCACTGCATCTTTCCCCTGAATATTGGAATTATCAAAACATTCAATAGTTATTGGTAATTTCTCAAGATGCAATTTCTCCTGAATTTCTTTTAATAGCTGCATACTTCTTTGATCAGGATTTAATTTTTCAGCTTGCTTAAGTTTCTCAAACTTATATTGCAGCACATTTTGCTGAGCCAAATCCAAGAGTTTTTTCCGGTCTCCTCTTTGCGGAATAACAATGCTAACGCCCTTCGGCTTATAATTGATTTCAAAAGGTACGACAATTTCTTTGGAGTTACTTTTTAATCTCTCTCTTAATTCTACTATGGCCATAGCAAGTAAATCTTCCTTTTCCTCGTCAACATGTTTTTGGTACTCGATGGTATATCCCTGAATTATTGAACCTTTTGAAATTCTCAAGATATTAATGTAAGCAGCATTTTCTGTTTCTTCATAACCAAACACATCTGTGTTTTCTACCACTGAATTGGCTATGATCGACTTTGATTTGTAATTTTCAATCAAATCATATTTTTGTTTGATTTGATATGCTTCCTCAAATTTGTATGCAGCAGAAAGTTTTTGCATCTCTTCCCAAAGCATTTTGCTTATTTCGTTCGCATTACCCTCAATAATTTGCTTAATTTCGTTTATGTATTTCCGATAAATTTCAGCAGATTCTTTCCCTTCACACGGCCCATTACACTTATGGATATGATATTGAAGGCAAACTTTAAATTTTCCAGCTTTGATGTTTTCATCTGTCAACTGAAGTTTGCAGGTTCGGATGGGATAAAGATCATGTATTATTTCTAAAAGAGAATTGATCGTATAACTCGAACTATAGGGTCCAAAATATAAGGAACCATTTTTAATAATATTTCTTGTTTTGAATACTCTGGGAAATTCTTCATTCGTTATACAAATGCTTGGATAGGTTTTTCCATCCTTCAATAAAACATTGTAACGCGGTTGAAATTTTTTTATTAAATTGTTTTCCAACAACAAGGCATCTTCTTCCGTGTCAACCACGATATATTTAAGAGATGAGATATTTTTTACCAATACTGCCGTTTTACGTGATTCGTGCGTTTTGGTAAAATAGGAGGAAACACGCTTCTTTAAATTTTTAGCCTTCCCAACATAAATAATCTCCTCCTTTTCATTGAAGTATTGGTAAACACCCGGCTTTTCGGGGAGAGCATCAATTTGCTGCTTTAATTGAGGATGCAAATTCATAATACTTTTGAATGTTTCACGTGAAACAAAGTTAGAAAAAATTCTTTAATTTCCCGATTGTTCCACGTGGAACTATAAAATTATCGTCCCATTAGAACTAAAAGTATATTAATGTCACTTGGAGAAATTCCTGGTATCCTACTAGCTTGACCAATAGTTTCAGGATCAATTTTTGACAATTTTTGTCGTGCCTCAGTTGATAAGGATGAAATAGAATGATAATCAAATTTACCTTTAATATAAATGTGCTCTAATCTGTGAAACTTTTCTGCAATAGATTTTTCTCTATCTATATATCCTTTATATTTCAAAGAAATTTCTGCTGCTTCGACTATTTCTTCAACTCTATCTCCTATTGATTGAATTTTTGATTTTAAAGCAGGTACAATTTCAGATAATTCGTTGATAGAAATCTGAGGACGAAGAATCAAATCAACAAGTTTACAACCATGAGTTAACTCTGAAGAATTTTTTGACACTAAAAAACCATTCACTTGCGCAGGTTTGATTGAGAAATTTTCAACAAAAGTTTTTAAAGATTCTATAGCCTCGTATTTGAAAGAATATTGATTTATTCGATTCTTTGTAACTAATCCAATTTCATAACCCTTAGGTGTTAACCGTAAGTCTGCATCGTCTTGACGTAAAAGGATACGATATTCAGCTCGTGAAGTAAACATACGATAAGGTTCGTCAACTCCCTTTGTAACCAAATCGTCAATTAAAACTCCAATATAGGCTTCATCACGATCCAATAAAAATTCCTTCCCTCCATGACAATTTATATGCGCATTGATGCCCGCAATTAATCCTTGTCCGGCAGCTTCTTCGTAACCGGTAGTTCCATTGACCTGTCCAGCAAAAAATAAATTTTTAATGCGTTTGGTTTCGAGTGTATGCTTTAATTGCGTAGGATCAAAAAAATCGTATTCAATTGCATAGCCGGGACGATAAAGTTCGGCTTTTTCAAGACCCGGAATCGTATGTATAGCTTGAATTTGAACTTGAACAGGAAGAGAAGAAGAAAAACCGTTTAAATAGTACTCTTGAGAATCAACTCCCTCTGGTTCTAAAAACAGCTGATGAGAAGATTTATCGGCAAAAGTAACAATTTTAGTTTCAATACTTGGACAATATCTCGGACCAATACTTTTTATTTGACCGTTATAAAGTGGAGATTCGGGCAAGCCTTGTCGTAAGATATCATGAGTTAATTCATTCGTATAAGTTATCCAACAACTCATTTGTTTCAATTCTCGTGTTACTTCGGCGAGAAAAGAAAATTTATGAAAATCGTTTTCTCCCGGTTGTTCCTTTAGCACAGAAAAATCGATTGTTCTTCCATCGATACGTGCTGGAGTTCCAGTTTTCATTCGGCCGGTAGTGAAACCTAACGATTTTAACTGCTCTGTAATACCAAAAGAAGCAGGTTCAGAAATTCTACCCCCGATCAGTTGATTTTTACCGATATGAATAAGGCCGCTCAAAAATGTACCGGCTGTTAATACAACACATTTAGCTGAGATTTCTATTCCCAAAGCAGTTAAAACACCTGTAATTTGTCCATTTTCGATAAGAATTTGCTTTACTGTATCTTGCCAAATATAAAGATTAGGGGTATTGGTTAGCGTCTTAATCCACTGAAGAATAAATTGATGTCTATCACTTTGGGAGCGAGGACTCCACATTGCCGGACCTTTAGAACGATTAAGCATACGAAATTGAATGGCAGAACGATCA
>Ga0208695_1002234_pt1 | contig 14424 bp, 28 predicted proteins | sample AD_UKC111_MetaG_FD_184449 | JGI IMG/M metagenome (GOLD analysis project Ga0208695, IMG submission 184449) | Active sludge microbial communities of municipal wastewater-treating anaerobic digesters from Hong Kong - AD_UKC111_MetaG (SPAdes)... | ecosystem: Engineered > Bioreactor > Anaerobic >... | reverse complement strand
CTGACAATTTTAAATATATGATTATACTTAGCTATTTAACACAATAGGTATTTATACGATTAGTTACATAATGTAATGTAAGAGGTAAATACGTAAGTAAGTTTGAATATTATAGTGTTAAGAGGTTTTAGAAATGTTCAATAGTAAACAGTTAAAAGATGAACAAAATATGACAGAATATAACTTCCCATACCACGCGTTAGTAGAAATTAAATTTCCACATTGCGAAGGCACAGTGCACATACCACTTCCATTCTTCAACGAAAACGAAAAGCGGCAGAAATTTGTTCTTGAACTTCCAATCTCGGAAGTAATTAGAGACGACTATTTTTTCCACTGTCCTATATGTGGAAAGGAGAGCTTCTATGCGGGCATTTGTCAAAGCTGCTTCGAATCTTTTGAAAAGTATGCCGGTTCTTATGTATATGAACCCATCGGAAATTTTGTATATAACCCAATTGATGGAAGTTATGTGCATGATGGATATTTTACACGCAACGATGGCGATTGGATAGATGGTCCACTCCCGATAGAATATCGAAATCATGAGGCACTGAAAGCAGATATTAAAAAAGAGTTTCTGCGAAGGCTCGATGTTGGAATCGAAACGGGAATCATATCCGCGCAAATTATATTTGCAGATCGCGATTATAACAAACACTGGAATATCCCAGAACCAGACTCGTCGATACCTCTCGGAGAAATTATTGCCGACGCATGGCAGATAATTGATAGATTCATCGAAGAAGGAAAAATTAAACATTTTATTCGAGGTCTACAATATCAACCAAAAGCAATTTCCTACTTCATAGTGGAAAAAGAAGGAGAATTTGATAATTTTGAATCTGAATTGTTTAAAGAACTTGGATATAAATTTGATCTAAGAAATTTAATAGTCGCTCCGATACAAACAAATGAGCATTCGCTTACATGTAATCGCTGTGGAAGTACAGATATCGCAATTCATGCATCTGTACAGAATAAATATATTTGTTCTCATTGTGCTCGCGAAGACCCTGTACATACACTCAAACAATATAATGTATATGAAAAAGGTATATTCAAAACAGATACATCTTTAATTGATCCAGATATAATTGAAACAATGACAAGGTATATGGAAGTACCAAAAGAAGCATATATAAAATTGTTTCTGAATCATGTTCCAGCATTAGTGATCAAATGTCGCGATGAAGATGGAATTGCATATCTCAGATATTTTGTACTTCCTCCTGAATTGGCTAATATACCCGGATATCCTCCAGAAGACACTCTTGAAAGATAATACATATAATATCTAAAATCTAAAACAATAGGTATATAGGATTAATACCATTATATGTATTGAGGTTTTAGAAATGACAGACAAAGACGGAATATATAGCGAAGAAGCACAGAAGCTCCTCGCGGAGATTCGGGATAAATTAGACGAAGTTAATCCACTTATACGAAAGTTATATCACTTATACGAAAGTTATATCACTTGTGTAGTGGGGACATATCTAAACGCGATGTCGAAGTAATGGACAAAAATGTTAATGGTGCCAAACAAGTCATCAGCTGGTGACTTCTCGAGGAGTGAGTAAATGGTAGATCTACAAACAGCTAAATCCATTATACAAACAATGGATGGACTCGCTGCGAGATTAGAAAGGAATAGAGTATACATTATGAAAGGCAAATTTCCCGTGGAAGATGGTAGTTGGAGGATAGATGTTACAGCCATGCTTCCAAGCACCGTGCGCGAAGAAATTGCAAGAATGAAACAAGTGCTATAATCAATACATATAAATATGATACGTTATAATAACCATAATGAGGTTAAGAAATGACTGAAACGACAATTGGACAAGACGAAGTTAGTTCTGATTTCAGAATGAAGTATGAATCATTCCTAGCCGACGAAAAATCAAAATTGATGGAAGCGTTTCGTACTACATTCCCGGGAGTTGGTATGAGTATAGAGATTGAAACAGAATATAAGTATAGAGGAAAAGAAGTTGGCATGACAGCTGTCAAACTTCTTATCAATCCCGGAGACCACGTCAAGGATATGCCAAAGAAACTAGCAATGTGGAAGTTTGATCGCGAAGAATACAAAGACACTGATATTTGCTACGTGGCATACATTGGAATGAGAGGAGGAGAAAAGTATGGGCTCAATGCAGCCCATATACAACACATAGAAGAAAAATATGAACTAATGGCAAAAGATATTAAGAAGTTCATTGTCTCGAAACATAATGCAGCAACGCAGCGACAGATCATAGATCACTTTGAAGGGATATATACTGAACATGATATACGAGCTTGCATGACGCCGCTATTAATTTCAGGCACGCTAACCGAGAAGATTGTATATATGGTGAATGATTGAGGAGTAAGGATGGCAGATAACGATATTCGAAACAACTTTAGTTATGTTACACTTTTTCTTATCGTCATAATTATTTTATGTTGTTTACTTGTAGTACAAGTATATTATGAAGTAGGATCATTTACTAACGAATATAAATTAGGATATAAAGATGCTATAAATGGTAACTCCACTACATATGAAATACTTGGTGGAGACAATATTACAGATAATAATCAAGCTCACTCATATTATTGGTATAAAAATGGTTATAGAGTCGGTGTAAACGATATTAGATTAAATGAAACCTCGGCAATTCTTAAAAATCGTGTGGAAGTAACTGATTGAGGATGACTAAAATCTTATCGCCAACATTTACACTTATTAAAATAGGTTTGGGATTTTATAGTATATTATCTCTTCGAACGGGATATGAAAATACTGCAATTACATTTATGTTTATTATGCTAACTTTCTCGTTTTTAAGTGAAAGAATTTTGATTCATTTTAAAAAACTAAATATTTCGATTTATATTTTTGTAACTAATCATTTATATATGATAAAAACCAATATTAATTGGTGATGAAATTTGATAGAAGAGGTGTATATACCAAATAGCAGATTAAAGATATTTGATAAAGAAGTGGGTGTTCAATCTCAATTAAATATTGTACTTAATCGCAGTATTAAATATAATTCGAAATATAATCAGTGGCGAGAGTTTTCGGAAAGAGATGCAAAATATTTAGAAAAGAACTGGGGCATTATACACAAGGACAATTATTATTTACTTAACTCGCTATATGCATTTCTTCGTCTAAGTGGAGTTCATCCTGAAAGAGATATACTTTTTAACTCGCTTGATAAATATGTTGTATTAAAGGAAGAATTTGAAGATATCCCCAACCTAAAAATCAATCACAGTGATTATAAAACATATAAGGGCGTTAAATATTATCGAGTAAAGTATCCAAAAAGCTCTATCGCTATAGATGATCCATTCGATAGAACTCGAAGAAATAAACAATATGCGTCACCGTTTTTAGATGATAACTTTTATTTATCAGATAAAGTAATAAGCAATGATATTGTATACATTATATATCATAAAGAGAAAGAAAACATTTATTCAATACGCCCTATACCCGGCGTTCCGGGAGTTGGAATAGGAATTGAAAGCTGGCTTTGCAGAAATTTAAATGATGTAAAGCGCCAACTCACCGCGAAGTATAAAGACATAGAACAATGGGATAATTTTAGAAACTCTGAATATATAGATATGGTTGATACTCTCAATAAAATGAAATCCGGTGAAATAGACATAACAAAGAGTGTTAAAAAACAATCGAAAAAGCCAAATTCCAATAAGCAAAGTAAAACAATGAATTATAAATCCAAATATCCGGGTGGAAAAAGAAGTTCTGGTGGCATGTCTAAATATTTATAATTTTTTTGAGTACCTTATCCAATACGTATATATAGGATTGGATACATAATATGTATTGGTGATTTTATGGATAGTTTCAAAGAGACCATAGAAAAGATTATGGAAAAAAGACCAATCTGTAAAACGGTTTTCGGAAAAGAGCAGATTGAAATTGGATTCACATATAATACGAATATAGATACAGACATCTATGCATTATTGCTTGGAAATAATAACGAAATATTAGATATTGTATCATATAATCATAGAGAATTACCTAACATAGCTTCAATCTCATCAAATTTGTCGCCAGCAAGTCTTCTCGGAAATGTAGATGAGTGTTGCGAGATTAATCTTGGTAATATGCCATCGGTAGTGAAAACAATTATCGTGGGATGCGCAGCATATCAAAGATATTGGTTTACAAAATTTACGGATTCTACTGTTATTGAGTGTAGTGTCGCGGGTAAATCGAGTATATTAACCCACTATCCAATCTATGCAATTGCTCATGGTCTTTCGGGATATGGTAACACTGTAATTGGCATGTTTGAGCGCGAAACGAGTTGTTGGAGGTTCTCTGGCTTGGCATATCCACTGGCGTTGCTTGGAGAGATTATCAAAGATAGTAGCATTGGTGATAAACAATGATAGAAAACAAGAGTTATAAGGAATGGTTAGACATCCAAATAGCTGCCACCACGGGCGAGATTCAAGAAGCGTATAAACTCGCTCGAGAACGAATTGAGTTCTATGAAAAAGCAGAAATAATATATGATAGGCTTGTCAATTCACATGTTAAATCTTGGCGTAAGAGAGGTGAGAAATGTAATATAGCAAAATATTGGATTGATCAGATTAAAACGGCTAATGGATGGGAGAGATGTGTATATATCCACGAAAATGTAGTTACATATGCAGGTTTAGTGATGTCAGGCACTGCCAGTATGACACTCGAACAATTCTATAATACTTTCGAACCAGACGAGTATTATTGAATTTCGCTCCAATACGTATATATACGATTAGATGTATAATACGTATTGGTGATTTAGAAAATGACTGATAGAACTTTTTATTATTATACGACGCCTTCTGGGCGCGAGATGCTGATGTGTATGGTAAACTGTACATTGCAGTTCGAAGAAGCGCACGCCTGCAGACACTGTTGCAACAGCCCGTCATCCTGTGGATTGGCTGACAGAGAGTTTGACGAGTTTACCGAAGTATCTGAAGAGAAGTTTGACGAGATGCTTAATAAGATGGATGAAATGAAGCATATGATGGTGGTGGAAGCGATAATTTGAGACATATCCCAAAAGTATATACTTGGATAGGTTGGACAGGAAGTGAAGTTGTAGCATATAACATATGGAAATGTCAAAAGAATATTTTAACAATCAAACGATGGGCTTCCAGTGGATTTAGAATCTGGGATATTTATCGCGGCACATAAACCAATATGTATATATAAGATTACACCATTATATAAGATTACACCATTATATACAATACTATTATGCCCAAATGTAAGAACCTTCAAGAATTTTGTAAAATTCAAATTATTACTTATTACTTATGACGAATACGACAAGGTATGATCAATATGAAACTCGAGGAATAAAAATGGGAGACGACAAATTCACACTTGGAGACACTGGTGATGCCGTGGCAAAGTTCTATCGACTAACAGATATGATGCTCGCGTCGATAAGTGACGAGGGACTCGATAATCTGTATGATGACTCGCTAAGCGAAGAATATTGTGTTAAGCCCGACTTCGTGGCTCGGGATATAATAGATGATGAGTTACTTCTCGTATTTATCGCCGAGCCCGGGAAGCTGCCCGAGGTTATTGGTCGCATATCATTTGCTGTTGCAACGCTATGTACACCAGCGCGTGTGAATCGCGCTATAGTTATTGCGCAAAACGATCGGGATAGATATATGATAGAAACGATATTATCTTTCCTCGACAGCATAGATGACTTCTGTGAAGTTCATGTTATAACCTATGAAGAGTATAATGAGATGTAACAATGCTATCTGCGAAAGAATACAAAGCCGCGCAAAAAATTAATAAGTTAATTGATTCAGCACAATGTGCGCCAAGTTTCGAAGAGTTATCTAAAAATTTGCGAGAAGCAAAAGAACTCTGCACAAAGCTACTAAACAGTCGAGGAGATATTGACTGGGAATAATCCAATACGTATATATAGGATTAGATGTAATATATGTATTGGTGATTTAGAAATGGTTACAAATGAGATAATAAATACAATGGTCGAAAGCTGCATAAAGCCGTATTATTGTGAGGGAAAACTCCTCATGAGACCAATACACGAAACGGTTTCTGGGTATGAGGGTGGAGTTACGTATTTACTAGTAGGTGCAACGATCTCAAGCAGCAGGAAGTCTTTCCATTATACTTACACTTCAAACGTAGAGAAGTACTTCCCTGAAGGTGTAAAGTGGGATCCTGAGAAGAAAACACTTTATGTAAAGAGTGCTTTTCCAGGTTCTTTCATAGGGCGAGCCGGATGTAATATCAAGGAACTCCAGAGAATCTGGCGAGAAAACGGATTTAACATCGAATTGATGAGGTGAAACAATGATGGTAGGAACAGAAGAAGAAAACTTCAACTGGGCAGAATTTGAAGAATATACTGCCCGTGTCACGGCTATGTTTGCAGCAAGAGAAGAAGCTTTTGCATCAAGGATGGAAGCATTTTCAAATTATGAATTTGCTTGCTTTGAAGCATTCTCAACCTTTTTTTTGAATTGTGGCAGAAGGCAGAACAGTAATGAACAGTTATGGCGGAGTGTTAATTATGGAATGTGTACCAATAGATGATATGACTTTATATAGGGTAAGATGTTTGATCGGTATTGAGAAGCTAACCGAACTACTCGAGAAATATCCACCAATTCCAATACCAAAGTACGAGACGAGTAAATCCCATTATATATCCCAGACCACAATGGTTGCAAAAACAATATGTCCAGAGTGATCCGCGGTTGTGGAAACATATCAAACGATAAGTTCGCCGTCGAACATATAAAAATCAATGTTATTCAGAAAATTGACGATGAGATTGTCGTGACCGAAGTAGACGCAACAAAAGATAATATGTCACCATATCCCGAAATACCAAACTATCCCGCACTTGGCATCACTCCACAGGTTCAATCAGTTGCAGGGTTTGATAACTGGGTTCCATATAATAAAGAACGCGGATGTTACACCACCACACAATAAAGAGGTTATAATCAATACGTATATATAGGATTAGTCGTATATTATGTATTGGTGATTTAGAAATGGCATATAAGAACACAGGTGTATACAGCAGCAAGAAACAATACGATGAAGCAAAGATGAAAGAAACACAAATGCGCGACGAAATTCAGGCAGCAGTGATAGCAAATGCACCGACAGAAGAAATAAGAGAAGCTCTCAGAGCCGCTATTAAAAAGAATAATAAATAAAAGTGGTCATAATGACAAAGAAAGAATATGCCCGATTCGTTCAGCGGGCACAAGTCTCTTTTAATAGAGAAGTCGCAATAAGTGAACATCTCGAGAAAACGAAGACATGGATTCCCGGTTCGGGATATGTAATGTTCTGTGCCGGCGATTGCTACACGAGCGGCTTGCCGCATATGGGTAAAACAGTTAGAAAGACAATCTATGAGATTGTGACAGATGGTATCGTGCAGTCTGAAGTAGTAGGCTTCCTTTCGAACAATAATGTATTATATGTAGATAGAAAAGACTTACATTTTAAATGAATCATAATAAACGTATTGCTCTATAACGTCGAATAATTCTAAGGTTGTGTAAAGTTCGTTCGAGGATAAGATAGATAAGTGCTAACCACCATGCCTAGAACTTGCTAGCGGTGGTTAGCGTGGCTTCCAGAGATAAAATTATCCCAGATTCAACATTCTATCGTAGAATGATCTTTAGTTTGATTTTTCGGAGACTTTCTAATATCCCCAATCAAAATTTCTTCTAACTGATCTCGATGAGCAAGAACTTCTTCGAGATCCTCGTCCTCGGCTGCGGTCACAAAGAGATAGTGATCTACTGGGATAGGCGAGTGTTTCCTATTTAATGATTGTCCACGCTCTATCCTTGTCCGGTATTGAAGATACATTTTAATGCCATACTTTGTAATGCGATATTTATATGAAGCATCTCTCGTCTCTCTATTTAACTTTCTTCTCGTCGATCGAGATATTATCCCATATGCCGCCGCTTTCGGTAAGAAGTTATGAAATGCTGCTGGCTCGATACATAATGCATCTGCGAGTTGTTTAGTTGTCATTCTGTCTGGAACTGTGGGATCCATATATCTATTATAGAGTGTTTCAAGAACTCTATATTTGAAAAAGTTAAAAGTGTGTCGAATTTGAGGTGACACTTCTTAACATCTCCATCTCATGAGTAAATCGGTTGAGCGAAGCCAATATTATTACTGTTAGGATGTTCGCTACTTTAGGCTTTGTAAATCGACTGAGACAAACCTCGTTTTCGAGTCATTGTTTTAGGCTTTATTTTCGGGCTACGAACAGGGCTTGCTACAATACTGTATATTATATTTTGAGCTGTTTCCAGGTATCTTCTCCCTGCTACATCAGACACCCGGCGATTTTGACGATTTTACGAGGATTATCTCTTCATCTTGTCTAATTGTTTTTTAATACGCACTGCCTCATTTGCTGCGGCTTTTGCACCAATTGCATCATATGCTTCTATACCAGCCTCTCTCAGTGCGGCTAACTTGACGGCACGTTTCTCACCATACTTAATCCAACTCTCTACAGGTGGGTGAGGAACAACGACTGAGTACACGATACCTTTTGGACCGTAATGAAGTGAGTTGACTTCGTGTATGAGATACTGAGACTCGTCGCCACTACCTATCGATTCAGTACCGGGTCTTGTACGGCGATACCTAATGTCTGCTTCTATAGCTAACCCGTAGCCATTAGTATCTTCATTGCTTAGCTTACCAATCGGAGTACCCATAACAGATGCCAACTCACGCACACGCTTATCTATACGATTCCTGTCTGTTGAGATATAGATAGTTATGATGCGATCAGTCCTCATCAACTGAATAATGTCTGATGTAGCTCTGTTACCCTTTGACATAGAAGTACGAGAAGACAATGAGCCCTCAGTACCTACTTCGTCAAGGATCACTACACCACCACCACCTTTGCTCGCTATACTGTCACATACTTGCTGCCATTCCTCTACATCAAAGCAAACATGTGACATTGGAAAGTCGCATACCTTACCCATAAACTTATTATGGATAATTGTAGCAGCACCTAAACCGAAAGCCGACTTACCCAAACCTCTATCCCCAACTATTGTCAGATCATAACTTTCGTTGAAATGTTTGACCCTTCCTACTATAATCTTAAAGAAATCATATTTACTATTGAGCCGCATATCAGTTGCATACGCGGGAGTCCAGTGTCTATGTACCTGGTCATTGAACACATCTTGAAAATTTGAGATAAGTGCTGGATCAAAAGACGCTTTTAATTTATCGCCACGTCTAGTGATTATGTTAGATAGTAGGTCATTGTGTGGCTTAATCGTATTGACACAGTAAGACAGTTCTTCATTTTCCAAGCTATCACCTGATTAATATCTAAAATAAGTTCTATATAATTACAATATTATAATGAGATCGTATATAAACTATTGCACCATTCACTAAACATATCCCAGAAGCTTTAATATGTTGATATGTTATGATTATGAGAAGTTGGTAAGTATTAATGTAGGTGATAAGTGTATAAGTTAGTCTATTGTGTAGTTAATATGTTATTATGTGATATGTTATTATGTGATATGTTATTATGTGATATGTTATTATGTGATATGTTATTATGTGATATGTTATTATGTGATATGTTATTATGTGATATGTTATTATGTGATATGTTAATATATTAGTAAGTATATAAGTTATTATATTGATATGTTAATATATTAGTAAGTGGAAGTGTAGTAAGTAAGAAAGTTATTATATTGATAAGTAAGATTGCTATAAGTAGGAATGTTAATATATTATATAGTTAATATGTATAATTGTAATAAGTTATTGTTTTATATAGTTAATATGTATAATTGTAATAAGTTATTGTTTTATATAGTTAATATGTATAATTGTAATAAGTTATTGTTTTATATAGTTAATATGTATAATTGTAATAAGTTATTGTTTTATATAGTTAATATGTATAATTGTAATAAGTTATACTGTTATCAGATGTTATCAGATGTTATCAGATACTATCAGACAAAAAGAAAACAGTTAAAAAGAAAATAAGTTAGACCGTAAGATCATTATTTATCTTTTGGTCTCTGTTCAGGTGGTAATAAGTCAAAAATCGTCCGCTTGTGTTTAATCTCTTTAGGCTTCTGTTCTTCACTCCCCTTCATTGGTGTCTTGGTCTTAGTTACTTTCCGTGTAGCGGGCTTCCTAGAGGATGGACTTTTTTGTGGTTTTGTCTTTTGTGCAGGTTGTACTCGTATGTTTTCCATTCTTCTATCAAGAACTTTAATTATCTCGGGGTCTTCTTGATTTCGAATCATCTCATCCATCTGATCTTCCATTTGCTTAAGCCGAGCCGATTTTATTTCTTCTGCTTCTGGATCAATATCCTCGTCATTTGAATTTAATTTCTCTTCTGATATATTATTGAAGATACCAGCAGCCAAAGCTTGTATAGCTGCATTGGTATCTCCCTCAGGCGTTTGGGATATTCCTGTTACGATGGTATTCATTAGTGCCGTAACTACAGCATCGCTATCAGGTAACTCTTTGGATTTCTTTTGACTTACGATCTCCTCAACTGATTTTGGTGTACTGACACCTTCCGGCGGCTTATAGACCAATGTTGCGAACGGTGTTGTCATAACTGACTTGCGTGTCAATAGCTTAGCAAACGCCGCTACGAGCTTCCTATAGCGCTGTTCGACGTTAGTCTCTGTTTGATCCACAATATATCCCTGAATGGTGAACTTAGCATCAAATATCCCACCAAACCACGCAATAGAGTGATTGAAGAATTTAATTGCATCTTTCTGGGTTTGCTGTCTCTGTATTTGAGTTAAAATGAGAAAGAGTTCAAGTGCCATATGTTCATAGTTAAATATCTGCGCATAACCAATAGGCACCAACTCTGTCTCAACTTTGGGATTTACATTCATCTTAACTTCATTATGAGTCGATGCGTCCAAAAGCATGACCGAGAACTCCCAAACAATTCTCATAAATTTAAGTTGTTCGATCTGCTCATATGTATACTTTTTGGTATATTCGGGTGACGAGTACTTCTCGATAATGGCTTGACATCTTTTGATAAACACGTCGTCAAACGCAATTTCAAACCAACTTAAGCTGTCATAAAAAGTTCTCCGTGCGCGAGGATAATTCTGGGATGCTTGTAATGCCATGCAAGTCCTAAACAAACGGAATGCTTGAAACCGCGGCGAGAACTCCGCGAACTCGGGTAGCTGAACACCTTCGGGATTTTGATACTCGGAGAGGCTCTTAACATGAGAGTTAATGCCATCTATATCCCCTTCCATTATAACTCCTCATCCGGGTTATCTACATAGTTGACATTGAACATGTTTTTGCGGTCGTTTATCTCATCTTCTGCCGAAGGTGGTAACTCTGTTATCTCGTCATTAGTAATATCGGCTGCCATTAACGCCTGACGTTCGGCTTCAGCAGTAATATCCTCTATTAAGTCTTTGAATGGGAAATCCACCGGCGGTGCTACATTCAAGTCAAGCAATCCCAGTGCATACATTTCCTGCAAGTATAACTGCGCGAGTTCTATCCCATCTTTATATACGCGATCTTTCGTCTCTGTCTTATACGGCTGATCAAACCATAATCTAACTGCGGTAAGCACGGCGTCGTTTCTAACAATCTGTTGCGTGATTAAGTACAACTCTCTAAAACTTCGTCTGAAGTTCCTATATGGTAGACGAACTCTTCTCTTCTCCTCGTTGGACTCCGGCTGCATGTATAAAGTATCTTCAATCGTGGATATACTCTTGATAATTTCTGTAATGAGGAACTTAACCATCTCGACGAACTCTGATCGAGATGATTGAAATACTGCATTATCCATCTCTTCACTCATTGGTATAACCTCCTTCGGGATATATCTCAGTAAAAATATAGTAAGTAGGTGTTAGCCTACTCACGTTAATTTGACACTTGAAATGGCGTCGCCCATTGTACCGGCTTTCATTATAACATATGCGATAGCCGCGAAAATTAGTAACATACCAATAGACTTTGTATCGAATCCAATACCCTTCTGTGGCAGTTCGCCTCTAGCTACAATGGTGATATACGACTTCCACTCGCGTAACGAGACGGCGGCGCTCATTCCAACAGAATACAAGAAGTCATTCGCATCAGCGAACACAAACGACCCAACAGTATTTGCTTTTGTGGTTTTAAGTTCGCGCTGAATAGATCTAAGCCTTTCGAGTTCCTTATCGTCTATTCTCGACTCGGAACCAAGAACCATTGTCTTGCGCACATCTGAATTCGGATGATCTAAATTGCGCTGCATTAATGTAGTTAATTTTTCTGGTGTTGAGATTATACCTCGCGACTCCATGAGTTTCTTAACTCGGGATAATGATGTGACGCCACGCACTGTAACATTGTGCGGAAACGCCGCCATATAATGATAAATAGGAATCCTATTATCGAAATACTCGGCTTGGTTCATATCCTTTGGTTTAAACTTTATTCCGTACTGTGCGCCATACTTATCGAGATCGAGCTGATTAGACCCGGGCAACAATTCCATACATACGCCGGACACAGTGCCTGAAGGATCGTGTATAAACGCAAACTGCTTTCCTTTCTTTGCGGCTTTCCGCAACTCTTTAATCGACGGGAATCTCTTCTCAAAACTTATATATGATAAGTTAATCATGAGTGAGAAGATAAACAACATCCATGGGATAAGTGTTCCAAGTACACCAAGCCCTGTGTCGGTAGCCATACTTTATACCTCCATCACGGACCTCTAAACGTATTTATCCTACCAAGCCTACTAAGCCCGGACTTCTCTTCATGCTGAATATTAGGTCCACCCAAATCTTGCGTAATACTAATCGACGACACACCAGCGCGGCGTTCAAACCCTTCATACGATCTACTAATACGCGTCTCGAGTCTCGCGATAAGCATTTCCATAACGAGATCATAATCCCCAAACAATAACGAATCGGAATCGGGACCAATGAGCGTATTTTTAAACTCGAGTAGCTGTAACTTGAAACGATCCATCTTCTGTTTCAACATATACCCATTCGACCACGTTAACACAGTGTCCTTCGACGCGGCAGCCATATACATCTCGGCGAGCTTAGCCTGAACTTTCGGCGTCAGTCGCATACGACCAAGTAGATCAATAATAACTTGGAACGTATCGTCCTGAAACATATCCCGATTGAAATTAAGTCCATCGGACTCATATCCGCTATACTGTGTCGCGCGTTCGCGCTCACCCGACATTTCATCTTCACCATATCCGTAGATACCCGTCTCGACAGCAACTTCACCTCCATCTTCTGGGATAATCTTACGAATATCGACTGCCGGTCTCTCGCCGGGTTCAGTGCGCTTAATATACTCAATTGGATCGAACGGCATTATACACGCCTCCCTAAAACAGTGTGATTACTTTTACTTACGACAAGTTTACTTGGTAACTGCGGCAGCTCCTGTTTCGTAATAGCCACCACCTTTTGAATATTTGGCGGTGCGCCATTCTTTGGAACTTTAACTACAATAACATCTACTCTAAAATCAGGATTGTTAACATACTTCGAGCCGGCGGTTACTGTACCATTGCCCATAACCCTCGCGCCAGTCTTGCGTTCCTCAACTTCATTTTCATCGTATAAAAAGCCAGGCAATACGACACCTACTATAATGTGATTTTTATATGAGTATATAAGGAATTTATATGGATCTAAACCAAAAATAAGGGCCGAAGCCCTTATCGTTGATTGTTTTTACATAAATCCAAGGAATCTCATAATGGCGCCTGCGCCCAATGCGAGAACCATCAGTGCGGCGAGAGTGTAACCGGACTGAATGTTGGTAGTAACACTGGTGAACAGGTTGTAGAATGTGTCATTTGCATCGATATTAGCAGTTGACACGACAGAGCTGAGGATGACAACACCAATCACTAAGATACAGGCGACTTTGATGATCCCAGTTGCCCAATCCTCTGGAGCCTCACCATCGGCCCTTTCATTGCCATAGAACTTCTTCACGAATGTTTTCAGATCCATATTATTTTCCTCCGTGTATGCGAGATGTAATTGGGGATAAACCCAATTACATAAATCCAAGGAATCTCATGATTGCACCGGCACCGAGAGCCAGGACCATGAGGGCTGCAAGAGTGTAACCGCTCTGGATGTTGGTTGTGACTGAGGTATACAGGTTGTAGAATGTATCTCCCTCAGTAATGTTTGCAGAGGCTACAACTGCATTCAGAATGACAACACCAATCACTAAGATACAGGCGACTTTGATGATCCCAGTTGCCCAATCCTCTG
>Ga0208695_1002231_pt1 | contig 14439 bp, 11 predicted proteins | sample AD_UKC111_MetaG_FD_184449 | JGI IMG/M metagenome (GOLD analysis project Ga0208695, IMG submission 184449) | Active sludge microbial communities of municipal wastewater-treating anaerobic digesters from Hong Kong - AD_UKC111_MetaG (SPAdes)... | ecosystem: Engineered > Bioreactor > Anaerobic >... | reverse complement strand
GATTGGCCTTTCACCCCTATCCACAGCTCATCCCCTCAGTTTTCAACCTAAGTGGGTTCGGTCCTCCACGACGTCTTACCGTCGCTTCAACCTGGCCATGGATAGATCACTTCGCTTCGGGTCTAGACCCAGCGACTAAAACGCCCTATTAAGACTCGCTTTCGCTACGGCTACCCCACTCGGGTTAACCTCGCCACTGAGCACTAACTCGCAGGCTCATTCTTCAAAAGGCACGCTCTCACCCCTACTAGGGAGGCTCGAACGGTTTGTAAGCAGACGGTTTCAGGTACTATTTCACTCCCCTCCCGGGGTACTTTTCACCTTTCCCTCACGGTACTTGTCCGCTATCGGTCATCTGGGAGTATTTAGGCTTACCAGGTGGTCCTGGCAGATTCACACGGGATTTCTCGGGCCCCGTGCTACTTGGGATACTCTTCGCGCCATTGATACATTTCGGCTACGGGGTTGGCACCCTCTATGACTGGCCTTTCAATGCCATTCGCCTATATATCGTTGTAACGCTTGCTGTACGGCAGTAACAGCAGAAAAGTCCCGCTACCCCGACCATGCAACGCCTGCCGGCTATCACACATGATCGGTTTGGCCTGTTCCGGTTTCGCTCGCCACTACTAACGGAATCACGGTTGTTTTCTCTTCCTGTGGGTACTGAGATGTTTCACTTCCCCACGTTCCCTCTACCCGCCCTATATATTCAGGCGGGAGTCATCAGGTCGTCTTGCAACGCCTGACGGGGTTTCCCCATTCGGAAATCCTCGGATCAAAGCTCTATTATCAGCTCCCCGAGGCTTATCGCAGATTTATACGTCCTTCTTCGGCTCCAGATGCCAAGGCATCCACCGTCTGCTCTTAGAAAATTGATATCACATGAGTAGATCCAGCCGAGGAAACGGCTGGACCAATTTGTGATATGAACCCGAAGGTTCATATCTAAGATGCTCGCGTCCACTGTGTAGTTCTCAAAATACGGGCGGTACCCCGTGTGCCAGACCCTCAGGTCAGTCACAACAAGGTCCAGAGGTCCGATCGACACCCGAAGGCGCCGGCCCGGTCCCTCAGGACCCAACAGCGTGCAGAAGACCAGACTCGAGCCGAGCATCCGTTCCTTCCTCGCAAGCGAGGCGTACTGAGAGGCAAGGTTCTTACCTGGTCACAATGTCAATGTTCCACCCATGAGCGCTGCCCAACCCGAACAGGTTGGTGCAGCTTGGTCGCTTTAGTGTCCCTGTATACAGAGGACGCGACACGTGCTCCTTAGAAAGGAGGTGATCCAGCCGCACCTTCCGGTACGGCTACCTTGTTACGACTTAGTCCTAATCACCGATCCCACCTTCGACAGCTCCCTCCTTGCGGTTGGGCCACTGGCTTCGGGTGTTACCGACTTTCATGACTTGACGGGCGGTGTGTACAAGGCCCGGGAACGTATTCACCGCAGCGTTGCTGATCTGCGATTACTAGCGACTCCGACTTCATGAGGTCGAGTTGCAGACCTCAATCCGAACTGAGACCGACTTTTTGGGATTCGCTCCACCTCGCGGTATTGCAGCCCTTTGTATCGGCCATTGTAGCATGCGTGAAGCCCAAGACATAAGGGGCATGATGATTTGACGTCATCCCCACCTTCCTCCGAGTTGACCCCGGCAGTCTCCTATGAGTTCCCACCATTACGTGCTGGCAACATAGAACGAGGGTTGCGCTCGTTGCGGGACTTAACCCAACATCTCACGACACGAGCTGACGACAACCATGCACCACCTGTATACCGACCTTGCGGGGAGAACATTTCTGAACTTTTCCGGTATATGTCAAGCCTTGGTAAGGTTCTTCGCGTTGCATCGAATTAATCCGCATGCTCCGCCGCTTGTGCGGGCCCCCGTCAATTCCTTTGAGTTTTAGCCTTGCGGCCGTACTCCCCAGGCGGGGAACTTAATGCGTTAGCTGCGACACAGAAACCGTGGAATGGTCCCTACATCTAGTTCCCAACGTTTACGGCATGGACTACCAGGGTATCTAATCCTGTTCGCTCCCCATGCTTTCGCTCCTCAGCGTCAGTTACGGCCCAGAGATCTGCCTTCGCCATCGGTGTTCCTCCTGATATCTGCGCATTCCACCGCTACACCAGGAATTCCAATCTCCCCTACCGCACTCTAGTCTGCCCGTACCCACTGCAGGCTGGAGGTTGAGCCTCCAGTTTTCACAGCAGACGTGACAAACCGCCTACGAGCTCTTTACGCCCAATAATTCCGGATAACGCTTGCACCCTACGTATTACCGCGGCTGCTGGCACGTAGTTAGCCGGTGCTTTTTCTGCAGGTACCGTCACTTTCGCTTCTTCCCTACTAAAAGAGGTTTACAACCCGAAGGCCGTCGTCCCTCACGCGGCGTTGCTGCATCAGGCTTGCGCCCATTGTGCAATATTCCCCACTGCTGCCTCCCGTAGGAGTCTGGGCCGTGTCTCAGTCCCAGTGTGGCCGGTCACCCTCTCAGGCCGGCTACCCGTCGTCGCCTTGGTGAGCCATTACCTCACCAACTAGCTGATAGGCCGCGAGTCCATCCTTGACCGAAATTCTTTCCACCCCCAGGAGATGCCTCCGAAGGTCGTATCCGGTATTAGACGTCGTTTCCAACGCTTATCCCAGAGTCAAGGGCAGGTTACTCACGTGTTACTCACCCGTTCGCCACTAATCCAGCAGGAGCAAGCTCCCGCTTTCATCGTTCGACTTGCATGTGTTAAGCACGCCGCCAGCGTTCATCCTGAGCCAGGATCAAACTCTCCATAAATGTTTGATTGCTCGAGCCGCAAGCGACTCGGCACATCTAGCGCCACCCGCATCCGGAATGGGATGTCGAGGTGACAAGTTTGAAACTGACAGAACAAATCAATACTGACTTGCTTTGTTGTTTATATCTTTTCCAAAGGAATCCGGCCTACCGAAGTAGGCACGGGTTTTTGGCATTTGACATTGTGCACGCTGTTGAGTTCTCAAGGATCGGGCGCTCCTGACTTCCACCTCGCGGCTTCGTTTCAGGGCAACTGCTCTAACCTACCACCAGGACGCCGCAGTCGCTACTAGAGCTACTACATTCACTGGCTGGATTTGGTCCCTCTTGAGGCCGGGAAGCTCTGCGGCTTTCCCGCACCTTTGGGGTGACAAGGGATTACATTACGTGGATGTTACGCGCCCTGCAAATTACGGTGAATCCCGGGCGTGTCGGACGCGAAAGCTACTCGGCGAATACCCCGGCGAGGGTCTTCTTGCCGCGCCGGAGCACGGCCATCCGGCCCGCCAGCAGCGAGCCATCCAGCACGGATGCCTCGTCGTCCACCCGCACGTTGTTCACGTAGACGCCGCCCTCGGCGATCGAACGGCGGGCCGCGGCGAGGCTCGGGGAGAGTCCCGTGTCCACCAGGAGCTGCGCGATCGTGGAGGTCGCCGGCGCTGTGGTGTGCGGCAGTTCGCGCAGGGCCTGCTCGAGGGTGGCGTCATCCAGTGCGGTCAACTCCCCCTGCCCGAAGAGCGCCGCTGCGGCGGCAATGGCCGCCTCGGTGGCAGCCGTACCGTGCACGAGCGCCGTGACCTCCCAGGCGAGCACCCGTTGGGCTTCACGCTTGAAGGGCTCGGCGGCCACGGCCGCTGTGAGGCGCTCGATCTCTGCTCGATCGAGGAAGGTGAAGATCTTGATGCGCTCCATCACGTCGGCATCGTCGGTGTTGAGCCAGAACTGGTAGAACGCGTACGGACTCGTCATCGCCGGATCGAGCCAGATCGCATTGCCCTCGCTCTTGCCGAACTTGGTGCCGTCGGAGTTGGTGATCAGGGGGGTGCCGATGGCGTGTGCCGAGACTCCCTCCGCCTTGTGGATGAGATCGGTGCCGCTGGTGAGGTTGCCCCACTGGTCGCTGCCGCCGGTCTGCAGCACGCAGCCGTAGCTGCGGTAGAGCTCGAGGAAATCCATGCCCTGCAGGATCTGGTAACTGAACTCGGTGTAGCTGATGCCCGCATCGGAGTTGAGACGAGCGCTCACGGCATCCTTCTTCAGCATCGTGCCCACGCGGAAGAACTTTCCTATGTCACGAAGGAAGTCGATCGCCGACAGCGGCGCCGTCCAATCGAGGTTGTTGACGAGCCTCGCGGCGTTGTCACCTTCGAAACTCAGGAACTTCGAGACCTGCGCCTGCAGGTAGCCGACCCATTCGGCCACAACCGCAGCGTCATTGAGCGTGCGCTCGGCAGTCGGGCGCGGGTCTCCGATGAGTCCGGTGGAGCCCCCCACCAACCCGAGCGGTTTGTGGCCAGCGAGCTGGAGGCGACGCATCAGCAGCAACTGCACGAGGTTGCCGAGATGAAGGCTCGGGGCCGTCGGGTCGAAGCCGCAGTAGTAGGTGATCGGCGGACCGGCCAGCAGCTCACGAAGTTCGTCGGCGTTCGTGGACACGTGCACGAGCCCGCGCCAGTTCAACTCCTCCCAGATACTCGGGAAGGAGGGGTCATTGGCCTGGGGTGTGGTCCGCGTCGCTGGCACGTCAACAACCGTAGCGGAGGTTTCGACACGCGCTGCCGCGCTGCTCTGCCGGACGGCCTGCTCAGCCGGTGGCCTTCGGGTGGCGCTTGTACGGCGAGACCGTCAGGTCGCCGGGGATCCAGAAGCGCCAGGGGTAGTCCGCCCCTCCCCCGGCGCCGGAGACGCCGGTGCGCGGCCCCTGCGCGAATTGCGCCGGGCTCTCCGCGGGAGTGAATCGCACCCGCCCGTTCTCGAGGCTGGATCCGCCGTCGGCGAGAGTGATGCCCAGTGCGACGGTGAGGCGGGCCGGGCCCCGCGCGAGGTCGGCATCCGTGCGGCTCGTCGTGCGGCGCATCCGGGCGACCTCGATGCCGTCGACGATCTCGCCCGCACGCAGCAGGACCGCGGATGCCTCGCCCTCGGGTGAGCACACGATGTTGGCGCACACATGCATGCCGTAGGTGAAGTACGTGTACAGGTGACCGGGCGGCCCGAACATCACCGCGGTGCGCGGCGTGGGCCCCCGGAAGGCGTGCGAGCCGGGGTCGGCCCCGCCCTGGTACGCCTCAACCTCCGTGAGGCGCAGGGTGACACCGTCGACGGTCAGGTGTCCGCCGAGCAGCAGGGGCGCGACCTCGAGGGCCGGCCGAGAGAGCAGGGTCCCTAGAACAGCGGGATCCCGTTGACTGCGACGATGATGAACGCTACTACCAGCACGGCCACGCTCACGACGACGACGATCGTCGTCGCTCGCTTGGTCATGCCGCGACGCCACCAGCCGGGATCCTGATCCTTCTGCAGTGTCACAGGGTGCTCCTTGAGGTGAGGGCGCGAACGCGCGCGGTGAGTTCGGTGCGTTGTTCTGCGACGCGCTCGGGCGACGTGCCGCCCACGCCCGATCGACTGGACACCGAGCCCGCGATCGTGAGCACGTCACGAACGCCTGGGGTCAGGTGGGGCGAGACTGCCTGATACTGCTCGTCGGTCGGCTCGTCGAGGTCGAGCCCGCTGTCTTCGCAGAATCGCACGAGCGCTCCCGAGATCTCGTGCGCCTCGCGGAACGGCACCCTCTGGCGAACGAGCCAGTCGGCGACATCCGTGGCCAGGGAGAAGCCCTGAGGGGCGAGCTCGGCCATGCGCTGCGTATCGAAGGTCAGTGTCGCGACCATACCCGTGAAAGCAGGCAGGAGCACCTCGAGAGTCTCCACCGAGTCGAAGACCGGCTCCTTGTCCTCCTGCAGGTCGCGGTTGTAGGCGAGCGGGAGCCCCTTGAGCGTCGCGAGGAGACCGGTGAGGTTGCCGATCAGTCGCCCGGACTTGCCGCGCGCGAGCTCGGCGATGTCGGGGTTCTTCTTCTGCGGCATGATCGACGACCCGGTCGAATAGGCGTCATCGAGGTGCACGAAGCCGAACTCGCGGGTGTTCCAGATGATGATCTCCTCGGCGAACCGGGAGAGGTCAATTCCGAGCTGGGCGGCGATGAAGGCGAACTCCGCGACGACGTCGCGACTGGCGGTCGCGTCGATCGAGTTCTCGCTGGGACGAGCAAGACCGAGCTCGCGCGCGACGAGCGCGGGGTCGAGACCCAGGCTGCTGCCCGCCAGGGCGCCGGCGCCGTAGGGCGACGCGGATGCCCGCCCGCGCCAATCGCGCAGCCGCTCGAGGTCGCGCACCAACGGCCAGGCGTGCGCAAGCAGGTGGTGTGCGAGCAGCACGGGCTGCGCGTGCTGGAGGTGTGTGCGCCCGGGCAGGATCGCGCCGCCCGCCTTCTCGGCCTGAGCGTTGATGGCATCGATGAGGTCGACCACGAGGTCGCCGATCACGGCGGCGTGGTCGAGCAGGTACATCCGGATCAGGGTGGCGATCTGGTCGTTGCGGCTGCGGCCCGCGCGCAGGCGCCCACCGAGCTCGGCACCCACGATGTCGATCAGCGCCGACTCGAGGGCACCGTGAACGTCTTCGTCATCGGGCGCGGCGACAAGCTCACCGCTGTCGACCCGGCGTTGCAGTTCGTCGAGGCCCGCGTGCATCGCGGTCTCCTCGGAAGAGCTCAGGTAACCCGCAGCGGCGAGCGCCTTGGCGTGCGCGTGCGAGCCCGCGATGTCGTAGGGCGCCAGCTGCCAGTCGAAGTGCGTGGAGCGGCTGAGACGCGCGAGTTCCGCCGAGGGCCCGCTCGCGAACCGGGCGCCCCACAGGGCGCCGTCACCGGTCTTCGCTTCTGCCACGGGGTCGGTCTCCTTCGGGGTTGGGTTCAGTCTAGGGATGGGTCTGTTGGCGGTTTCGATACGCCGCTTCCCGGCTACTCAACCGGCCTACTGCTCGAGCAGCCAGACCAGCAGCGCCTTCTGGGCATGCAGCCGGTTCTCGGCCTCGTCCCAGATCACGCTCTGCGGGCCGTCGATGACCTCGCCGGTCACCTCGTAGCCGCGGTCGGCGGGCAGGCAGTGCAGGAAGATCGCGTCGGGCTTCGCGAGAGCCATCATGTCGGCGTCGACCTTGTAGGGCGAGAGGGATGCCACCCGCGCGGCCTTCTCCTCCTCCTTGCCCATCGACACCCAGGTGTCGGTCACGACGACGTCGACACCCGCGACCGCCTCGAGCGGGTCGGTGTAGATGGTCACCGAGCCGCCGGTCTGCACGGCGATCGCGTCGGCATCCGAGACGATCCGCTCGTCGGGCATGTAGTCGGCGGGGCAGGCGATGCGCACGTGCATGCCGGCCGTCGCACCCGCGAGCAGGTACGAGTGCACCATGTTGTCGGCGCCGTCGCCCAGGAAGGCGAGCGTGAGACCGGCGAGCGTGCCCTTGTGCTCGCGAATCGTCAGCAGGTCGGCGAGCAGCTGGCACGGGTGGAACTCGTCGCTCAGCGCGTTGATGACAGGCACAGTGGTGTCGGCGGCCATCTCGACCAGGCCCGACTGCGCGTAGGTGCGCCAGACGATCGCCGCGACCTGGCGCTCGAGCACGCGAGCCGTATCCGACGCCGTCTCCTTGCCGCCGAGCTGGCTGTTGGCCGTGGAGATGATGAGCGGCACTCCCCCGAGGTCGGCGATGCCCACCGCGAATGACACCCGCGTGCGCGTCGACGACTTGTCGAAGATCACCGCCACAGTCTGCGGGCCGGCGAGAGGCTTGCGACCCCAGCGGTCCGCCTTGATCTGCTCGGCCAGGTCGAGGATCGCGGTCTGCTCGGCCTGGGTCAGGTCGTCGTCGCGGAGGAAGTGGCGGGTCATGCTGTGGCCTCGCTTACGTGGGTGAGTGCTGCTGTGAACTTGTCAATGAACTCGGCGATCTCGGCGTCGCCGATGATCAGGGGTGGAGCGATACGGATGCTCGCGTCGTTGGGCGCGTTGATGATCAGTCCCAGCTCCAGGGCCTTCGCCACCACCGCGGGAGCGACGTCATCGGTCAGCCCGACGCCGATAAGCAGGCCGCGACCGCGCACCTCTTCGACCAGCGGCAGGCCAACGATCGCGGCGCGCAGCTGCTCTCCGCGGGTCGCTGCGTTGTCGACGAGTCCCGCCCGCTCGATCTCCCCGAGCACGGCGTTCGAGGCCGCAGTCGCCAGCGGGTTGCCGCCGAACGTGCTGCCGTGTTGGCCCGCCGTGAACAGGTCGGATGCCGCGCCAAAGGTCACGAGCGCCCCGATCGGCACTCCGCCGCCGATGCCTTTGGCCACGGCGATCGCGTCGGGCACGATCCCCGCCTGTTGGAACGCCCACCACGTGCCGGTGCGACCGGCGCCCGTCTGGATCTCGTCGAGGATGAGCAGAGCGCCGTGGCGAGCCGTGATGTCCCGTGCCGCTGCGAGGTACCCCTCGGGGAGGTCGATGACGCCGGCCTCACCCTTGATCGGCTCGATGACGACGGCCGCGACATCCGGGCCGATGGCTCGCTCGAGCGCCTCGATGGTCGAGTCGATGTGCTCGACGTTGGGCACCAGCGGCTCGAACGGCTCGCGCAGCGCGGGCTTGCCGGTGAGCGAGAGCGAGCCCATCGTGCGTCCGTGGAACGAGTTGTTGAGGGCGATGATGCGCGGCCTGCCGGTGCGGCGGGCGAGCTTGATGGCCGCCTCGATCGCCTCGGCGCCCGAGTTGCAGAAGTAGACCCGGTCGCCGCCGGTCAGGCGGGTGAGGCGGGCGGCCAGCTCCAGCTGCGGCGGGTTGGCGAAGTAGTTGGAGACGTGCGCCACAGTCGCGATCTGCCGGCTGACGGCCTCCACCAGCACAGGGTGCGCGTGCCCCAGGGCGTTGACCGCGATACCGGCGAGGAAGTCGAGGTACTTCGCGCCGGTGTCATCCCAGACGTAGCAGGCCTCGCCGCGCACGAGCTCGCGCGACGGCAGGGCGGCCGACTTCATGATCTTTGCCGAGTACTCGTCCTGCCACGTCATGCGGGTACCACCTCCGTGCCGATGCCCTGAGTAGTGAAGACCTCGAGCAGTATCGAGTGCGGCTCGCGCCCGTCGATGATGGCCGCCTTCGCGACTCCCCCGGCGACGGCCTCCAGGCACGCCGCCATCTTGGGGATCATGCCGGACTCGAGGCTGGGCAGCAGAGCCTCGAGTTCGGTCGTCGTGATGATCGAGACGAGCGAGTCGCGGTTGGGCCAGTCGCTGTAGAGGCCGGCGACATCGGTGAGGATCACGAGCTTGGCCGCGCCCAGGGCCACAGCGAGCGATGCCGCAGCCGAGTCCGCGTTGACGTTGAGCAGCCCGTCGGGCCCGTTCGCCACAGTCGAGATGACGGGGATGCGACCGGCGGCGACCTCCAGCAGCACCGCCGCCGGATCGACCGACGTCACATCGCCGACGAGACCGAGGTCCACAAGTTCGCCGTCGACGACGGCCGCCCGCGGTTCGCCGGTGAACAGTCCGTACTGGTCGCCCGAGATGCCCTCGGCGAGGTAGGCGTGCTCCGTGATGCTGTGCTCGTTGATCAGGCCGACCAGCTCGCCGCCGACCTGTTCGGCGAGCACCTGTCTGATCACCGGCATCGACTCAGGGGTAGTGACCCGGTAGCCGCCCTTGAATTCGCTCGGGATGCCGCGGCGCGTCAACTCGGCAGTGATCTGCGGCCCGCCGCCGTGCACCACAACGGGCTTCACCCCGGCGAAGCGCAGGTACGCCATATCCTCGGCGAACGCGCGCTTGAGGTCGTCGTCGACCATCGCGTTGCCGCCGAACTTGACCACGATGATCTCGTCGTGGAAGCGCTTCAGCCACGGCAGTGATTCGATGAGCACTGCGGCCTTCGCGGCCGCCTGATCCTGGCTGACCATCAGCTGGAGTACGCCGAGTTCTCGTGCACGTAGTCGTGCGTGAGATCGTTCGTGAGGATCGTCGCCGTGTGCTGGCCCGACTTGAGGTCGATGAGCAGGTCCACGCGGCGCGGTGACAGGTCGACGTCGGTACGCGGCCGGTCGGGTGCCCCGGCGTGGCATACCCGCACCCCGTTCATGCTCACGTCGACGTCGTACGGGTCGAAGGCGGCATCCGTGGTTCCGATGGCGGCGAGCACCCGGCCCCAGTTGGGGTCGTTGCCGAAGACCGCGGCCTTGAACAGGTTGTTGCGGGCGACGGAGCGACCGACCTCTACAGCGTCGTCCTCGGTTGCCGCGCCGACGACCTCGATGCGGATGTCGTGGCTGGCTCCCTCCGCGTCGCCCTGCAGCTGCTCGGCGAGGTCGAGACACACGGCGGTCAGCACCTGGGTGAAGGCGTCGAGCTCCGGCTCCACGCCGGACGCGCCGCTCGCCAGCAGCGACACCTGGTCGTTGGTGGACATGCAGCCGTCGGAGTCGAGGCGGTCGAAACTCACGCGGGTGGCCCGGCGCAGCGCGATGTCGAGTTCGGCACTGGAGAGCACGACGTCGGTGGTGATGACCACGAGCATCGTCGCGAGGCCCGGCGCGAGCATGCCCGCTCCCTTCGCCATCCCGCCGACCGTGTATCCGTTGCCCTGCTTGATCGAGCGCTTCGGCTTCGAGTCGGTGGTCATGATCGCCAGGCTCGCCTCCTCGCCGTGGTCGCCGAGAGCGGCGGCCGCGAGTTCGACGCCCGCGAGGATCTTGTCGAGGGGAAGCTGGTCGCCGATCAAACCGGTCGAGCAGACGAGCACGTCACCCGAGCTGACGCCGAGTGCGAATGCCACCGCCTCCGCCGTGGAGTGCGTCACCTGGAAACCCTGAGCACCGGTGAAGCAGTTCGCTCCCCCGGAGTTGAGCACGATCGCGCTCGCCGTGCCGTCGGCGATCGCCTGCTGCGACCAGATGATCGGGTTGGCCTTCGACCGGTTGCTCGTGAACACGGCGGCCGCGTTCGCCAACGGACCCCGGTTCACCACGAGGGCGAAGTCCAGTCCCCCGCTCGACTTGAGGCCCGCGGTCACGCCGGCCGCCTCGAAACCCTTCGCCGCTGTCACACTCACGGTGCCACCCCATCCACAGTCAGTCCGGTCGTCTCCGGCAGTCCCAGGGCGATGTTCGCCGACTGGATCGCCGCGCCCGCGGTGCCCTTCACGAGATTGTCGATCGCGCTTACCACGACGACTCGGCCCGCCGCTTCGTCGACAGCCAGCCCGATTAGTGCCGTGTTCGCGCCCACAGTGTCGGCCGTGCGCGGGAACTGGCCCGCCGGCAGCACGTGAACGAACGGCTCATCGGCGTAGGCGGCCACCCATACATCCCGCACATGTGTCGCGGTGGTGCCGGGAACGAGGCGTGCCGTCGATGTCGCGAGGATGCCGCGGCTCATCGGCACCAGCACGGGAGTGAACGACACGCTCACGCCGACGCCGCCAGCGGTCGTCAGGTTCTGGATGATCTCGGGCGTGTGCCGGTGGATGCCGCCCACCTGGTACGCGTGCGCGGAGCCGAGCAGTTCGCTGGCCAGCAGATCGGTGCGCAACGTCTTGCCCGCACCCGACGGTCCGACCGCGAGCACCGCGACGAGGTCGCTCGGCTCGATGACGCCGGCCCGGATGCCCGGGGCGAGGGCCAGCGTGATGGCCGTGACGTTGCATCCCGGAACCGCGATGCGCTTGCTGCCCGTGAGCGCGCTGCGCTGGGTGCCGCCGGACGCGAGGAGCAACTCGGGCAGGCCGTAGTCCCAGGCGCCGAAGAACTCGCCGCCGTAGAACGTCTCCCACGCCGAGGGGTCGGTGAGACGGTGATCGGCGCCGCAATCCACGACCAGCGTGTCGGCCGGCAGATCACGGGTGACCTCACCCGACTTACCGTGCGGCAGCGCCAGGAACACGACGTCGTGGCCGGCCAGCGTCGCGGCATCCGTCGGCTGCAACTCAAGGTGGGCGAGCGACCGCAGGTGCGGCTGAACGGCACCCAGCAACTGGCCGGCGTTCTGGAACGCGGTCACGGTGGTGACAGAGAAATCGGGGTGCGCCGAGAGCAGTCTCAGCACCTCACCCCCGGCGTAGCCGCTGGCACCAGCGACGGCAACCGACAAGGACATGGCTCTACCTTATTGAGAGACGGACGAGGGGATGACGCGGCGGGGACTCACGCGACCGCAGAGAAGATCACTCCCGGTCGCAGACGAGACACCGCCTAGCGTCGCTCGTCGCGACGTCGGCGCAGCACAACGGTCGGCGCGAAGCGCTCGAGGGTGCGGGTGAAGCCGGTCACGTGACAGAGCGTACCCCCATCCCGTTGGACAGCGCGAATCGCTACGCTGATGATCGATGCTCACCAGGAGCACCACCAGAACACAGGAGAACCCATGTCCGACCTCGATGGCCTCATCAACCTCATCCCCATCGGCGACATCGCGAAGAAGCTCGGAATCGACGAGAACGTCGCCAAGGCCGCCGTCGCGGTCGCCGTGCCCGCCATCGTCGGAGGCCTCGCGGCCAACGCCAAGACCGACACCGGCGCCCAGAAGCTCCAGGCCGCCGTCGAGCACCACGACAAGAAGGTGAGCGTCGACGACGTCGACGTCGAAGACGGCCAGAAGATCGTCAAGCACGTGTTCGGCGCCAAGGCCGACGACGTCGCCGCAGCCGCCGGAGCCAAGGCGGGCGGCCCCGACATCGGCGCCATCGTCGCGCAGGTGCTCCCGATCATCGCCCCCATCGTGCTCGCGTTCCTCGCCCAGCAGATGACCAAGGGCGGCAGCAGCACCGCGGCAGCGCCCAAGGCAGAAGAGCCCGCGGCCGCGACCGGCACCGACATCGGCAGCATCCTCGGCGGCCTGCTCTCGTCTAAGCAGGGCCAAGACATCATCGGCGGCGCGCTCGGCGGGCTGCTCGGAGGCGGCACTAAGTAGATCGGGGTGCGCTGAGCCCACGCGGCACTTCTTTTCAGCTCAGACAATGACAATGTCCCGGCGGCCATTCGGCCGCCGGGACATTGTCATAACTCGCAAGAAAAGAACTACCGCGTGAACTCGCGAAGTAACAAAGACCGCGCTCGGGCGGCACGCCTCGGCTCCCCCTCAGCACGGGAAGAGAGTGGAGGCGTGGGCTCGGCTACTCGCGGAGGGTGGCCCCGAAGGTGGTGGCGGCGAGGGCGACTGCTGCGGTCTTCGCCTCCGTCGCCTCCGCCTGGGTGAGGGTGCGGTCGGGGGCTCGGAAGCGCAGCGCGTAGGTGAGGGACTTGGTTCCCTCGGCCACGCCTGGACCGCGGTAGTCGTCGGTGAGCGCGGCGTGCTCGAGCAGCTCGCCCGCGCCCTCGCGCAGCACGGCGAGCACCTCGCCGGCCGGCACGTCCGCCGCGACGACGAGCGAGACATCCTGCGTCGCGGCCGGGAAGGACGAGATCGGGGTCGCCGAGATCTGGGTGGCACCCGCCTCGATGAGCGCATCGAGATCCAACTCGAGTACGGCGACCACGCGCGGCAGGTCGAGCTCCACGGCCAGCGATGGCAGCAGCTCCCCCGCGAAGCCGACCCGTCGGTCACCGATCCGCAGCTCTGCGGTGCGGCCAGGGTGCATGGCCTGGTGCGAACCGGTGGCGACCGTGATGGGCGCCGCCAGAACATCGGCGATGTGCTGGGCGGCGGAGAGGGCATCCGCGAGCCCGGTCGGCACCGCCGGCTGACCGGGCTGCTTGGCCACGGCATCGCCGAGGAACAGCGCGCCGACGTGCCACGGCTGGGGCGGGATGCTCGCGCGAAGTGCGCCGAGCACCTCGTCGGAGGGGCGCGCGTCACCCGCAGGAAGCGGACCGCTGCCGTAGGTCGCGCCGGGCTCCGGCAGGAACACGGTGCCCACCTCGAACAGCGCGAGGTCAGTCAGGCCGCGCGACAGGTTGCGGTGGGCGACGGTGACAAGACCCGGCAGCAGCGAGGTGCGTAGCGCTGCGGCATCCGGATCGAGCGGGTTCGCGACCGTCATGGCGGCGACCGGACCGGCAACAGCCGAACCGAATACGTCGTTCGAAGCCTGGGCGATGAACGGGTAGGCGAGCACCTCGGTGAGGCCAGCGGATGCGAGCGAGCTCGCCACCGTGCGGCGCAGGCGCTGCTCGCGGCTCAGACCTCGTCCGGGTGGTGCAGTGGGCAGCTCAGACGGAATGCGGTCGTACCCGACGATGCGGGCGACCTCCTCAGCGAGCGTCGCGGGGAAGGTCAGGTCGGGGCGCCAGGTGGGCGGTGTCACGCGCCATCCGGTGTCCGAGGCCTCGACCGTCGCTCCGATCGCGATCAGCGAGCTGGTGATCTCGTCGGCGGAGAACTCGACACCGATGAGGCCCTCGACGTAGCCGTCCGGCAGATCGATGGGTGCCGGCGCCGAGGACTCGTCGAGAGTCGAGCCGAGCGTGTCAGCAGTACCACCCGCAAGCTCGACAAGCAGTTGCACGACGCGAGCAACGGCGGGTGCCGCCGCCTTGGGGTCGACACCGCGCTCGAAGCGACGGGATGCCTCGCTCGGAAGCTTGTGGCGTCGGGCGCTGCGCGCG
>Ga0208695_1002223_pt1 | contig 14468 bp, 10 predicted proteins | sample AD_UKC111_MetaG_FD_184449 | JGI IMG/M metagenome (GOLD analysis project Ga0208695, IMG submission 184449) | Active sludge microbial communities of municipal wastewater-treating anaerobic digesters from Hong Kong - AD_UKC111_MetaG (SPAdes)... | ecosystem: Engineered > Bioreactor > Anaerobic >... | reverse complement strand
TCTGTTCTCTATCAAAGGCATTATGATTTTGATAGATCCATAAAAGAGCTTTTGATAACTGTTCAACATCGTTGGGAGGAACCAGTATACCATTTGTTTCATCAATAGTATCTTCAGGTCCACCACAGCGAGTGGCTATAACTGGAAGGCCAGAGGATAAAGCTTCGATTATTGAAACACCAAAGGTTTCAAAAAGACTTGAGCTAACAAAGCAATCTGAATTTTCTAAAAGTTTATAGACCTGATCTTTTTTCAAACTACCCAAAAACTCAATCTTTTGGGTGAGTGATAGCTCTTTTGATAGCTGTTCAAGCTCTTTTTTTAAAGGGCCAGAGCCGGCAATTCTTAAAAAAACTTCATCGTTATCTTTAAATGCTTTATAAAAAGCTTTTAAAAGTATATCATATCCTTTTATTTTTCGTAGATTACCAACAGAGCAAAAGTAGTATCCTTTTCTATTTGCAGATGAATTTTTAAAATCAGTTTTTTGATCAGCAGATTCCAGGTTGTTAAAAGAGTTTATAAAATTTGGTATGACCACAAATTTATCTTTTTTACCAAAATATTTAGTAAATGTATCATTTAACCTATTGCCAACCGAAATAATTCTTTTTGCAATTTTAACAGTATATTCAACATAAGGAAGATCACTTTTGTTAATCCCATTGACAATAAATCTTGAATGATGCTCTGTAACAATAAGAGGAATATTTTTCTTTTCAGCTAATCTGGCTGCCTCATACCCCGCAAAAAGGATAGAATGAGCATGGATAATATCTATATAAAAGCCTTTTGATCTGATTTTATTATAAATCCGCTCTAAATATGAGTAAAAAAACAGTGTTCTTTTAAAATGAATTTTTGGGAAACCATAGAAAGTTATATTATCTTCTTTTTTTTCAACTATTGATAGACGATTTGTTTTATACTTTATAAAATCTAACGGTGAAAAAGAGATAAAATTTGGATACACTACAAAAACATTATCAACACATTTTGCAATAGCCGTTATCTGTTCGTAAAAGTATAAACCATTTGATGGATATTTTTCTGATGGAAACCATGAACAAACATACAATATGTTCATCAAAAGCCTTTTAGTTTATTATTATTTAAAATAATATCTATGATATAAATTTTATATTTTATTGATATAGCTTATATGTAAAAATTTTTTTTACTATCTTTCTAAAAATTTCAAAATATCATTTTTAAGTTTTATGTTATGCTTTAAAAATAAAGCTTTCTCTCCATAATTATCAATATAAAGTCTCAGAAATTCTTTCAATTTTTCTTCAGGCAAGCCGTAACCATAAAAGTAATCTATTTTTTTAGGATCTTTAAATAAATCTGATGAGTAGTTTTTATCAATTAATTTCAAAAATTTTTTAGCTACAATTTCAGGAGTGTAATTTTCTTTTACAAAATTATAACTTTTTTCTCCATTTTCCTCACATAACTTTTTCGAGTCACAGAGCTTTTTGCATACGTCATAAAGTTTGTCAGGGTGAACAAAAATTGTTGCAGGAATAAGATTTGAATCTAAATCTTTTTCTATGTAATCAACATAGTATCCGGAGGTTACAGATGGTTTTTTATATAAAGCTGCTTCAACTGAAAGCATGGAAAATGGTGAATCACTATAAACTTGATTAATAATAAAGTCAGATGTTCTAATATGAGAAATTACCTCACTATTTGGCATATTTTGTAACTTAACATACAAAATATCATATCCTTCATCTTTTAACCTATCTATAATATCATCTATAATAAATGTTCCTTTGCTAATAGGATCACTTGGAGCATGCAGAATTTTTATCTTTCTTGGATCACTTCTTGCTTTATTTAGGACATTATCATCATTTATGCTTTCAATATCTTTATAATCATCAGCTTTGGGTGAAGGCATGCCAATGTACATACCTGAAACAAAAGGTTTCGTTAAAAATTGAGCATGAGGATGGTAATTTATTATTACATCTGAAAATTTTTCTATAATTTTTATATCATTATACTTTCTTTTTGTTATAGTATAGCATCTTGAAACAGAAAATTTAATCTTATTTAAAACGCTTCCATTCATATAAGGTGGTCGTGTATCAGAACCTAACGAGACAAATATTAGGAATTTTCTAAATAATTTTAAAATAAAGTAATCAAATTTTTTAAGATTTAAAAATCCAGAACTATTTAAAAATATAAAGATATTATAGTGAAATAAACTATATATGAAAAATGAAATTAAATAGTAATAATATTTTATATTATATATTACCTTATTAATGCCTTTAGTATATGGATAAATATTATAAATTATATTTTTAATTTTCTCTATATACTTTATTTTATCATTATCATTTAATCCATAAGAAAAGCTTGTTTTTTCAAAATCGTAGAAATCACAGGAGATACCCAATTGCTTGAAGCCATATTTTAATCTGCTTCCATAGCCTGCTATTTCTTTTGTTCCTATAAAAATTTTTTTTCCCATCATTTTTTCTACATTGTCTAAATTCTATTTTCAATATCCAATTGTTTTATAAACCTGGCCGGTTGTCCAAAGTATATTGATCTTTTTTCTGTATTTTTATTTACAAGTGAGTGCATCCCGATTAAGCAATAATCTGAAACACTGACACCTTCTTTAATTGATGAATTCGTACCAATATAACAGGATTTACCAATATTAACATTCCCCGAAATGCAAACGCCACCTGTTATAATTGAAAAATCACCAATTTTAGAGTCATGACTAATAATTGAATTTGGTAAAATATTTACATGATTGCCAATTACAACATTTGATCCAATAGTAACATTTGCAAAAACATTTACACCAAATCCAATAGATGCAAACATAGATATAAAAGATTTTGGATGAATGATACTTATGTATTTTGAATTATCAAAATTTAATCTTTCTATAATATTTTCTCTATTATAGAAAGTTCTTGAACTGCCAATTCCATTAATAAAAAAGATAGAATCATAATTCACATACTCTTTTGCTTTATCTAAATTTCCCAGCACAGGAAATCCATTTATTAAAAGTTTATCTTTTTCTTTATTATCATCTAAAAAACCCAGGATTTCAAACTGATTGTTTAATTTATTAATTTCAAATATAGAATCAAGAATATCAATACAATTACCACCAGTTCCAAAAATTATTATTTGCTTCATACTTTGCATATCCTGAAATTAAGTTATTATTTATAAAAAAAACTTTTTATTTTAGATACAATATATTCAACATCTTCATATTTTACCTTAAAATGCAATGGTAAGGCTAAACCATGTTGGTAAGCTTTTGTCGAGTTTGGAAAATCATCCAGGATATAATTATATTTATCTCTAAAATAAGGTTCAATATGCAAGGCATTTGCACCATAATTGCACTCAACACCATTTTCTTTCATGTAATTTATCAGGTCATTTCTATTATATTTGTCATTTATTAATATATGAAATGTTTGCCATGTATGAATACCATATTCAGGTTCAGCTGGCAATGTTATATTTGGTTCATCTTTTAGTAGATTAAAATACCATTCAACAATCTGTTTACGTGTTTGCATTAGTTTATCAAATTTTTTAAACTGAATAGTTCCTATCGCTCCTTGAATATTTGTCATTCGGTAATTTAAACCGGCGTATTTGAAAGAAGGTTTTAAATTTTCATATAATATTCCATGGTTTCTTAGAGCTCTTATCTTTTCAGCAAGTTTATCATCATTTGTAACAACAATTCCACCTTCTCCAGTAGTGATCGCTTTTCTTGGATGTAAGCTAAAACAACCTATATTACCTAAAGTTCCAGTAAATTGATCTTTATATTTTGAACCAAGAGCACAAGCTGCATCTTCAATTATATATAAGTTATGTTTCAAAGAAAGATTTAATATTTTTTCCATATCAACAGGGTAACCAAATTCATGAACTGGAATTATAGCTTTTGTCTTATCATCAATAAGATTCTCAAGTTTATAAAGATATTCTTCTTCAGTATTCAGACAAAATGATCTCGAAGAAATATCTGAAAAAACTGCTTGAGCACCACATACTTCTACAACATTTGCTGTCGCTGGAAATGTAAAATCAGGAACTATGACTTTTTGTCCAGGTTCTATATTTAAAGCAAGACAAGCAAGATGTAAGGCTGCAGTACCTGAACTGACTGCAAAAACATATTTACAATCAAGAAAATTTTTTATCTGTCGCTCAAAATTTTCAACATAATCACCCTGGACTAGGTATTTAGAATCAAATACTTTCTTTATTTCTGCTAATTCCTCATCTCCAATATCTGGTAAACTAAGTTTAATCATAAATTAAATCCTACATCATAAAATTCTTATACCAATCAATTGTTCGTAAAATTCCTTCATCAAGTTCGATTTTAGGATTAAAGTTCAGCAACTTTTGAGCTTTTTCTATACTTGGAATTCTTAGTTCAACATCACTGTATGTTTTAGGTACATATTTTATTTCTGACTCCGATCCTGAAAGTCTAACTATCATATGAGCAAGCATAGAAATTGTTATAGAAGTTCTTGGGTTACCTATATTAAAAACATGCCCTACTGCTTCATCTTTTTCGATGCAAAGATTTATACCTTCTACAAAATCGTCAATGTAACACCATGCTCTTATCTGATCTCCATTTCCATGAATAAAAATATCTTCATTTTTTAAAGCTCTGGTAATAAAAACATGAATAGCACCTTCACCTACCTGACCTGGCCCGTATACATTGAATGGTCTAACTGAAATACTTTTCAAACCAAGCTCTTTATGATAACTATTCGTAAGATGCTCTCCTGCTAGTTTACTGACTGAATAAGTCCATCTAGCTTCTCCAACTGGGGCAAGATTAGTGGTACTTAGTTCATCAACTTTATAAGCATATGAACCAAATACTTCGGATGTTGAAAAATCGATAAACCTTTCTATCTTATCAATTCTTTCTCTTGTAGCTTCTAAAAGATTATATGTACCAATCATATTAACCTGCATAGTTTTTATAGGATTTTTAATAACAGTATCTATTCCGGCAACTGCTGCTAGATGAATAATTATCTGAGGCTCATATGAATTTAAGGTTTTTTTAAGAAAATCAAAATCCAGAATATCACCTTGAATAAGCTTTATATTATATTTTTGTAATAAATCTGTATATTTTATGGAATTTCTATTTAAATTATCATAGATCATTATTTCATTATTTTTAGCATATAAACTACAGAGTTTAGTTCCAATAAATCCTGCTCCACCAGTTATAAAAATTTTTTTGCCTTTCATAGTTTTAGATTCCTCATGATATAAATTTTGAATTTTCGATATTATCTTTAAATCCATTCTCAAAATTGTACTCGGGAACAATTGATTTAATTTCCTGTCGTATTTGAATTTTACTCATATTTATAAAATCCTCTGGTTTATGTTGAATGAATTTTTCAATATTTTCTCTTTCGTACTTCATCTTCATAGGATCAAAACGCATTATGCTCTTATTGTTGGTAGGTAACAACTCTTCTTTATTAAAATACAACTCTTCATAAAGTTTCTCTCCAGGTCGTAAACCTGTATATACTATAGGGATATCTTTACCCTCTGTAAGTCCATAAAAATTTATAAGATTTCTGGCGATTTCAACGATTTTGTACTGTTGCCCCATATCAAGCACAAAAATATCACCCCCCTCTGAGTATGAGGAAGCATTGATAGTTAAAATCGCAGCTTCTGGAATAGTCATAAAGTATCTTTGAATATCAGGGTGAGTAACAGTTATCGGACCACCTTTTTCTATCTGTTCCTTAAAAAGTGGAAGCACAGAACCTCTACTTCCAAGAACATTACCAAACCTTACAATAGTAGTGCAAAGACCATATTTTTTATAATAATAGATTGCTAGAAGCTCAGATGCTCTTTTAGTTGCACCCATTATATTGACTGGATTTACTGCTTTATCTGTTGATATTACAACACATTTCTTAACATTGTGTTTGACCGACAATTCAAGTATATTTTTTGTTCCAAAGATATTGTTTGCTATAGCTTCGGCTTCGTTGAACTCCATCATCGGAACATGTTTATGAGCAGCTGCATGGAAAACAATATCTGGTTTATAATTTTCAAATATATTATCCATAAGAGAGATGTTTTTTATATTTGCAATCCTGTATACTATCTTTTTATCTATTTCATTAGCTTCGCAGTATTTTTCAAGTTCTTTTATAAGGTTATATATAGAAAACTCACCCCTGCCAACTGCTATAAGCATCTCTATATCAAACTTTAAGAGTTGCCTGCAGATTTCGCTTCCTATGCTTCCACCAGCACCTGTAACAAGGATCCTTTTACCGGTAAAAAGATCCTGTATCGCTTTGAGGTCAATTTCATATTCCTTTCTGCCAAGAAGATCTTCTATTGATACATCCCTTAAGGTTTTAAGCAAAGAAGCATTCTCTGAAATTTCAAAGACAGATGGTATTATCTTGATCTGGATATCTGGAAATTGATTTTTTATTTTACTAACAATTGTATTTATCTGAATTGATGTGGCTGAAGGGATCGCTATATATATCTTATTTACAGCATAATCTGAAACAATAGCAGAAAGTTTTTCAATACCACCAAAGATCCTTTTACCATTTAAGTATTTACCTCTTTTTGTGACATCATCATCAAGAAAGCCAACTACAGTATCTTCCTGTCCTCTTCTTATGATCTCTGCTAAAAGATTTCTTCCTGCCTCGCCAGCACCTATTATGAGTATTCTGGATTTTTCCTTTTCATAGGTTTTCTTAAAATTACCACTTCTTCGAGAGTAATAATCACGATATAGTGCTCTATAAAATATTGAGCCACTCAAAACAAAAAAGAAGTTTATAAGAACAGCAAGCCGTGATACACCCTTTGAAAAAAAAGCTAGCCATACCCAGTAGAAAAATGCTGAAATAAAATTTGCAAAGGCAAGTTTGTAAATATCTTTTATGTTTGAATAAGCCCACATGATTGAATAAATATTGAGAACTAAAAAGATCAAAAGATAACAAAATATCTCTATGATAATATCTTGAATGCGAATGAATTTTAAGTTAGCTTCGATATCGGGGTAGAATCTTAAAAAAAAAGCAATAAGATAGGATCCTATTATTAAAAGAATATCTGCAATCAAAAAAAATCTATTTGAAAGTGTGAATTTCCGAACTTTTGTATCACTTGTTTTCTTCATAAACTCCTCTTAATTTAAAATAACCACAAATACTGTCTTTATAAGAATAACTAAATCAATGAATAAATTGTTATTATCAGCGTAGTTTTTAGCCAATGTTAATTTTTTAGGCAAAAGTTCATTTACATAATGAGTTTCAAAATCTTTCTCGCTTTCAAGTATATGTTCTTCATGTCTGAACTTTATAGAAGCCCAATCTGTTATTCCTGGTTTTACCTTCGAAAGGATATAGTTAAAATCTTCCATATAAAAATCTGCATATTTTTTAACCTCTGGTCTTGGACCAACAAGGCTCATATCACCCTTTAAGACGTTGAAAAACTGTGGAAGCTCATCAAGTTTTGTTTTCCTTAAAAATTTACCAGATCTGGTTATCCTTGGATCATTTTTTACGGTCACAAGAGATCCTATTTTATCCGCATCTTTAACCATGGAACGGAATTTGTAAAGAAAAAACTCCTTGCCATTTTTGCCCAATCTCTTTTGTTTATAAAAAACGGGAAAACCAGTTTCTATAAAAATTATAGTCGAAATAATAATAAATAATGGAAGCAAAATAATTAGTGCAATAAATGAGACTACTACATCAAAAGTTCGCTTTATAATCTTTTTTATCATATATTAGCTCAAAAAATATTTTAAAAACACTCTTTCACTGTAAATTAAATAATTTTCATCAATTTGCATATATTTATCTAATTTGATAATCAAATAATCAAAATTTATATATATAGAGCATCATGGTGATAGTAATTTTTCAAAAAAACGAGCAAGTTGTTCTGTTAGCTCTTTTCCCTCGTGCTTTTTAACTTTTGTCAAATCCATTTTAAAAGAAGATTCAAGATGACCATTATAGCCTATAAATGTTAATTCTAAAATATTTTTAATATCAGGATTTGTTTTTTTCATATTAAAAATAGCGTTAAATAGTGGCTCAGGAGTTCTCCTTTTATATAAAGATCCAAAATATAAAATTTTTAACTTCTTTGTATCATCTTTTATTAACGTGTATGAACTAAAGTCTTCTTCATCATAACCATTATAAATAGTACTTATCGTATCTTCACTAAGCTTATGATATTTTTTAAAGAATTTCTTCATAGTTTCTGATATTGCGATAATATGATCTGAATTTTTCATAACTGCTTTTTCAAGATTTTTTTCATAAATTAGTCTTATATAAAAATACTTTGACATAGGGTTAGATGTCCATTCATCACGAAATTCAGTTACCCATTTTATTTGAGGGAATTCTTTTTTCAGTCTCAATCCAACGAGATGTGTAGAAAAAGGGCCCCCTGTCGTATATACAAGCTTTATATTTTCCGTTAAAATTATCTTTCTAGCAACTTTATATGATTTTTTTGCCCAGAATATGGATCCATCAGGCCAGAAAAAATATCTATCTATAAAGGAGAGAATCTGGTTTAGTTTCAGAAACTTCAGTTTGCTTATATAATTTTTTAAGTAAAATGCATCAACTCTATTTACTGTAACATTTGAATCTATTTCATTAAGAAAGCTATAATCCTTTTTACCATACGTTTTTAGAGAAGTCGTTAAAACAAAAGGTTTATAACCAAAATCTGGTAAATATTTGGTGAATTTTAAGATACGAAGAGAACCTGTAACTCCCGTTGGAGGATAGAAAAATGAAACAATCAAAATTTTATTCATCGATTTTTTCCAAGCATAATTACTAATGTCTCTCCTGAAAAGGATTTTAGTTTTGATAAAATTATTTTAAGCCATTTGCAGGAGAGGGTAACCCATCTTGAAAAGGCGTAAAAGGCACAAAAGCGCAAAAAAAAAGAAAAAAAATTAATATAAGCATTTTGACATTTAATATTTTATAAAACGATATGATGCAAAATAGCTGATTTAACTGCTGTTATACATTTTGATTTAACCATCACACTATTGCTATTTTGGTATAATTCAAGTATATCATTCTTAAATTCACCTTTATTAAGATAGTCAAATATCGAATAAAAAATTGAATCAAGATTTTCTGATAGACTACTATTTTCTTTCATCCATTTTTTAAAAGGGTTTTGAGAAAAATAGGGTCTATTTATCAGAACTTTTTTTATATTATTAAGAAGATGAAAAATCGGAATAATATATCCGTTATTAAATACTGGAGAAAGATTGTTATGATATAATATCCATTTTAATTCTGGAACATTTTTTAATATTAATGCATACTTAGGGTATGGTTTCAAACCATTTTTATATTTTAAATTATCCGGTATTTTAAAAGAAAAATCAGCTAATTTCCAGTCCATGACAGGATAACTAAATTCTGAAAAATATTCGATCATTCTTAGACCATTTGTTATAGCATTAATCCCTCTATTGTAAAGTACAAATTCTTCATAATTTGAATAATTTTCACAATAATTAGAAATATTATCAATTTTATTTATAAGTTTTGAAAAATTAGCTAACGATTGTACCCATATATCTTTTTCAGCATTTCCAAAATAATTGCCATAAAAACCATCCATCAGCATACCAGAATGAACAAGACCATAATTGCTCATATTTACTTTTGAAATACTATCAAATATGTGAGATGCCCCTATAAAATAGACTAAACCCTCATTGGCATAAATAATTTTATCAATATTTTTTTTTAAATAATTTCCATGATTAAGTGAATTAAAAATATAATCATAATTCAGCTTTTCAGCAACCTGCTGAGCAGATTCATTATCTTGAGAAAATGATTGAGCAAAGTTTAAACAGGTGCAATTATCTATAGACATTTTTTTAGCAAGTCCAACTACCAATCGTGAATCAAGTCCTCCTGATAAAAGAATAAGATGTTGGTCCGTATAGGTTTTATCATAATCAAACATTATTCTTATAGTTTGCTTAAATTTTTCTGAAAGCTCAGATATTATAGACTCTGCATCCATATCTAACTTAGGAGAATTTTTTAGTTTAAAATAGTTTCCTTGTTCAATAGAATGAGATAAGAGGTCTATTTTAATATATTGTCCTGGCAATAATTTTCTTACATCTTTTATATAAGTATCACTTCCGATCATATAACCTATAGAAAGCATTGAATAAAATGCATTATAATCAGGATAATTTATTAAATTTAAAGCATTCTTTATTCCAGAAATATATTTTAATTCATTTCCAAAAAATATTCTATTTTTTTCAGTAGTCCAGTAAAGATTTTTGTTTGAACAATGATCCGTAAACGCATACAAAATGTTTAATTTTTTTAAAAAAATTATACCAGTAAAGGAACCTATGAATATATTTATTATGTCCATGCATTTATTTTCAAATTCAATTTGATACCATTCAGGATCTGAAGAAAGATCTCGTTCGTTTAAAATAGAACCAACTAAAAATATTAAAAAATCTTCGTTTTCTTTAGAAAATATAGAAGTTTTTTCTGTTTTTCGAGAATATCCATATAAAAATTTTTCTTCTTTTTTTAAAAAAATTTCTGAAATTGGCATTGTTTCTCTGATTTGTGACTCAATTAATCTATTTTGTAAAATATTATCATCGATATAACCAAAAATTCCATTCATTTAATCCTCCGATTCACAACTGATAAACTTGAACGTATATAATAGATTTACATTAAATATTTTTTTTGCTATTCACCTATTCACCATATTCTTTAGTTAAAACTAAGGCTATAAATGAAAGAAAGATCCACATTATTGGACTTGCAACGATATTTGAAGGACTTAAGCTACTCACGGTAAAACCTGAAAGAGCTGAAAATGAATAAAGATACTTTACTCTTTGTGTAAAGCTTTTATTTGAGCTAAAAAATAACTTTAAACTTTTAATAAGTAAAATAATATAAAGAAATACAAAAAAAGAAAAAATAATTACTCCGTAATCAACAAGCATTTCAAGCCAGAGGTTATGGCTATCCGTTATACCTAAAGTGTTATAGTAATTTTGACTATAATCTTTTGCATATACAATAAAGTTTCCAGCTCCCACACCTAAAAAGTGAGAGTTTTTAAGCATTATAAGACCATTTCTTATAAGATTTATTCTTATCTGATCTGAACTTTGTGATTCCGTTTTTGAACTTCTCAATTCATTTTTTACAAAATTGATTTTTTGCAAAATAATTTGTTTAAAAGAATAAAAAATAATAACGAATAATAAAAGAATAATAAATACTGAAAAGATTATTAAAAGTATTTTTTTATTCTTTTTAAATTTTTCACTGACTTTTAAGATTTCAAAAAAGTAAAAGCAAATTATTGAAACAGAAAAAAACAAAACAACTGCAATAATGTTTGCCCTTGAATTTGCCTTTATAACTATATAAAATGTTATAAAGCTAAAAACAAAGAAGAAAATAATATTCAATATATTCCTGAATTTTATTTTTAAATTTGAAATAAAATATAAAATATAAAATAAACCTGTAAAAATGATTGTTGAGTAATTATTAATATTTGAACTTAAACCACCAGGAACAAAAGGAACACTACTACGTGAATGAGCACTGGCGGGAAAATGAATATCAAGCAAAACTTCAATCAATCCTATAACAATAAGCAAAATTGCAGAAATAAATAGAGTTAAACTGAGAGATGATAAATTTCCAGTAAAAAGAATAAAACTAAAAAATAAAAATATTAAAAGTGCATAAAAAAGAAACTGTAATCTGACAAATACTCTGTATATGCTTTTTGCCCATATTATTGATATAAAACTCCAGATTATTATTGACAATAAAAATAATAAAAATAAGAACAAAATCTTATTATTTTTTATAAACAAAGAAAAATTTTTAAATAGATTTTTATTTTTCGAATTTATAAAAATGAAAACAATAAAAGTTCCAATAAAAAAATAATCTATAAAATTAGGAAGAAAAAGATACTCTGTATAATATATAAAGGGTAAAATAGAAATAAGATAATAGGAAAATTTTACACTTTTAAATGAAGTATCAAAAATTTTTATAGAAATAAAAAAAACCATAAGAATGCATAACGTTAAAATACGCGAAATAGATATTGGCAATATTTTAAAAAGAGAAAATATTATAACAACACAAATAAAAAACTCAAAAATAGCAATCCGTAAAGTATCTTTAAATTCAAATTTAAAATCTGATTTTAAATCAATCGCATTCTTCATATCTTTAATTTCCCGCCTGCCTAAAATTTTAAAATATAATTTTGATTTTCTACTTTAAACCGTTGTACTTTTGACTTTAGATTTTTGACTTTTATTCTTTCGACTATATAAGTACACAAAAAACAAAATATATTATTTGTTGCTAAAAGAAAAACCTAAAAATCCCCAGAAAAAAGGACCAATTACAGGATGACCTGAAATATAATCTGTTATCCCTATTAAAATAAAGTAAAAAAATGTGCATATCAATAGAAAATTTGGGAAACTTTTTTCTAGAATATAATTTTTTATTAAATTTCTAAATGATATAATCATTAAAGCAAAATAAGATAAAAAATATATTAAACCAAATTCAGTAAACACCTGTAAGAACTCATTATGACAATGCGTATGCACAAGATTATCTGGATTAAATAATTTTAGTAAGTCTGGCTTTTGCCTTATATAAGATAGCCAGGCAAAAGGACCTGTTCCAGTTATAGTTCTTTGTTTAATTATATTAAAAGATGCAATTATAGCTGATGCACGGAAAAAATCTGATCCACTTTGAGATCCTGAAATTTCAGGATTTTTGAAAATATAAATTATCGATCTTATAGATTTTAGCGACAATCTTTGAAAAGCTACCGGTTTATTTGCTATTTTTAGTTCTTTAAAAGAGATTGAGAAGCATATAATAAGCATAAATACAATAAAAAAACCAATAAGCAAAAAAAATAAATTCTTTCCTTCTAAAATTCCATTTTCTTTTTTTTTCTTTAGCACAACCTTTTTTATGTATTTAGCTGAAAAATAGAATATGAAAGCTATTAATACGAAACCAAAACTTACTATAGCTGTTCTACTCCATGAAAGAATAAGGCAAAAAAATTGCAGAACTAAAAATATTGAAAATAGTAACCAAAAAAACAGATAAAATGATTTTTTTAGTTTAGTATAAAATTTATTTTCTATAAATGAAAACCATAGAAAACATAAATATAAACTAATAACATTTGTCATATGACTGAATGCTATAGCATTTCTAAAAAAACCATATTGCCTGTTTGATAATATTAAAGCCTTCGAAAAATTGTTGCTGTATAAAATATAGATAAAATTTATTATTATACAAATATATATTAAAATTATATTTATAAGAAAATCTCTATATTTATTCGAATAATTGATAGATGATCTTATTGAAAAAAGATAATACCAGGAAAAAAGTATTGAAAAATTCATAAGATAAATTGGTAATCTCTTTATTGATGATTTTATATCTATTGAAAAAATAAATGATAAGATAAAGCCAAATAGCAAAAATAAAATAAGTAAATTTATTATTTTAAAATTTTTGATCGATTTCTCTTGATCTTTAGAAAATAGGTAGACAGAAATTATAAAAGTAACTACAGAAAGTATTGATATCAAGGAAATTGATAAATATCCACAAGTAATGCAAATTGTAATCAGATAAAAAATAAATCGATCTAATTTTTCATTATTTAGATTTAATTTCAAACTTATTTCCATTTTTTAAATAAGTAAAAAACATCAAGTATCCTTATTAAATTTGAAAAACAATTTTTATATTTAAAATTATTTTTATAAAATTATTACTGTGTCACTTTATTTATCCAGAATTAAAAAGGTGAAAACTTTAAAATAAAAGAAATAATCTTTTTAATCTGTTTTTGATCTATTTTATCATGAGCTGGAAGATTTACAATATGCTGGCAAATCTTCTCTGCTTTTGGGCAGATACCTTTTGTATATCCAGCCAACTCCCAGCTGGAAAGATTTGGGTGGACTGGAGATACAAACCAGTCTCCTATCTCTATCCCCTGTTGTAAAGCTCTTTTAAGAACCAATTCTTTATCTTTGACAAGAATAGGCAATCTCAAAAATGAAATGTCAAGATTTTCAAAATCTTCTTTTTTCGAAAGATAAGGACCAAAGTACTGAGCAGGAAGATATTTAAAGTATTGATTTGCTACCCACTTTCTATAGGAGATTAATTTATCTTTTTTTTCAAAAATTTTTTGAAGTTTTTTGAATTGCCAATCACTCATCAACTTCATATAATCAACTGGCATTTTGC
>Ga0208695_1002222_pt1 | contig 14468 bp, 14 predicted proteins | sample AD_UKC111_MetaG_FD_184449 | JGI IMG/M metagenome (GOLD analysis project Ga0208695, IMG submission 184449) | Active sludge microbial communities of municipal wastewater-treating anaerobic digesters from Hong Kong - AD_UKC111_MetaG (SPAdes)... | ecosystem: Engineered > Bioreactor > Anaerobic >... | reverse complement strand
GGCATCAGAACTGTATTTAGCAAAAATAAATTCAGTTTTTAAACCTGATTTAAACCCGATTGTGAGTTTTAGCGGATAGAACTATAAATTTATGCGCCAGACGGAGCGCGGTCTTTTCGAAAGCGGCTTCGAGCCTGCATCGGCGGTAGCCTGTTTTTTGACTTTTACGCATCGCATTGATATTAAACAAGATAAACGAAAAGGTAATTTCAGGCGGTTTTGAGCAAGCCATTTTCGGCGGGCGACGGAACATCAAAAATAGAATCAGCTCAGAAGGTTAGGCCTCGAACAGGCTAACAGAATCGAACAGCAATAAAGCACAAATCAAAGAATACGCTGTAAAGAGTCAAAAAACCAAAAAGGCGGTCCATAGAAGGGTCAAATAAGGAAACAAGCAAATAAGGGAATGAAGGGAGAAACGAACTAATGCCAATGTCAGCCAGCGAAGGAAAATTGGAACCGGGAGGCAATTTCAATTCAAAGCGGGCCATGGGGTGGTTACCTGATTTACCGGATTTTCGTGATTACAGCGAGAAGCATCCCGAGATCACGCAAATCCTGGAAGAAGGTGAGAAGGCGGGCAGGCTGAGGCGCGGGCGGCGTGCCGAAGAGCTTCTGGCTGTGCCTTTCAGCCAGTCATTTGCCGCGTCGGAGCTTCCCCCGGCAGTTGATCTCTGCGATTACTGCTCGCCGGTTGAAGATCAGGCGAATCTTGGCTCCTGCACAGCTCATGCCGGTGTTGGCCTCATCGAATATTATGAGCGGCGGGCCTTCGGGCGTCATACCGATGCCTCACGTCTTTTCCTCTACAAGGTGACGCGCAATCTGATGAAGGTTCGGGGCGATAGCGGTGCTTATCTTCGCACCACCATGGGGGCGATGGTTCTTTTTGGCGTGCCGCCGGAATCCTACTGGCCATACACTGATAAGGAAGAGTCGTTTGACCGTGAGCCGTCAGCTTTCTGCTATGCTTTTGCCCAGAACTACCAGACGATAAAATATTTTCGCCACGACCCGGCCGGCTCGAAACCGGCGGATGTTCTCCACAGCCTGAAGGTTTACTTAGCCAAGGGCATGCCGTTTATCTTTGGCTTTTCCGTTTATAACTCAATCGAGCAGGCTGAGGCGACTGGCTTTATTCCGTTTCCATCGAAGCGCGAGCGGATGGAAGGCGGGCATGCGGTGATGGCTGTCGGCTATGATGATAAGCTCGAGATTACCAACAACTTCAGCCAGGAGAAAACCAAGGGTGCGCTGCTCATCCGCAATTCCTGGGGGACAGGCTGGGGAGACCATGGCTACGGCTGGCTGCCTTATGAGTATGTGCTGCGTGGCCTGGCCGAGGACTTCTGGAGCATCTTGAAGAAGGAGTGGGTGGACACAAGTGCCTTCGCGGAGTAGAGCTACTGACTTTAGGAATTCCTAGATCTATTATAAAATAGAGAATAAATAGACAAACCAACAAAAAGAAGACTGGAGCTCATTATGATATTAAATGATAAAACGATCCTTATAACAGGTGGGACAGGATCTTTCGGCAGGAAATTTACTGATTATGCACTAAATAATTATAGTCCCAAAAAGATAATAATTTTTAGTAGAGACGAATTTAAGCAGTTTCAAATGGCTGAAAAGTTCCCTGACTCAAAATATCCCATAAGATATTTTTTGGGAGATGTAAGAGACAAAGAGAGGCTTTTGAGAGCCTTTGAAAACGTAGATTATGTTATTCATGCAGCAGCCTTAAAGCAAGTACCAGCCCTCGAATATAATCCGTTTGAGGCTGTAAAAACTAATATCTTGGGAACTCAGAACGTTGTGGAGGCTGCATTAGACAGAGGGGTAAAAAAGGTAATAGCGCTTTCTACTGATAAAGCTGTTAATCCGGTAAATCTTTATGGTGCGACAAAGATGGCCATGGAAAAAATAATGGTTGCGGCGAACTCATACGCTGGATTCAAAGATATTCATTTTGCATGCGTACGATATGGCAACGTAGTTGGTAGCAGGGGTAGTGTTATACCATTTTTTTTGAAACTAGCGAAAGAGGGAGTTGAGAAACTACCCATAACAGACGAAAGGATGACAAGGTTTTGGATAACCCTTGAAGAAGGTGTTAAACTTGTAATAAATGCCTTAGAAAATGCAAAAGGAGGGGAGATATTTGTTCCTAAAATTCCGAGTATGAAAATAATTGACTTAGTAAAGGCAATTCAACCAAAGAGTGGATATGAAATTGTGGGTATAAGACCAGGCGAAAAAATTCATGAAACTCTAATCCATGAGGATGAAGGGAGAAACACCTATGACGAGGAAGATTATTATTTAATAGATGCGAGAAATAAATATATGGGAAGCAATGATAATGACTATAAAAAGCATGTCCCGCCTGGTTTTGTTTATAGAAGTGACACCAATAACAAGTGGCTTAAAGTAGAAGAATTAAAAGAAATAATAGAACATATAAATGTTGAATGATGATTATAATTATAAAATGGTGAAAGACAAAATCTCAAAAATAACAATAACATAATCAAGTTCATGTTGATTTGTAGGCGCAAATAAACAATTTTTAGGCTTCGGGCAAAAGCTTCCGACTGTGCTACACATATTAAGGATGAGGATGCATCGTTTTTGTTTCTGGATAGTAGAATGAGCATGAGGTAAAGACGCAGTTGGATAATTTTTTTCCTACTTATTAATATTAATATGGCCTCTAGCAACCTAGACAAGCATTATCGTTACCCAAGGAAATAATAACTTAGCTGGTTATCTTAAGCATGTGGAGTTCTCTTTTATTTAAAATGAAGTAAATCACATTAAAAACCACTCGGACAATTAAAATAGCAATTACAGGCGCGATAATATGAGCTGTCTCTTCGGCATGGAAGAGATTTTATAAGATTTGATCATGTGGATATGCTTTCTATAAAAGCATGGCATGGATAAAATAAGTTTTGAATTTGTAGTGCAAAAGATGTCCTTATATTATCCGATATGAATCCTAATGACTTTTATGATGTGTGTTTTTAATTGAATTTTAATTTGAATTGGGATATAAAAAGTTTAGTAGATTAGAGTGTCTTTAAAATAAGAATTATTATTGGTAAAATAATGCTATCAGCAATAATTCAGGCAAGGACGGGGTCGTCACGCCTACCTAATAAAATATTTGCAGAAATAGAGGGCTATCCTCTGATTTGGCATGTGGTAAATAGAGCCAAGGCAAGTGAGTTTATCCGAAACAATATAATCATAGCTACTTCGACCAATCATAGAGATGATACTTTATTTAGCTGGTGTGAAAAAGAGAAGCTCGCTTGTTTTCGCGGCGACGAGGAAAATGTATTGAACAGATTCTATTGTGCGGCAAAGTATTTTAATTTGTCCGAAATCGTAAGAATTACAGCAGATGACCCATTTAAAGATCCGGAAATAATAGACGACGTAATAAAACTATTAAGATCAGAGAATCTTGCTTTTGCATACAACAATAAGCCTCCGAGTTTTCCTGAAGGATTAGATGTTGAAGTTTTTACGATTGAGGCCTTGGAAATTGCTAACAGGGAAGCCTCTAGTAACTTTGAGAAAGAGCATGTTACACCTTATATGTATTTACATCCAGAAATAATTAGGCAAAAGAATCTCTGTTATGAAGAGAATCTTTCTAATCTGCGGTGGACTATCGATCAAGAAGAAGATTTAATAATGGCCAGAGAGGTGTATAGGTTGCTTTTTAAAGAGAAGCCTATGTTTAAATTTAAAGATATATTAGCTCTTCTTGCGAAATATCCATATATTGCTGAAATAAATAAAAATGTTAGGAAAAGCGATATGTATAAAAACCTATAAGGAGCAACAAAATGAAAAGAATTTCCGGTCTCGAAAGAGGATATGTTTTAGATGCATTGGCTAACGAGTTTAGAACATCTAAAAATAACACATTTTGCACCTTGGCCGAACAGAAATTTGCGAAGATTCATAATGTGAAATACGCAATAGGCCATGTGAACGGGACTCAAACCCTCCATACAGCTCTGGCGTCTCTTCGATTAGGAAATGGGGACGAAGTAATTGTCCCGCCGCTCACCATGTCGAGTACTTCTATCTCTGTTCTTCAGAACGGTGCGATACCAGTCTTTGCCGATGTTAATCCGAAAACATTTACTATAGATCCAAAATCGATCGAAGATAATCTAAGTCAAAAGACTAAGTGTATAATTTCAGTTGCCCTATATGGCATGCCACCTGATTATGACGGAATATTAAGAATATGTAAGGCTAACGGGGTTTATTTAATTGAAGATAATGCGCAAGGATTATTGGCAAAATATAAAGGGAAAATAATTGGGGCATACGGTGATTTTGCTAGCTATAGCTTCCAAGCAAGTAAACATATCACTTGTGGAGAGGGTGGCATGTTAATCACTGACAACGGTGATCTCGCGGATAATGCCAGAAGATTCAGTAATTTAGGATACTCGGTGGTAAGTGCCAAACAAGGGAAGATAACTAAGGATGACATACAAAATCCTTACTTTTCAAGGCACGTTAGTTTGGGCTACAATTACAGAATTTCTGAACTGCTGGCAGCTTTAATTTATGGGCAGTTGCAAAGGGTAGATTCTCTTGTCGAAAGGAGAGAAAAAGTTGCAAAACTTTTTGACGAAGCGATAGGAAATTCTGACCTATTAATAAGGCAATCAGTACCTGAAGGTTATGTAAATAGCTATTGGACATACGCAGTTGTTCTAAATACAAAGCGGCCCAAAATTGATTGGTTTAAATTCAGGGATAAGTTTATTAATAATGGGGGAGATGCATTTTATGCAGCTTGGAAGCTTACTTATGAAGAGCCATTATTTAAGGCACATGTCCAACATATGCCTGGCATAAGGCAGAGATATCATAAGGGGCTTTGTCCAGTGGCAGAATACTTACAACCTCGGCTAATACAACTTAAGACTAATTACTGGAATCTGAAGGAAGCAATGAAACAAGCAGAAATATTAAAAAAGACTATAAAAACTTATTGATGGAGGCAAAATGAAAAATAATTTTCCAAAGGAAATTAACATTGGTGATAGATTAATAGGGCAGGGACATCCCTGTTATATTATCGCTGAAATAGGTGCGAATTTTGATCAAAGTCTAGACAAAGCGAAGATTTTGATAGAAAAAGCTAAAGAATGCGGCGCAGACAGTGTTAAATTTCAGAGTTTTATATCAGAAAAAATTGTCTCAAGAAGGGGTTTCAAATCAATGGTTTTAAAGGGTGTCCACGGAACTTGGGAGAAGCCTATAGACGAAGTTTTTAGGGAAGCAGAGCTCCCCCGTGATTGGCATTATGAGTTAAAGGAGTTCTCTGATAAGATGGGCATCCATTTTTCTACCTCGCCCTATGATTATGAGGCGATAGAATTATGTGGAGAATTGGACCTTCCTTATATAAAAATAGGTTCTGGCGAAATAACCTGGCTTGAGGCTTTAGAGCATATTGCACGTAAAAACAAGCCTATTTTTCTGTCCACAGGGGATGCCACTTTATCAGAAATTGATGAAGCAATAAGGACCATTGAGGCTACCGGTAATTTAGATTTAGTCCTATTGCAATGTATTACTAACTATCCATCTAAAATCGAAAGTGCAAATATAAGAGTCCTAAATAGTTATAAATTAGCTTTTGATATATTAGTTGGATACTCTGATCATTCGCCTGGCATTGTTGTACCTTTAGGGGCGGTATCACTAGGTGCCTGTGTTATCGAAAAGCATTTTACAATTAATAAGCATGACAAAGGACCAGATCATCCTCATTCAATGGAGCCCGAAGAATTTAAACAGATGGTCAAGGCCATCAGGGAACTGGAGACTGCTTTAGGAAGCACAAGGAAAATAGTGGTTGACGAAGAAAGTGAAACTGTAATAGTTCAAAGAAGATCATTATATGCAAGGAAAACTCTAAAAATAGGGGAAAGAATCAAGGATAATGATATTGTAGAATTAAGACCGCAGCTCGGTATATTGCCTAAGTATAAGAATTATATCATTGGCAAAAAGATGAAAAGAATAGTTGAAGCAGATGAGCCAATCAGGTGGTCAGATATTGATTAAAACTTCCCAAGAGCTCTCTGTCCGAGAGAAGTTTATAATTTTGGTAGATAATGATTATCTAAAAAAGTCAGAAATAATAGTATTACTACAAGGCGATGGAATAAACAGAGTAGAAAAAGCAGCAAAATTATTTCTAGCTGGCTTTGCACCCAAGGTTATGGTTAGCGGTGGAGTTAATAATGTAAAATCTGGTGCTTTTCAAAATAAAATAATAATTAACAGCTTAATCAGCTATGGCCTGAGAAGGCAAGATATATTGATTGAGGAAAGATCAAGGAATACAAGAGAGCAGGCTGAGAATGTTCTAGAGCTGGCGCGGGTATTTAATTGGAAAAAGATGATACTGGTCGCCTCTCATTATCATCAATACAGAGCATATTTGACATTCTTAAAAAGAATGAAGGAATTGAATATATTAATTGAAATAATTAATGCTCCAGTTAAAAACTTGAAATGGTTTGAGGAAAATAAATGGGGCAAGCGATTTGATATCTTAGCGGAAGAATTTGATAAGATCGAAAGATACAGAAAACTGGGGCATATAGCAACATATGAAGAGGCAATAGAGTATCAAAAATGGAAAGAATTACGGACTTAAACAAAGCAAAAAAAATAATGAGAGGTAATTTAATCGGGCCGCAGGAGCTTTATCAAAAAAAAAGGGAGCTTGGTATTTATATTCCTAGCAATTATTTAAAAGAACCTCCACCAATTCCATACCCAAAGGAGGTATTACAGCAGTTAAGATCTGACTATATATTGATATTTGGTGCTAGCTATAGGGACGGTAGCCAGTTGAATATCATTAAATTAAGATCGCATTTTGGTTTCAATCCTGATAAAAGTGAACCTTGCTTTTATAATCAGGACTGGTATGTCAGAGATAATTTTGTGAATTACAAATATATAGAGAATAAATGGTACCTAATTAGGAAAAGCCCTTATGATAATGCAAGGGGCAAAAGCTTAAAGGAAATAGATAAAATGAACATAAAGGCAAAAAGACAGCTACCATCTGCTGTCCTTGCGACATATATTTTTTTTGCCAATTACTTTGTGCATAATGGTGAGGTGCTTTGGAAATATGATTATATATGGTGTTCAGATACTGACGATAATGGGGATAGAATCTATGTCGGCAGGTATCTTGACCCCAAAGGCATAAACAAAAATGGCTTTAATATACATAGATTTTTGACCATTAACAGCTTATATAGCTATGTGGATATAATTATTTAAATCATTCTCTTAAAAAACCTAGTTTACAAGTAGCTCCAAGGAGCGTTATATGAAAAGCAAGAAGAGGTTAGTAGCATGTGAATTTGGATGATTGCTAACGATATTTATGGTAGGCTTTTTAAATTATATTTTATTCCAAAGAAATATTTGTATAATATTTAGATATCGAGCCAGAAATATAATTGCACAGCCTATATATGGACGATAGGTTTTTCGTATCGGCTATAAGCAAAGATGAAAAAGTAAGATTTATTATAATAATAAATCTTAAATCTACGATTAGGGGAATATAAGCACGTCTTATAAGAAGACATATCAGAAACGGTATCATACCGAATAATGAGATAATAAGTCGTGGTTATAAAGATAATGGGCAGGGCATCAGAAACAAAGTATTTATTGTAGTAGGATGGCCAAATGGGAAAATCGGTCTTTAAAAGTTAAGAGAGGGCTAAGAGAAAAAATATACTGACCCCTTGAGGAGGTGGACACCTCTGAGAGATAGAGATTAAACTCAATAAGGAGGTGTCAGGATGAAGCTAAGGCAATGGAGTTCGGAGGAGAAGATGGCCATAGTGCTGGAGGGATTAAAGGGGGAAAAATCGGTGGCTGAGATATGTCGGGAACATCAGATAAGCCAGGCGCTGTATTATCGGTGGCGGGACAGGTTTTTGGAGGCTGGTCAGAAGGGATTAAGCAACGGGGGCAGTGAGGACGAGACGAAGGTACTTCAAGCTCAGATAGAGAAACTGGAGAAGATCATAGGGCGGCAGACGATTGCGATCGAGGCATTAAAAAAAACTCAAGAGTTAATCTCGGGGAAGTAGTCGAGCTGATGAGGGAGCGAGGGATGAGCTTGAAATCGGCCTGTGAGACTCTCGGGATAAGCCGGAGCGAGCAGTATCGGAAGGAGAGGCAAAGGCCTGGCTCAAATAGGGATGAGGTTCCCGTCTTTTGAGGAAGCTGAGGCCAGAATCGGTGTCTGGATAGAGGAAGACTATAATCGTCTCTAGGTCCACTCAGTTCTGGGGGTATTTAAGCCCGGAAGAGTTTGCTCAGGGCTGGACTCAAATACAGGAAGCTGCATCGGCAGGAGCTCAAATATGAACCGGGTTAAAGCCGCAGCCTGTAATCCAAACGATATTGATTATTCTTGTGAAAAGAACTCTATCTCCTATTGCGAGAAAAAGTGTCTTGCCTTTCGGGGTTCACTGCAAAAAATAAAAACTACTAACGTTGGTAAGTTTCAACAATGAAATTTAAAAGCGCAAAAATAAAAGATCTATTAATTGTAGTGCCCTTGGCTCATGAAGATGATCGGGGGTTCTTTATGGAGACATTTCGGGCTAACTTGCTTGCTGAAAATGGAATAAACTATCAATTCGTCCAGGACAATCATTCTGGCTCAAAGAAAAACATATTGCGCGGCCTGCATTATCAGATAAAAAATCCTCAGGGCAAATTGGTCAGGGCAATAAGAGGTCAAATATTCGATGTTGCAGTTGATTTGAGACGTTCTTCTAATACCTTTGGCAAATGGGTTTCTATCATTCTCTCGGAAGAGAATAAAAAAATTTTCTGGATCCCTCCGGGTTTTGCCCATGGCTATTATGTTTTGAGTGATTGGGCAGAAATTGTTTATAAGGCCACTGAATATTATGCCCCAGAATATGATAGAAGTCTTTTATGGAATGACCCGGATCTGGGAATAGATTGGCCTATACCGTTAGGCACAGAACCGTTCCTTTCTCAAAAAGATAGAAATGCCAGGAGATTAAAAGAAGCAGAGGTATATGATTAGCCATGGGTAGACAGAGGTCGTTACTGGTAACAGGTGGGGCTGGATTTATCGGATCAAACTTCATTCATTATATTAATAGAGTAGAGCCAGACATTTTTATCCTCAACCTCGATGCTCTGACCTATGCAGCCAATCTCAAAAATGTTGATAAGCTTTCGAACCCATCGCGTTATGAGTTCATAAAGGGGAACATTTGTGATGAGAAGCTTGTCTATAGCTTGATAAGAGAATATGAAATTTCTACTATTGTCCATTTTGCTGCAGAATCTCATGTGGACCGTTCAATATATAATCCCCAAACCTTCATTGAGACTAATATCATCGGAACTTTTTCGCTTCTTGAAGCGGCAAAGAAGGCGTGGATTGAAGATAAAATGTTCCCATTATCAGATGTTCGCTTCCATCATATATCAACAGATGAAGTATATGGTTCCCTTAAGGCAGACGAACCACCTTTTTCTGAAAAAACGCCTTATAAACCTAATTCACCTTACGCAGCTTCTAAGGCAGCCAGCGATCATCTGGTTAGATCATACTTCAAAACTTATGGCCTGCCTGTTACTATTACGAATTGTTCAAATAACTACGGACCATATCAGTTTCCTGAGAAGCTAATACCGCTAACAATTCTCAGCGCCAGGAATGGTTGGCAGATTCCCATTTATGGAGATGGCCAGCAGATAAGGGATTGGCTTTATGTTGAAGACCATTGCGAGGCGATCTGGCTTGTTATCAATAAAGCCGAGCCTGGAGAAACATATAATATTGGCGGCGGTAATCAGGTGCCGAATATAGATTTAGTAAAGCAAATATGTTCTATTCTAGATGAGCTATTGCCTGAATCAAAATATTGTCCCCGTAGTCAGTCATTAACCTACGTTGCTGATCGACCAGGTCATGACCGTCGATACGCTATGGATATTACAAAGATTAATAAAGAGCTCGGTTGGAAACCAAAAGAACAGCTTGGTACCGGCCTGCGAAAGACCATCCAATGGTACCTAGATAATGTGGAATGGATTGAGGGTATAATTTCAAGGCCTCAATATAAGGCATGGCTTGAAAAGAATTATAAAAAAAGGCCATAGATCAAAATATGCGTAAAGGGATAATACTCGCCGGTGGAAAGGGAACCAGGCTTTATCCGATTACTAGGGCCGTATCTAAACAGCTGTTGCCAGTTTATAATAAGCCAATGATTTACTACCCACTTTCTACCCTTATGCTATCCGGCATAAGAGAAATCCTTATTATTAGCACTCCAGATGACCTACCCCAGTTTCAGAGGCTTCTTGGTGACGGAAGCCAGTGGGGTCTGAGCCTTTCCTATGCCCCGCAGGTTGAACCGCGTGGATTAGCAGAAGCGTTCCTTATAGGAGAAGAATTTATTAATGGATGTCCAAGTGCTTTGATTCTTGGAGACAATATATTCTATGGAGCAGGACTGCAATCCTTGTTGAGGCAGGCCGCCTCTATTAAAGAAGGTGGTGTGGTCTTTGCCTATCCTGTTAAGGACCCTCAGAGATATGGAGTTGTTGAATTTGACGAAAACGGCAAAGCCCTTTCTATTGAAGAAAAACCGAGAATGCCAAAATCTAATTATGCTGTTCCCGGAATATACTTTTATGACGAAAGTGTTTCTGAATATGCCCACAGGTTGAAGCCATCAGCTCGAGGAGAGCTCGAAATAACCGATCTAAACCGCATTTATCTTGAACAGGGGAAACTCCGGGTGTTATTAATAGGAAGGGGAGTAGCCTGGTTAGACGCCGGCACGCATGAATCGTTACATCAGGCAGCGAGCTTTGTTCAGGCAGTAGAGGAAAGACAGGGGCTTATGATTTCTTGCCCAGAGGAGATTGCCTATCGGTTGGGATATATTGACCAGGAACAGCTCAAAAAACTCGCTTTATCCATGGAATCAAATGGCTACGGCCGATATCTATTAGAGCTTTTAGAAAAATAAGCTTATGAAGATTCTCTTATTCGGGAAAAATGGCCAATTAGGTTGGGAGTTAAACCGCACTCTTATGTGTTTGGGAGAACTGATTGCGCTTGATTATCCCGAAGTGAATTTCGAAAAGCCCAAAGATGTTATTAATATAATTGACCAGATAAAACCAGATTTAATCGTTAATGCAGCTGCATATACGGATGTCGATAAAGCCGAGGAAGAGCCAGATAAAGCCAGATTAATAAATGCTGAAACCCCCGGAGAAATGGCTAGATGGTGCAAAAAAAATAATGCAGTTATCATTCATTATTCTACAGATTACGTTTTTGATGGAACCAAAGGTTCTCCATATACGGAAGATGATCAGCCTAATCCAATAAATATCTATGGGGAGACTAAACTCGCTGGGGAAGTTGCTATTCAACAAAGTGAGGCAATTCATTTGATTCTACGGACGGCGTGGGTTTATAGCACGAGAGGAAATAACTTTGTCACTAAGGTATTGGAGTGGGCAAAAAAGTCCGATGTCATTAGAGTTGTTGATGATCAAATAAGTAATCCTACCTGGGCTCGAGCGCTGGCAGAGATTACGGCCGACGTCATTGCTATGAGTATAGAGGATATTAGATCATTTTTCAGTATCAAAGGCGGCCTTTATCATTGCGCAGGAGGTGGCTATTGCAGTCGTTATGAATGGGCTAACGCCATCATTGATGAGCTTTTAATGAACATTGCTATAGAGGTAGTACCTGTAAAGACAAAAGAATTTGTTTGCGTGGCCAAAAGGCCTGGTTTCTCTGCAATGGAATGCAAAACATTTAAGCAGGTCTTTGATTTATTGCTCTCAGATTGGTTTGATTGTATAAAGTTATGTAGACATTGATATTTAAACTTTGAAGTAATCTAGTCGTTTTATGACTGTAAAGTGTAAATAGGGAAGAGTGCTATGGAGCTATCATTAGTTAATGATTAGAGGTCTTCCTAAGTTTCAGATTATATAGAATCTTTTGTGTGCAAAGACTAAACCTGTTTGATGGGGGCTTATGATAGGTCCATTCAAATAGGCTATGAACTTCAGAAAATACGTCAGGAAAAAGAGATCTGGAAATGATTGAGAGCTATAAAAAAATCCTACGCTGTCCATGTTATGTAATCCTTCTCTCATACTAAGATTTGGGTGGACTTAAAAAAGGTAAATAGGACTTAGAATGAAAATACTTATGATTAATAAATTTCTCTATAAAAAAGGTGGAGATGCAACCACGACTATTGATACAGGTAGATTATTGACTCAAAAAGGAAACGAAGTTGTGTATTGGGGAATGCAGCATCCTAATAATCCCAAATACCCATTTTCTAGATATTTCGTAAGAAATGTGAATTATGCAGCAAACTTATCTATAAGACAAAAGGCCTTTGAATCTTTAAAGATTCTTTATTCGTTCGAGGCAAGAAACAGAATAGAGAAATTGATAAAAATCATAAAGCCAGACATTGCTCATGTCAATAATTTTGCCCACCAAATTTCGCCATCGATTTTGGACGTCTTGCATAAATATCAGATACCGATTGTAATGACCTTGCATGATTATAAGTTGGTGTGCCCGGCCTATAGCATGTTTTATAGGTCGCTCCCTTGTGAGAAATGTAAAGGTGGGAAATATTATTGGTGTCTTATAAGAAAATGTACAAAAGGTTCTTATTTTAAGAGTTTGATTAATACTATCGAGATGTACATTCATCACAAAGTATTACACATTTATAATAAAATTGATTTTTTTATATGCCCGAGTGCATTTATTCAACAAGAATTGGTTCATATGGGATTTACAGGTAATATGGTCCATATTCCTAATTTTATTGATTTTAGCGATTATATCCCCTCATATGAAAATAAAACGAAGAAAGTTTGCTATTTTGGCAGGCTCTCGAGCGAAAAGGGACTTATAACTCTAGTTGAAGCAGTAAAAGGAACGGAAGCAGAATTAGTTATAATTGGCGATGGCCCTCTTAAAGAGGTTTTAGAAGCAAAATGTATAAACGAGAAACTGAGAAATGTCCATCTTTTGGGTTATAAACATGGGGATGAACTGCGAAATGAAATAAGTAAATGTTGTATGGTTATTTTGCCATCTGAATGCTATGAAAATAATCCAAGAACTATTTTGGAAGCTTTTGCGTTGGGGAAACCGGTAATTGGATCAAATATCGGTGGGATTCCAGAACTTGTAATACATGGAGAAACAGGATATTTATTTAAGCCTGGTGACTTTCTTGATCTGCGGAAAAACATTTTGGCTCTTTTAAATAACACAGAAAAGTTGATTGAATTAGGCAGAAATGCGAGACGGTTTGTTGAAAACAATTATGGACCTGATAAATATTATTATCAGCTTATGAGCGTATATAAAGACGCTATAAATCATAATAGTTAAAGATATTTGAAATAACCATATCTCTTTTATAGAATGGGGTTTTAAACCCATAAGATAGAATACGATTAATTATTTTTAAACTTTGCCGAATCGCTGATAATCATTGCGAGTTTTGTTATATTAATGATGATATCAATGATGGGCTTACGTTTACATCCTAGGGAGATGATTCTATACTGACCCCTTGAGGAGGTGGACACCTCTGAGAGATAGAGATTAAACTCAATAAGGAGGTGTCAGGATGAAGCTAAGGCAATGGAGTTCGGAGGAGAAGATGGCCATAGTGCTGGAGGGATTAAAGGGGGAAAAATCGGTGGCTGAGATATGTCGGGAACATCAGATAAGCCAGGCGCTGTATTATCGGTGGCGGGACAGGTTTTTGGAGGCTGGTCAGAAGGGATTAAGCAACGGGGGCAGTGAGGACGAGACGAAGGTACTTCAAGCTCAGATAGAGAAACTGGAGAAGATCATAGGGCGGCAGACGATTGCGATCGAGGCATTAAAAAAAACTCAAGAGTTAATCTCGGGGAAGTAGTCGAGCTGATGAGGGAGCGAGGGATGAGCTTGAAATCGGCCTGTGAGACTCTCGGGATAAGCCGGAGCGAGCAGTATCGGAAGGAGAGGCAAAGGCCTGGCTCAAATAGGGATGAGGTTCCCGTCTTTTGAGGAAGCTGAGGCCAGAATCGGTGTCTGGATAGAGGAAGACTATAATCGTCTCTAGGTCCACTCAGTTCTGGGGGTATTTAAGCCCGGAAGAGTTTGCTCAGGGCTGGACTCAAATACAGGAAGCTGCATCGGCAGGAGCTCAAATATGAACCGGGTTAAAGCCGCAGCCTGTAATCCAAACGATATTGATTATTCTTGTGAAAAGAACTCTATCTCCTATTGCGAGAAAAAGTGTCTTGCCTTTCGGGGTTCACTACAA
>Ga0208695_1002217_pt1 | contig 14503 bp, 13 predicted proteins | sample AD_UKC111_MetaG_FD_184449 | JGI IMG/M metagenome (GOLD analysis project Ga0208695, IMG submission 184449) | Active sludge microbial communities of municipal wastewater-treating anaerobic digesters from Hong Kong - AD_UKC111_MetaG (SPAdes)... | ecosystem: Engineered > Bioreactor > Anaerobic >... | reverse complement strand
CCTCCAGGACCCTGTCAAACTCCAATATTGCTTTTGTCTTTTCATCCATCAGCATATCAATTTTTCTCCTTGAATCACATCAAAAACCGGTATGTGGGGTACTGCATTCCTCATAGCTTCAAGCAGCTCGCAAGGCTCAAAGCAGTATCCCTCCGGAGAATAAGGATTTACCGTTATTGCTATGATATTTACATTTTCCAGTACCCTAAGCTTCATACCCATTTTTTGAAGTATGGCAAACTCCGAAGCAGGTATGAATATCTTGGTAGGATCCTTCACTATTATCTTGAGGCTGCTTTTCATGTTCAGCAATATATCCTTTACGGTGTCAACCGTTGCCGAACCGCTCAGTACTATACTGCCGGTGTCCTCCCCAAGCTGCTCCGAAATTATATCTCCGGACCGAAGCGAGGTAACAGTATCGATATATCTTGCACTTCCGTCAAAGGCAATCAAGGCTGTTTTTCCCATGTCAACCGCGCTGTAGGCTATATCCCTTATATTCTCATCTTCAACCGCAGGGGCCGAATAGGTATTAACAAGATGCATTGTCCTTTCCACCACTCCGCCGATATTCCGGGCAAGTGCGGCACCCGTCGCCAGAACCGTCCCGTCGGAAACATAAGGGGCTGCCGAGGCCCGCCTGTCCAGGGAGCCGTCGATCAATACCAGATCCGCTCCCAATTCCTGCATCTCAACGCACATTTTCTTTATGGTCAGTGATGATTGAGGCCCGGATATTTCCGCATACCCGTCCTCGGTGGCACGGCCGATGACTACTCTCCCCAAAGGGGTATTGTAATCAGTCACTCTGAATATCTCCAAGCCTGCATGCTCGCCTTTTATTGCGCTTTCTACCGTGGTCAGAACAGTACCCCGCCTGACAAAAATGGGAGGCTTTTCGGTACTGGTAAGCACGTCCTTCCGCTCTCCATCTCTGCCCGTAGAAATAAGGCCCAACTTTATTCCCTTTTCGCGGGCCTGATTGATTATTTCATTCAAGGTTACAGTCTTGCCGGCATTCTTGCAGGTTCCTACTATGGATACTATATTGTTTTGAGGATATATAAGGTCTATAAGCTGGGTATTAGTCATGAAATTTCTCCTTGCAATTGCATTAATGAGACAGGAGAAACATCCCCATGTCCGTCACGCAGGACATGCAGACATGAGTTACTTCTGTCTGGCTCTTGCCCTGTCTTTTCGGAGCATTTCCGTCGGCTCCAGGTTCATTGCGTTTCCTTCCAGAAGCCCCGCTACGCCTGACAGCTTATCTTCCTTCTTCCCGGTGCATACATCACAGGTACACGGTTCTTCTATATATTCAGGCTCAGTGTAAGTAGTGATAACGCCCTCAAAGTTTCTGAGTATTACTTTGCTCTTGCTCTGGGAAATCACATACTGCGGCATTACCGGAGTCTTTCCGCCCCCTCCCGGTGCATCAACAACAAAGGTAGGTACGCAGAAACCCGAGGTATGACCCCTGAGGCTTTCAATTATTTCAATACCCTTGGATACTGTAGTTCTGAAGTGTTCTATCCCGAAGGAAAGGTCGCATTGATAAATATAGTATGGCCTTACGCGGATCTTCACCAGTCCGTGAACCAAGTCTCTCATAATGTGAACACAATCGTTCACTCCCCTTAAAAGAACCGACTGGTTGCCAAGGACTATTCCGGCATCGGCAAGCTTATTGCAGGCGGCTGAGGATTCCGGAGTAATCTCCTTGGGGTGGTTGAAATGAGTATTAAGCCATACGGGATGATATTTCTTAAGCATGTTAACAAGATCGTCGGTTATTCTCTGGGGCATTACCACAGGAGTCCTTGATCCGAGTCTGACAATCTCAACATGATCTATTTCCCTGAGTTTTTTGATTATATATTCCAGTACGTCATCATTGACAAGCAGCGGATCTCCCCCTGAGAGAAGCACATCCCTTATAACGGGAGTATTTCTGATGTATTCGATAGCCTTTTCTATTCTTTCCATAGGCATCTGCTCGTCATGCTGCCCTGCAAACCTTCTCCTTGTACAGTGCCTGCAATACATTGAGCACTGGTCTGTGATAAGCAGCAGTGCCCTGTCGGGATACCTGTGGGTCAGTCCCGGTACCGGTGAGTCTTCATCCTCATGAAGGGGATCCAGCATGTCTGCATCCGCTTTGTGAAGCTCCCGGGAAGTAGGGACGGCCTGTTTTCTGATAGGGCAATGGGGGTTCTTCGGATCCATAAGGGATGCATAATATGGAGTGACTGCCCCCCTTAAGGTCTTCAAGCATTCGTTCACTCCCGCTTCTTCTTCGGGAGTAAGTTCAATTACCTGCTTAAGCTGAGCTGCTGTGGTAATCCTGTTGGATACCTGCCATTTCCAATCATTCCACTGCTCGGGGGAAACATCCTTCCACAATGGAATATCCTTGTAATTTCTCAATGCGCTTACCTCCTTAAAATTTTTTTATGCATACATCTCGGTAAACAAATCCCTGAGCTTTTCACTCTCTCTGAGTATCTGGAGGGTTATTTCGGCGTGCCCCTTGGTATAGCCGTTTCCGATTATCATAGTGACATCGCTTCCTACCCCTTCAGCCCCCAGGGCCGCTTTTGTAAAGCTGGTGGCCATGCTGAAGAAATATACCACTCCGGTATTTTTTGTCGCAAGTATGCTTGTCATCTCCGTATCGGGTATGTTTACACAGTTTATTGTGATATCAGCCATCTGGCCATTTGTATACTCAGATACTTTGTTCATTACTTCTACGGGCATTTTTGCATTTCCCACAAAAACCTCATCACAGAATCCAAGCTTCATCAATCTGTCAGCGCTTTTGGGGCTTCCGCAGCAGCCTATGACCTTGCCCGTTATTCCTGCTCTTTTCTTTGCTTCATAGCTGCAAAGCACTCCTGATTTTCCTCCCGCACCGATTATGAATACTGTGTCACCGGGCTTCACCAGCTTTGCAGTCTGGGCAGGAGCACCGGCTACATCAAGAGCTGACAGTGCCAGTTTTTCCGGCATATCCTTCGGCAGCACCGCATAAATTCCGCTTTCAAAGAGTATTGCTTTTCCTTCTATATCAACCTGATCTATTTCTTTTCTGATTTCCTTGATCTTGTCTATTCTTAGAGGAGTAAGTGAAAGCGATACAAGTGTTGCTATCTTGTCACCGACCTTCAGGTCAGTTTTCCCTTCCAGCGCCGGCCCAATCTTCTCCACAGTCCCGATAAGCATTCCGCCGGAGCCTGTTACAGGGTTTCTGTGCTTGCCTTGCTTTTCTACTATGTCCAGCATAATCTCCTCTATCTTCTTTTCATCCCCCGACGCCTGTTCTTCTATCTGCGTGAAGCTGGCAGAGTCTATGTTCAGGGTATGTACATCGATAAGTATTTCATTATCATAAAGTACATCCATATTGTTATCAACTTTGTTTGCCGGCTGCGGCAAGACTCCTGCCGGTTCAATGACCCTGTGGGTACCATATTTGCATCCCTTTTTCATATGATGTTATTCCTCCTTAATTTTTGGGCTTATGCCAATTTTAATAAGCAAATAGTATGCCAATATTCTTGAGACACGAGACGCGAGACACGAGATGCGATAACATAGAGTTACAGGTTCGTGAAGAAAGAATTAAATCGCTGAAAAATTGTTAATGGCTCTTATGCAGAGCCATCAATTTTTGTCTACTATTCGAGACTATATATACTGTTCATATATTAAATATATGTCAGAGATTAATAAATTAATTGTCAGCGATTTATTATACTTATGCCTAAAATCCGGCATTGTCGGCTTTGATGATATATTTGCTTATTTTGTATTGAAGTGTCTGTCTTGGTATGTCCAGCAGCTCTGCTGCCCTTGTTACGTTGCCCTCACACCTTTTCAGGGCTTTCTCAATAAGGCTTCTCTCCAGGTTGCACAGGGCTTCCTTCAGGGACTTGATTTCATGATCCTCCTGCGTGAAGTCAAATTTTGCAAATATCTCTCCCAGGTAATGGGGAAGATGCTTGCTCTCGATTATATTCCCCTCTGTTATGTTCATGGCTCCTTCTATGGCATGCTCCAGTTCCCTGACATTCCCCGGCCATGCATAGTTCAAAAAAAACTCCTCCACGCTGCTGCTTACATGACTGACATTCTTATGCAGCCGTTTGTTGTATTTCTTGATAAAATGCTCTATAAGGAAGTGTATATCGCCCTTCCTTTCTCTTAAAGGAGGCATCTTAAGAGATATTACACTCAGGCGGAAGAACAGGTCATCCCTGAGGGTCTTATCCATAACCGCCTGCCTGGGGTCAATATTTATAGCCGTCACTATTCTGACATCAACGTGAACAGTTTTTGTATCGCCGACTCTTCTCACATTGCCGTCCTGTATTACCCTCAGCAGCTTTGCCTGCAATTGAAGAGACATTGAATTAATCTCATCCAGGAAAAGGGTACCGCCATTGGCTATCTCAAAGAGCCCCGGGCGATTTTCCGCTCCGGTGAAGCTGCCTTTTACCGTACCGAAAAGTATGCTTTCAAGCAAGGTTTCCGGAAGAGCCGCACAATTTTGGGCAATGAAGGGTTTATTCCTGCGGGGACTGGCATTGTGTATTGCGTGCAGGAGCAATTCCTTTCCTGTGCCCGTTTCGCCGTAAACCATAATGGGAGAGGGAGATGAGGCCACTGTCATGGCATCTTTTTTCAGCTTCAGCATTTCCTCCGATATGCCGATTATATCTGCAAAATTAAAGAATGCCTTGTTTCCGTCATAGTTTTGTTCAGGCCTTGCATCTTTCATAAGCTCCGCCTGCAGATCCACAACCTTCAAGGAAAGCTTTTTTACCTCCGTTATGTCCCTCGATACTTCTAGGGCACCCATAACCTTCTTCCCCGAAATAATCGGTATGGTTGAATTTATGGTGGTTATCTGAATGCCTTTGTAGTTCTTGAAGGTCTGCTCATAGTTAAGTATGGGCTTTCCCGTCTTTATAACCCTCAGTATTGTGCTGGTTTCTTCTGTCAGGGAGGGATATATTTCGAGTATGTGCCTGCCCAATGCTTCATCCGGGTTAATATTGTCCAGCTCCGCTGCAAATCTGTTGTAATACACAATAATGCCTGAGCTGTCAACAATATGAATGCCTTCTTCAATATTGTCCAGTATGTCCTCAATGTTTTCCTTGAATAAAGAATTCAACAAGCTTCCACCCCTTTATTAATCCTCATCGCCTGTATTATGACTGCCGATTATTCGGCATGATGCTCATTTATAAAGCAGGTTGATTAACCTGCTATATCTTAAGTATATACCACCAGACAGAAAATTACAAATAATCTGTTAAATTTTTAGAAAATTCATGAATCTAAAGCAGCACCTTCTTTATATCTTCATCCTCTGCAGGTTTTACTTGTATGTATTCATATTCACTGTCTTTTTTCTTTTTGAGTTTCACCCTTACACTGTCCTTTTCCCTTTCTTTGCTATACCTGGCTGCAACGGAAGCAGCAAACAAAATATCCTCATCGGATAACACCCCTGCCTTGGAGGGTATCAGAACAACAGTGGAACCGGTGCAATCCGCAGTGTCAAATATCAGGTATTCGTCTTTCACAAGCTCCATTAAAGGTTCATATTCACTTTCATTCCTGGTGCATACAAGCCTCGCAGAAGGAGATATCCTCATATGCCTGCCGATCCTCAGAAGCTTGATATCCATTGGCCTCACTGCTTCCTTGTCATGGCTGTACAAATCCCTCAGGCGGTTGGCAAACTGCGGTTCGGTAAGCATGCAGCCTCCGGCAGGGGAAGGGTAATCCTTGATTCCCCACTGTCTCGCCAGCTCCATCTGCTGTTTTCTTGATTTGCCGCTGATACCCAGAAGCTTGCTCCTGTCAACAAGGCCGTCAATTTCCATTTTCGTCGGGGGGAGATTCAGAGCACAAAGGGGCCTCAGTATCTTGTCTTCAAAGCCGGACTCCTTTTGCACTATGCCCAGGGATTTCTTATTCTGGGACATGGGCCTCTGGTTAAGTACTTCTCCGGTAATCAAAAAACTTGCACCATGCTCCTCGAGCATTTTCCCCGCATGGTTCAGCATCATTGCATGGCAGTCGATGCAAGGGTTCATGTTCTTTCCATATCCATGCTTGGGATCCTTTGTCATTTTCAGGTGCTCTTCGGTAAAATCAACTACTATCAAAGGTATATCTATTTGTGCTGCCATTTTTTCGGCATTCTTGGAGCCAAAAAACGCAGAGGCAAAGCAAACTCCAATTACTTCAATCCCTTGCATTTGAATCAGTTTTGCGGCTAATGTGCTGTCAAGTCCTCCGGAAATCAGGGCCAAAGCTTTGGTCATATGTATATCAATCCTTTCAAGCTCTTACGCTCTCTTAAATTTAAGTTTATTATCTTCAAATAATGCAGTAAGCATACCGGTATTTGTCATGTGGGAAAGAAACGCTGAAGCTGTTGAGACGGTCAGATAATACTGTGGTATATTCTGCTTTATGGCAAACCTTTCTGCCAGCTTTGCGGTAACCTCCTCCCTGTCAAGGGCCTTGCTGCAAATATCTGCAATGTACTCCATGGTATCCTGAAGGATCCTGATATTAGCATCCAGGGTATCTTCAGGGTCTGTAAGAACATCTCCGTGGCTTGGCACATAATATTCATAGCTCATGTGCTTTATGCCCTCCAAAGTGCTTATAGACTCGCTGATACCTGTAAAATACGGAATCCCGTGCTTTTCCAATATATACTTGGAAAAAAAGGAATCTCCCGCAAACAGCACATTATCGGCAGTTGCGATTCCTATCATTCCCGGAGTATGTCCATGAAGAGGTATAATTTCAAGGGGTACTCCGTCAATCTCCAGATTTCCATTCTCTAATTCATAATCTACTTTGGTCCCCTTTGCTTTAAGGAACTTTGTATTCAGCTCCTCGAGAGGATATGCTGAGTACAGATAAAAAGGCTCCAGCTCAGGGTATTCAATAATGCCCTTGTCAAAGGGAGAGGCATAGATAGCGCAATCTGTCCTTCCCTTTATAATGTGATTGCCGCCGCAGTGATCAGCATGAGAGTGAGTGTTTATTATTGTCCCGACACCCATACCCTCTTCCTGCATTACTTTCATAAGCCGTCTTCCTGCGTCGTCATCCAATCCCGTATCGATGACTATACTGCGGGACGGATCCTTTGTGTTTCTTATTATTCCTATTTTGGCGGCCCCATCCAGATACCAGGTGTCGCCTTTAATGTGAACAAGCTTATATCCCATATGTATTTCTCCTTTGTGTGGGGATGTTTGAGACAGGAGAAACATCCCCGTGTCTCACGCGTCTCAAATATTATTTCCCGTCCCTACTCATTGTACCTTTCTATAGCCAGCTCTATCAGCCGGTCGATAAGTTTGCTGTAGCTCAGTCCCGCTGCATCCCAAAGCTTGGGGTACATACTTATTTTTGTAAAGCCGGGAATTGTATTAAGTTCATTTATATATACCTTTTCCGTTTCCCTGTCAACCAGGAAGTCCACTCTTGCCATTCCGCAGCAGTCCAGGGCTTTGTATGCTTTGATTGCAGCCTCCCTTATCTCCCGGGTCTTGCTCTCGGAAAACTTTGCGGGAATTATCAGCGCCGATTTGCCATCGTCAAAATATTTAGCTACGTAATCGTAAAACTCATGGCTTGGAATTATCTCACCCAATACCGAAGCAGCGGGATCATTGTTTCCAAGTACGGAACATTCAACCTCCCTGCAGTTGATGTTCTCTTCGATTATTATCTTTCTGTCATACTTGCATGCCTCTTTCAGCCCTGCTTCAAGCCCATCCCTGCTGTGAGCCTTGGTGACGCCGACACTGGAGCCCATATTCGCAGGTTTTATAAATACAGGGTATTTGAATTTGTCTTCCGCCAGTTTGACAACCGAATCAATATCCTTCTCAATATCTCTCTTAAGTATTACGGTGTATTCACCTACATTAAGGCCCGCATCCCTGAACAACTGCTTTGAAAATGCCTTATCCATACCCAGGGCTGATGCTGTGACCCCACAGCCTACATAGGGAATATCAAGCATTTCAAAAAGTCCCTGTATTGTTCCGTCCTCTCCGTTAGGCCCGTGCAGCACCGGAAATACTACGTCGATTTTTTCCCCGGCACCATCCTTGAAAAACCGGTAAAACATGATGTCCAAAGTTTTTTCCCTGTCCAGCTCTTCCGCTTCCTTCTCCCAGCTGCTGTCGATTATTTTGCTTACGTCTCCCCGGTATGCCATCCATTTGCCCTGTCTTGTTATTCCTATCATAAAAATATTGTATTTATCCTTATCCATAGCATTTATCACATTTGTTGCAGACATAAGAGATACTTCGTGTTCTCCTGATTTCCCGCCGAATACAACAGCAACATTCAACTTCTCACTCATAAAACTTCCTCCAAACTAAAATTCGTCTAACGACGTATTTTTTCGCTAGGGAACCCTATGGTTCCCTTCGACGGATGCTCCGCATCCTGAGCACCCTCCTTGAACGGCAGGGGGCTTCTCCCCCTTGCATCCCCCATCGTATAGGAAATTATAATTTCCTATACGATTAAAATCAAGATTTGACTCCAGCAACCTTTACTACTTTATTATTATTCTACTCTCATGGATATTATTAATCAATAAAAGATTCGGCACGGGATGCGAGGCGTAAAAGGCGGGAATAGTAAAACCGGGCTGAACCAATAAATGGCCCGGCCCGGTTTTCCGGTTATTTGCCGCTTAAGCTTCTCTCAGCAATTTCAATAGCCTTTTTGACAATGTTCCCGCAATCTCTTGAGGATACTCCTCCCCAGCCTTCAGAGCTTACTATTCTGTCAACGCCGAGTTCCCTAGCTATTTCATATTTCAGGTTTTCAGACATCATTCCTCTATTCCTGCTCATAGCTTATCCTCCTTATACAGCATATAAAATTGCAATTCAAACTCTGCTGCATATATATTTTCTGTGCATTTAATAGATTTTATGTGAAGAAAAATGTGGCCCTCCAAGTATTACTGTGTCAGCGTCCCATTTTCATCCTTTATTATTCTGAGTATGTTCTCTTCGCTTCCATCCTCTGCATTTATATACACAAAATAGTCAAAATTGTTATACTTCCCTTTGAATTCATAACATAGCTGTTCTTTGTTGCCGGGCATAGGGATTATTGCCAGCTTTACCCTTTCCACCTTTATTCTCGGGCTTACCTTCTTTCTTGCCTCTTCTTCAGTCAGCCTGGGCTTCGGGATGTCCCTCTTTCTATGGGACATCAGGTACTGATAAGCATCAAATCCTACAATCTCACCATTGTCCAGGGCAACCTTGACCTTCAGCAGGTCGGGGTATATCAACACTCCGTCTTTTGAAACTCCGATAAAGGTTATTGTTGTCGTATTGTCATTCTTCAGGAAATATGTTTCGGTAAGATCTCCAAATCCCTGCTCCTTAAGGAACTTCTGCGCTTTATCACTGGCTTGCTGATCCGTCAGCTTTTTCTCGGGTATGTCCCTGGGATTAAGCATCCAAAGCACATACCCGCCTTTTTTGGTTATATCTATATTGATTGGATTGCCCTTCTCCTTATCCTTTGGAGATACCTCCAGGCCATAGGTATGTATCTTGCCTTTCCCCGAACTGATCTCGATTATCTTGCCTGCTTTATCCTCTCCTACAAACTTCTTTGCCTTTTCCTTGGCTTTTTCAAGGCTTACGTCTTCCCCATCCAGGCCTTTCGGTTTTCCTTCTATGACATTGTCTGAAAAGGGCCCGTCATAAATCAGTGACGGGTATTCGCTGAACTTATCCTCTATGTTGCCGAAGCTGACTTCCACCGCATCCTCGGATGCTCTTCTAAGTGCAAGCCTGCCCTTCTTTCGGATTTCACCAAACTTGATCTGTCCCTCGGTAACTTTCTCCTCCATTTTGTGAAGCTCTCCCAGCAGTTCTCCCGCATAAGCCCTGAGTTTTGATATCTGATCCATATCCTTTTCAGTTATGTTTTTGTTACGGGCGCCGTTTCTGGAAAGGCTGTAGCTGTAATCACCCACCTGATTCAGATATTTCTCCGTCTTGCTTAATGAAACATGGGTTATCGGCAGCTGCCCCAGATTCTCCGCCGCGGAATATGACTGCATCCAGGTTTGGGACATCAGGGCACTGCTCTGCTGCGGAGAAGCCGATACCTCCGCTTTTTCAAGCAGCAGTTTGATGTTCTCCACATTTGTCACCAGCTCTCTGAAGGACCTCTGGTAGCTGTTCTGCAAAAAAGTCTGGTATTGCTTCTTTTCCGTATAGGTATTGTATCCGAAGAAGCTTGCAAGTATTAAAGCCGCAGCAAGCACTACCGCCACCTTGTGGTATTGTTTTCTGTCCAGCTGCATTTTAAATAGTTTCATATCTATCCCTCCTTATTTGCAGAAATAGTGCTTTCCAATCACCTTGATGATAGGCCTTGACCAAATCCACTTATTGGTTGTTTTTGCGGGATTATAGTAATACAGTGCTCCTCCGGAAGGATCCCATCCGTTCAGCGCATCTCTCGCAGCCTTCAATGCGGTGGATCCCGGAGGCTGAAACATCTGGCCGTCGGTTACAGCGGTAAATGCCCCCGGCTGGTATATTACCCCTGCAATTGTCTTTGGAAACCTCGGGTCGTCTACTCTGTTTAAAATAACTGCCGCTACGGCCACCTGCCCTATGTACGGTTCGCCCCTGGCCTCGCCGTGCACACACTGGGCAAGGGTATAAGTCTCATTGCTTCTTGATGTGCCTCCCCTGGCCGAGGCAGTTCCTGTCCTGATACCCAGGTATCTTGCAGTTGTATTGCCCACTATCCCGTCTGCCTTAAGCCCGTGCTTCCTTTGAAATGCTTTTACGGCATTTGCCGTTCTCCAGCCGTATATTCCATCTACGTTTCCTTTGTAAAACCCCCAATTTTTCAGTCTTGTCTGTACCTCTCTTACCTCACTGCCCCTGGAGCCCCATTTCAACAGTATCGCTCCTGCTTCACTGCTGATTTGGGAAGTAATGTAATTGTTGTACACCCAGAAACCAAAGCCTGTATATATGATTACTATAACTATAAAAGGAATCAGCCTTCCTGGTCTTTTTTTGAACACTAAAAACACCTCCTGCCCTTATTTTTTGTAACAGGAGGTGTTTTATTCATTTTTTAATTATTTGCTTATAACCTGGAGATTCCCCAGCTTTGCCAGTCTCAGCCCCATGCTTTTCGCCAGTTCAAGTATTTTGAACCTGAGCTTAACGGATACCTCCCCCGGCTCTTTGGAGGAAATCAGCAGGCTATATTCCTCCTCTGTCAATGACGCCTTAAACTCTTTCATTGTTTCTTCCGCTGCTATCCCATGGGCGACATCAATGAAGCACAGGGGAGGGAACATGACACACCACCAGTTCTTTCCTTTCCCTTCTCCGATTACTATATTTAAAGCCTGATATGTGCCTGCCGGAAGCGTAATATTTCCATAGGTCCGGGTAGGAAAATCCATCTCCGTGAAAACGGCTTTTACACCATAGCGCTTCCTGTTTTCTTCTATGACTTCTCTTGCGGCAGCTTCTATTTCGGCAAGGCTTCCCTGAACAATGTTCTTTACCTCTGAAATATCCTTAAGCCCTTTCAGCCTCCCGCTCATACTGCTTATTATCTTGTCCCTTACCTGAAGCTTAAGCTGCTGGTCAACAGGCGAATCACTGTTTGCCACCACATGAAGCCTTATTATTTTTTCAGGTACGTCAGCCAATGCCATGTCTGTATTTATGTAAATGCCTGTAAGAATGCCGAAAACAAAGAAAAATGCAATCAGGAAAAAACCGATTTTGTATTTCATATTTAATCCTCCTCCCATCTCATTTTCATTTTTGCCATGTTTTGAAGGGTTTATTCACTTGATTAATCCTACCCTCCTTATATTGACATTGGCGGTGACTTCAATTACTATACTATCGGTAAAAAACTTTTCATAATCCTTTTCTATGGCTTTATAAAGCTTCGGATGGTATTTGCTCAGGTAGTCCCTTGCTCCGATAAGATCTGTTTTGAATTCCTGCTGAAATTTTTTTATAAGCTTCTCCCCCTCGTTCTCTATCCTCTTTTCCACTTCCCTGCTGATTTCCTTAAGCAGAGCGTTATCCAGTATCTCCTTTCCCATCATATACTCTTCAATACTGCCTTCTGTTTCCATATTATAGTTCAGATATATATTCCCATCTTCTACCTTGGATAGCTGAATTTTCCTGTTAAAGGTAAAGTGCCTGAAAACCATGGAAATATCTTTATACTCAACTGCTATATCTCCCCCCCTGGCATTGTTTGTCAGCCAATTATAAACTGATGTTTCCTGATCGCCCAAATACCCGATTAGCTTATAATCCTTGAGAACTCCTGCGCCATTTATCTTTACCTCTTCCTTTCCCGGAACAAGCTTGGGTATGACCAAGCCTCCTTTCTGGTTTTCCAGCATTATTATCATATCTGAAAGAGTAAGCTTAATAACCTTTGAAGTATAGTCACTGTTTTCTATTATTCCCGCAATGTACGGTGCAAGCAACTTGTCATACATAGGCTTGACCTTAAATACCTCCTCCGCCCGCCCCGGTACAATATATGCGTACATGCTGTTATGAAACTCATGGTATCTTGATATGCCATCCAGTATTTCTTTAAGCAGCTTCTCATCTTTCATAATATCCTCACCAAAAAATATATTCCTGGTATGGCCGAAAAACTGCTTCTTGGAAAACCTCTCCAAAAGCTGCGATAAGGACATAATAATGCTGTTATCCACTGTTTTGTAAGTATGGAAGGCCGGCCCCGGCTCTTCTTTTATCTGATCCACTACCGGGGAAACAAATGAAAGAGTATATTTATCCTCAGAAGCTTGCTGCTCCGTTAACTCTACACTATCGACTCCAATAGATAATACAAATAACCTGTCTTCTATCTCTATCTTATCCCAGCAGCCGGCAAGCAGCAGTATGCACAGCAGCACCGCAGCCGCCCCCAGCCTTTTAATTGTTCTCATTCTGCTTCACCCCCAGCTTCCTCAATTTGGCTGTCAAAAGTAATACAACGGGCACTACATACATAAAGGCAGCAACAGCATAGGGAAAAATTAAGTTGCCCCATTCATAAAGCTCAGCTAAGCTTTCGGGCTGCAGTGCAAGATAGTATATAATCATTACCAGAGGCAATACATATTGCTTTTGCTCCTTTGTACCTGCCACCTTGGATATGGAATAGCTTACAATGAAAAGCACCGATACTATGGTAGTGAATACCGTCAGCACCCAAAGGGACAGTATTACTCCGTCAAGCCTTTCCAAAAACACTCCGGGAAGACTGACTGCCCTTATGTAAGCAGCCAAAGGCCATATTATTTTTGTTACCGTCTTTACTCCGAAAGCAGCTATGCAAAAGACTGTAATCATTACAAAGAATAATAATATGAAAATAACTGAGATTATTAAAGGTTTATATGCCTTCCCGGGCTCCTTCATAAAGCCTATATAATAAAGGGCAAGCTCTATGCCGCCAAAGCTGAATATCATCCTTGGAATTGAAGCCAATATTTTATCCGGCGGTGCTTGCAGTATTGGACGCAAATTGCTGAAATCCATAATGGGGTACCCAAATATAAGTACAATGAAAAATGGTATAAACAGGATGGGGAATATCAGCTCATTTATCCTTGCAACGCACTCGACACCTCCCCTTGCTGTATATGTGCAAACCAAAACAAGGCTGAGCATGATTACTTCGGTAGGAGTCCTGAATAACAGGAACATCTTTGCTACCTCGGTAAAAACCCTGGTGACATATGCTGTGACAATGATAAGGTAAACGGCGAAAAGGGCCGTCAAAACCTTTCCCGGAATGGTTCCTATTATTATCTGGCTGTATTCTGCAATAGTCTTGCCGGGAAATATGGAATTAAGCCTGATAATAACCAATGCAGCAAAAATGTTTATTATCCCCAAGATTACAATTGCCAGCCAGCCGTCGGTCCCCAGTTCGTCTGCTGCTTCTGCCGCAAGGGAGAATACCTCTATAGAAATTATAGTCATAATAGTAATCATTGCAAGCTGGTATGGAGATATAGTATCATTATTTCTTATCATCACTGTCCTCCTGTTCCAGCCGGTTTATCAAGCTCCTGTTGTTCTTCAGCCTTATTTTGTCCCTGGCAAGCAGTACAGGCCTTTTTGCCATAAGGAATGTCGGCACCCGTATAATTGTATCCTTGTAGTCGCTTCCCACAAAGGATACATATGGCGACATGTAAGGTATCCCAAAGCTCTTAAGCTTTGCCAGATGGCTTAATATCAAAAGCACCCCCAGCATAATCCCATATAACCCCATTATTCCGGCAAAAACCATCAGCAAAAACCGCAGCATTCTGAACCCCACTGAAAGGCTGTAGTTGGGAATTGAAAAGGAAGATATCGCAGTTATAGCCACA
>Ga0208695_1002213_pt1 | contig 14516 bp, 11 predicted proteins | sample AD_UKC111_MetaG_FD_184449 | JGI IMG/M metagenome (GOLD analysis project Ga0208695, IMG submission 184449) | Active sludge microbial communities of municipal wastewater-treating anaerobic digesters from Hong Kong - AD_UKC111_MetaG (SPAdes)... | ecosystem: Engineered > Bioreactor > Anaerobic >... | reverse complement strand
TGGCAATGTAAACATTTCAGGTGGCTAAAGCCACCTGTTGAAAATAATAGCACTCACCACAACAGAGGGCTTCAGCCTTCTGCAAATGTTCCTATTCCAGGATGATCCAGTCACATTAGCTGAACCTACGACTTAAGTCGTAGGTTCAATTGTAGGAATTCATATTCAACATCAAGGAAGTTTTTGCTTCCTATTTCGTAATAATAGCACTCACCACAACAGAGGGCTTCAGCCTTCTGCAAATGTTCCTATTCCAGGATGATACAGTCACATTAGCTGAACCTACGACTTAAGTCGTAAGTTCAATTGTAGGAATTCATATTCAACATCAAGGAAGCTTTTGCTTCCTATTTCGTAATCTCTCCAATTACCCTACCGTTCTGAATATTGCATAATTTTACTTTCATTATCTTATTATGCAGACTTTTTTCCGATTTGGTAATCACAGGAATATAATTATCGCTGTGGCCAAACCATAATCCGTCCTTATCTTGATATTCAAACAAAACTTCCCGCACTTGATTAAGTTGTGAATAATAGAATTCTAATGATTTATTTTTTGAAAATTGCCTTAATATATTCGTTCGCTGCTTTTTAAGAATTTCAGGAACCTTATTAGATAAATTCACCGCGTCTGTATTTGGACGCTCCGAATAACTAAAAACGTGGAGATAAGTCAATGGCAAATTATCCAAAAATGCTTGTGTTTCCACAAATTCTTTATCTTCTTCACCTGGGAAACCTGTAATTACATCCAATCCAATTGCTGCACTTGGCAAATACTTATTAATTTCCATAATTTTGGCTTCAAATTGCTGCTTATTATATCGCCTTCTCATTAGTCGCAATATCTTTTCTGATCCACTCTGCAAAGGAATATGAAAATGTGGGCAAATGTTTTCAGAATTTGCAATAATACTAATAATCTCTTCATTCAAAATATTTGGCTCAATTGAGGAAATTCTAATGCGACAATTCAATTTATTTGATGATATTAATTTTAATACATCGGCAAAATTATTACCGTCAAAATGATATTCCGATAAATTTATTCCAATCAGCACAATCTCTGAATAACCTGATGCTTCTAATTTATGTATTGTCGGAATTATATCATCAAAAGGCATTGAGCGGAATCCCCCGCGTGCTTGTGGAATAATGCAATATGAACAATTATATTCGCATCCATCTTGAAGCTTTAACACTGCCCTGGTTCGCCAATCATTTTCACTACTGAATGAATATTCAAATTGCAAATTCTTAGTTTTTTCTAATGCAATTTGCGGATTTGATAATTTTTTATTTTTTATAAATTCAGAAATATTAAATTTATCGCTATTTCCCACGACTATATCAACACCCGATATACCTGCGAATTGCTGTGGATTGATTTCCGCAGCGCATCCTGTAACAATTATAAATTTTGTTGGGTCTATATTCAATGAATGCCGGACTGCTTTGCGTGCATCTGCATCCGCTTTTTGTGTAACTGTGCAAGTATTAATTATAACAATATCTGCATCTTCGACATTTTGAACGCAATTAATTCCCAACTTTTCAAATTCTGCTGCAATACGTGAAGATTCTGAATAATTTACTTTACATCCAAAATTATATATATAAACCTTTGAATTTGTACTAGTTATATTATCTAAATTCTTTTCCATTATTTCTAAATTCCTCAGGACATTTCCAACCGTCAATAAATCCTCTTAATGTTATATTCATTAATTTTAGGTCAATTTTCGAAAAAAACCATTTCACAAAATATATCAAAGGTCGTAAATTCCGTACCCAAAAATTTCCATATAACCTATCCAATATTATTACGTTTCGTACCATATAATAACGCCGTGGCGAATTCCATTGTTTTATAGAATTTTCGGTCAATATTCTATCACATTTTGCTCTTGGAACAATGCCAATTTTAAATCCTGCTTTCTTTGCTCGAATAAAATAATCGCTATCGTCTCCATAAAGGAAATATTGCTTTACAGGCAATCCAATTGCGTCAATTAATGCTTTATGAATTAAAATACCTTCAAATGTCATTCCATCAATATTAATAAAGTCTTGGGCAATATCATCTTTTGTAATCAATTTTGACCACAATGTTTTAAAAGGATTTGAAAAATTGAACTCAACGCATTCATTAAAAAATGGTTTGCCCTCAGGTGTATAACGCAATGGAGCAAGTGCAGTTTTTTTATCCGCATATTTCATTAATACTTCCAAGCAATTTGAGCGTGGCACAACATCATCATCCATAAACCAAATCCATTCATATCCGGCTTCATATCCATATCTCAATCCCGTATTGAAGCCGCCTGCCCCGCCCACATTATCCTGCGTTATATATTTCAAATCCTCTTGTGTTTTTAACCATTCCTCTGTTCCATCAATCGATGAATTATTTATAACAATGATTGAATCAAGTTTGTAAGTTTGATTTCTTAAAGCCTCAATCACTTTTTTAAGCAGTTCCAATCGGTTATAAGTTACAACAACAGCAATTACGTTATTTTTATCGTTCATTAATATTATAACGAATTATTATTGAAATAAAATGCAAAGTAGTTAAATGGCATAAGTCAGTTTATCGTCAGATGTTAATATATATTTATCCAATGCGATAAGTCCTTCGCGATGAGATGGTAACTTCAAATAATCGAGAGCAATATTGAAATCCAGCCATTTATATTCGCTATGTTCTTTTGAAAGCATTACTTTATCATTGAATTTTACTTCAAAAGCAAAAATAGGAACAAAATTCATCGAATTTTCTTTATAATTATAGAATGTGCCTACAACAGGTACCACCCATTTATTAATTGGTTGCAAATGAATTTCCTCCATTGTTTCGCGCATTGCACATTCGAGCGGCTTTTCGTCGCTATTCAACTCGCCAGTAATTACTTGCCAAAGATTTGGGTATATTTGGTCCTCAGATGAACGCTTCAAAAGTAAATGCTTATAATCCCTCATTTCAGGATTATATGAAAAAATATGAACTTGAACAGTATTAGAAATAAAATTCATAAAATTTATTTTTTTACAATTTCAAAATTAATATATTTTACATTTTCAAAAATCCATATTCATAGATTTTGGGTTCTATTTTTTTTGCTAATATTTTCAATTTATCACGCAAATTGCCTATTAACTCCGTATAGCGTGCGTCATCGCTTTTATTATTCATTTTGCCTGTACTATTGCGACCCTGAAAATATTCGCGAATATCATATAGCGACGCATTCACATTGCAATTTGGCTGGCTATGATAGTATTTCCAAAGCTCCCTGCCTGCATCGAATACATCTGACGCTTCTTTTGAAAATATCAATGGTGTTGTTCTCGCATCTTGTTCATTTATTAAATCAGAAGACATTTCTATTTTGTGTTTACCACTTATAAAATCTGTCATAAAATTGCTCTCGAACTTTTCTCTTGCATTTATTTCTTGTTCTGTGAAGGGTATCCAATGATTTATGCCCTCTTTGGATGAAATTTTATTTTGGGAATGGAAAAGTGTGAATGCCAGGCAGTCATTTTGAAATTCGGTATCGCTTTCCCAACCGTCGTTGGGGTATAAAAATTGGTCACGGTCGTTGAGCCAAGTGGCTTCGATACAAAGGCGAACTGCAAAATAAATGCATGCAACAATTAAATTATCTTGATTAACATAAAATTTTGTGGAGCCACTAAATAAATTTTTAATATTAACTACCATTACTAAACTTTGATGTTGGAAATCATTTGTTCTTGGAATAAGACCACCGATACTTCCATATTTTATTCCATTAAATGTTTTTAACCAATTATTTATAAATTTTATTCCATCATAATTATTATATTTATAATTAGTTAATAAACGCCCGTTTCTATCATATACATCTGCAATAATATTTTTAAATTTTTCTTTTTGTTTTGTATTCCAAATTTTAAAACCTATAGGAAATTTACCCTTTACATTATCAAAAGTATCTGCTTCAACAACAAAACATTTCTCTAATTTAGCTAAAAAGATATTCCTAAATTTTTCAAAATTTGGTGCATTAAGTACTTTAAGTTTTGAAAATTCTGCTATAATACAATCAGGAATTTCCTTATAAATTCTTATTAAAAACTGAGCAAATAATTCTATGTTTGCATTGCCAATATTATTAATATTTTGTTGTCTAGAAATATTTACACCTTTTAAATTATTTTTCCCATTATGTTCTCCTCTTGCTTCCGCATACGGCGGATTAATATAAATCACTAATTTTTTGCGTTTTTCGGGATTGTTTATAATGTTTTGCAAAGGAAGCGGCAGTTTTGAAAAATCATCATTTAAAAAATCGAACTGAAAAACGTGGTCGTGAAGCAGGTTGGCGCCATTGTTGATACGGTCATGCATCACTTCCACGTCCTGTTGGTCGAGGGTCGAAGCCCAAATGTTGTATTTGTTGGTAAGTCCGGCAAGCAGGTTACCTGTGCCGGCAGCACAATCCCACACATAGTATTCGTCCTGCCAGTTTTCGCCCAGCACATCGGTAAGGTATTTTTGCGATAGTTCCACCCAAATTTGGGGAGTAAAAAAGCTTCCTCTTCGTTCGCGAATATCCTGTGGCACAAGCAAGTCACGGCGTTCCACAATATAATCCCAATATTCTTCTTTTGGCGGGCGTTCATATTTATTCCAAAATTGAGTATGTGCTTTCTGTCCATCATTAAAAGTTGTAGTTTTCGAACTGAACATACCCGATTCATCAATTTTCCTATCCAATTCGTAATGATCTTTTTTCAGCAGAACATATAATTTTTCTTTTAGTGTTTCATTTTCGTACGAAAGCAAGTCAGCGAGATAGAAATCGCCATCGATAATACCATTTTTCTTGGCAATCTCCCAATTCACAGCAATAGATGGTTTAACGGTTTGCAGCCACTTATTATAGATAACCATAAAATTATTTTTATCTATTCTGATTTTTGTTAATCCGAATTTGCCGGTGACAAAATTATCTTTGATAAATTTATTGAGTTCTTTATCATCTTTTTCATAGTAGAAGAGCAAAGAATTTTTTGTAATGATTTGGGTGACTTTGTCAAGTATTAAGGAAAATTCTTTTGTATCATAATTTGAAGGTGTAACATTCCAGTTAAAATCGTTTATATAAAAAATACTGTGAATATCATTATAAGGAATAAAAGCAATTTTCTCGGCATCGAAGGCGCCAAGCATAGCGGGTGGCAGCACTTTATCAAATGTGCGTGCTTTTCCGATAGTAAGTATCAATTGAGTAATTGATTTGTAAATATCGGATTTTCCAGCTTTTGCTTCAGCCCAGAGCAGCGATTCCTGCTCGAAAAGTTCCTTCTTGCTTTGGTACATCGAAACGCAGAAGTCAACGTTACCAATAATTTTTGAACAATCGTAGTGCCAGAAGTAATCCTGTGCAATTTTATTTTTTAGTTCTTCTTCGCGAATATTCTGATATTTCATTAAAACTGAAAAAATAGAAAAACTAAAATTACGGAAAGGGGAGAGAATAGAACATATTAAAAGAGTATATAGAAAATCAACAAACCCATTTGCATTCGGTAGAGACACAATATTTTGTGTCTCTACATAAGTGGCACAAGCGTCCTTGCTTGTGTAATTCCGTCCTCGCTTGTAGAAATTCCATCTCCGCTTGCAGAAATTCCATCTCCGCTTGCAGAAATTCTGCACCAAGATGGTGCAGACACATTAAAGGTGGCACAAGCGTCTCCGCTTGTGTGAAATTCTTCTCTTATAGAGGGGCAGGGGGTGATTGTCTTTGAACCTTCCTTTGAACCTACGACTTAAGTCGTAGGTTCAAAGCACAATCAAGGATGATTGTGCCACTATGTGGCTGCACCATCCTGGTGCAGCATCACACAATCAGGGATGATTGTGCCACTATTTAAGGGGGAATTCACTCCTGTCATTCCGAGCATCGCGAGGAATCCATACCGGCTATGGATTCTTCACTTCGTTCAGAATGACATAATTGCACAATCAGGGATGATTGTGCTACCAAAATCTCCGCAGAGGGCTAAAGCCCTCTGTTGCAAAATTCTATATCTATCGCAACAGGTGGCTTTAGCCACCTGTATATTGAAACCACCCCTACAGGTACTAGGCGTATTGAATATACATTATTTATAATATCTCAAAATATCTCTTTATTTTTTGTGACATTAAAAAACGTCGTTTTTCTAAAAAATCACTATAATGGTTCGCATCCATATCTACAATTTCTTCGGGGATACAATTCATTTCCAAATTTTTACGTAATTCCTCAGTAGAATTAATTGCACCATATTTTAATATGCCTGTCTGGCATTGTTCGAAAATTTGTTTCATATAGTCAGCTGGTGGTTTTGCACCAATGGCTATGTTTATCTCGCTTTGCGCCATTACATAATTTGCAATTTGATTGTACATATTTTTATTATACCCATATTTTTTCAAATATTCTCTTGGAAAAATATGATGAACATCGCCTTTCAATTTTACTAAATCACTTACTAAAATATCGCGGGATAGGAAGCCCTTATCCTGATTTTTGATTTGAGCAGCAAGATAAACGTTAAATGCAGGACTATTTGCAAGTGATGAATTCATCTGTTGGGGTAATCCAAAATTCCAATATGCGTCAGATAATTCAGCCCTGAATACATCATTAATATAATTTTCGCTAAGTTCGTTAATCCTTTTTATATCATAATCAAATTGCGATTCAGGTGAGCCAGAGTATCTACCTGTTAAAACAGATAAAATGAACCATTTTCGAACGTATGAATGAATCATTCCTTGATGCATCCCTTGTTCTTTCAGTGTTAAATATAAGATATACGAAAAATTAATGGCATTTTGTGAACGTATCATTGAAGAATCAACAAATCCTGCAGAATTTAGAATCATTACAAAATTCAAAAAGTTATTTTGGTTCATAAATGTTCTGATACCATCATCTAACATTTTGAAGGATTCCTCAGCAATTTGTTCCTCATACTGCTTAGTTTCAAAATTTCTCCCCGATAGCAAAGCCACTAAATCTTGTAATCTACCTCTTTTGAATTTATTTGTAAAAGATACTCTGAGCATATCCGTATATGATGGGTCATATAGATCGTCATTGATATCCTTTAGCCAAGCCATTTTTGGGAAATAGTCTGTTTTGACAAATTCTTTATCAATTTCTTTGAGCATATCATAAAATGAAGGCTCAACCGCAAGATGGCAAAAATAATTAATCGCCTTCTGCAAAATATTACCTCCAAATTTTTCATCCACTGCAATTTTTGACATAGCGAAATCAGCTTGGCTGAGAACAGCTCCTTTCGAATTAATTCTTATGAAGATTTCAGTTACCGTTTCAATATCTAAATCGGAATTTAATTGTATAATACCAATTGAATTAAATTGTATCCCATTCAATTTGCTAATATTATTAAAAATTTTGTTTTTCTCAACACCTACATTTTGAGAGCAATAATTTTCCAAAAATTGCAGCAAATCAAAATCTGGTTTGAAAACAACTGAAATATCAGGTATCCAGCTTTTGTCTTTAACTATTGCAGAGTTGGATACTTCAAATTTTTCTGTATCAGGATTAAATGCTATAGTTATATTTTTTTTCTTAAAATCCTCATCAATGACCTTTTCTCCGAGAAGTGCTGCCATAATTGATAGCACCCGCTGTTGTCCATCAATGATAATTTCTTTACCTTTGGAAGTCATACCATCCTTCAATTTTACATCAGGATTTTGCCAAGTAATTATATAGCCAACGGGATATCCTTTATATAAAGAATCTATAAAATCCCTGACTTTTGTTGAATCCCATACAAATGGACGTTGTATCTGTGGAATTGCAATATTATCCATTTGTATTAATGCAATAATAGAATTAATTTGAAATTGATTTACTGAGTATTTTGTAATTACCATAATTTGTGTTGTTTTGCTGTATTATATTTTACAAATTATGAAATTTTTTCAAATATGTGGCACAAGCGTCCCCACTTGTGTGAAATTCTGCACCAAGATGGTGCAGACACATTAACGGTGGCACAAGCGTCTCCGCTTGTGTGAAATTCTTCTCTTATAGAGGGGCAGGGGTGATTGTCTTTGAACCTTCCTTTGAACCTACGACTTAAGTCGTAGGTTCATTGCACAATCAAGGATGATTGTGCTACTATTTAAGAGGAATTCACTCCTGTCATTCCGAGCATAGCGAGGAATCCATACCGGCTATGGATTCTTCACTTCGTTCAGAATGACAAAATTGCACAATCAAGGATGATTGTGCTACTTGCAGAGGCAGGTGCACGTGTCTTCATAAGTGGCACAAGCGTCCTCGCTTGTGTAAATTCTGTATTGTATATTCCCTTATGCAAAAGTGGAGAGAATAGTGAATTTATTTTGTAAAAATTATGCCCAAATAATGCTAATAATCTCAAATAAGAGTTTTTGTCTTTCTTCTAATTCCTCAGGTCCAAATTTATTCATTGGGTGTAAATTTAATTTATATTTTTTAATCATCTTTTTAAAATCTAACTTTGATTTATAGCTATCCTCTCTTAAAGTCTCATTCCAATATAAAGAGTTAGCATAAGATTTTAATTTTTTTGTATATGGTTCATTGTTACTTGAAATATTATCCTTCCCTTTTAAAAGCAAAAGGCCGCCAAGTCTATTACGTTCATTATCAAACCGTTCAGAATCATTACCAAAGAGTTTTAAATTTTCCTTATTTTCTGATAAAATATGCTCTATATGAAATCCATTTTTAGTACCTGTGTTCACAACCAAATCATACATTGAGTGTTTCATCTCCATATTAGTATTGACAGCAATAAATTTTTCGATTCGAGCAAAAAAATATCTTGTAAATCTTTTATTTAGTTCAATACCAACTTCCTTAAAAATTGAATAGTTTAGCGGTTCTGTAATTTGCACACCCCTATTTTTTGATAAAGTTTTAATTAAATACTTATCAAATACTTCCTTAATTTTATTTAAATCTGCTTTCCTTATTTCAGAATTTATTAAATAAACCATTTCATAAAAATCATTACTATCATAACTTTTTTGAAGTTGAAGAAGCGAAAATAAACGATCAACTTGCTGAGAAATTAATTTTATTTTTTCATCTTCTTGCTCATCATTTAACTTACATGCTGATAAAATTAGAAGGAATTGAGAATCCATTTGTGTCAGTCCATTGTAATAGACATACTGAAATTTCTTAACCTCAAAATTTTGCAGATTAAGAAGTCTGTAATACAAGTCACTATAATAAATAAATTCATTGTTCAAAAAATTTTTTACATTTTTCGGATTATGGGATAATTTTAGAGAAGATTCCAATTCAGGAGAGAACATAATTCTGTGATAATTTTTCTCGTATTTTCGGGAATCGCCAATTGTGTTAGCAAATTTTGCACGTAAGTAATAAATAAAAAAAGTATCGATTCCATCATCAACAATCTTATTTATTTTTTCTACTTGTTTGTCCCATATATCATTAAGATGTGAATTTTCTAATTCATTTTTATCAATTTGCCCGAGCAATTTTCCTTTTAAAATTTCATAAGATTTAAGTCTTACGCCCCTATCATTAATTACTTCAAATACCATAGGTACATCAGTTTGTTCAACATTTAATTCAATCAAAACTACACGTTTTAAGAAATAAAACACAAAATGTTCAAATATTGTCTTATCTTTTAATTCTCCATCAAGCCAAGTTGATATTACTTTATAGTTATTTATTAGATTTTGTGCTGTTAATCCATCTTTGTTTTTTAAATTTTCTAGATTCTTATTTTCTAATAGTGCTTGTAGTATTTCTTTCTCGTTTTCATGGTTCATCCAAAATTCTTTTGTAAAGCCAGATTGACCTGCGATTTTTCCAGAGATCCAATTTTCTAACTCTGAATTGTATGTGTGTGCTAAATGTCTTAATTTTATTAAGATTAATGTTAGTGTAGTAAGTCTTTGTTGTCCATCAACAACATATAATTTCCCATCAATTGAATTTGTTACATAAGTATTCAAATAGTACCAGGAATATTTTTCTATTAATTGGTCGAGATCTATATCTTTATCCTTGTTAACTTCATATCCCTCCTTAAATTTATAGAAAATATCGTCAAGCAACCTTTTTACAGGATCTTCATTCCATTTGTATTGTCTCTGATAGAAATCAATATAAAATGTTTTATTTGAAAATACAGAATCAATATTTTGTTTGTCAGGTGTTACATCCATAAATAGATCCGAATTATTTAATAAAAAAAAATATTTTACTTTATTTATTCTTTATTTCTCAAAATTAATAAATTTATAAATAAATAAGTAACCTATAACATTAAACTTATTCACAAAATTTAATTTTAATAATTAACTATTTTATTTTTTTTGTTTTTTAACAGAAGTCAACCTGTGAGCGTATTGCTTATGCCCATATTTTTGAACCTACGACTTAAGTCGTAGGTTCAAAGCACAATCAAGGATGATTGCGCCACCAAAATCTCCGCAGAGGGCTGAAGCCCTCTGTTGCAAAATTCTATATCATTCGCAACAGGTGGCTTTAGCCACCTGCATAGTGGAGCCACAATCAAGGATGATTGTGCTACCAAAATTCATAAAAAAAACAATTATTATATATGTTTTACGTTTTTAAATTTGTATATACAAAATAGATACGGGAGAAAAATGCAAACAAGTGTAAAAAAATGGGGAAATAGCCTTGCGATAAGGGTACCTCAAGCAATTGCATCACAAATAAATATTACTGAAGGTTCAAAAATCAAGCTTATACTTAAAAATAATATTATTGAAATTATTCCTACTGAATCAAAAGAATATAGCCTAAAAAATCTGTTAAGTGCAATTAATAATGAAAATCATCATAATGAAATTTCAACGGATTCGCCTATTGGGAAGGAAATATGGTAGAAAAACCTTACTGTCCTGACCGAGGGGATATAGTATGGCTTGAATTTAACCCACAAACGGGCCATGAGCAAAAAGGTCGAAGGCCTGCAATTGTTCTTTCGCCACACGAATATAACTTAAAAGTAGGACTTGCATTGGTTTGTCCCATAACAAGTCAAGTAAAAGATTATCCTTTTGAAGTTCCACTACCCGAGCGATTTCCAATAAGTGGTGTAATTATTTCTGACCAGATTAAAAACCTTGATTGGAAAGTGCGGAATGCAGAATTCATCGTTAAAGCCCCAAAGAGCGTAATAGAAGAAACAATAAATAAATTTATTACATTATTGGAATAGAGTAAGGGGTGGATTGCATACACTTTTTTTCTTATTCTCCTCTTTTAGAGGGGCGGGAGTGTTTCTATATGAACCTACCTTTGAACCTACGACTTAAGTCGTAGGTTCATTACACAATCAAGGATGATTGTGCCACCAAAATCTCCGCAGAGGGCTGAAGCCCTCTGTTGCAAAATTCCCCTCTTTTAGAGTGTCGGGTTGTTTTTATGAACCTTCCTTTGAACCTACGACTTAAGTCGTAGGTTCATTGCACAATCAAGGATGATTGTGCCACCAAAATCTCCGCAGAGGGCTGAAGCCCTCTGTTGCAAAATTCCCCTCTTTTAGAGTGTCGGGTTGTTTTTATGAACCTTCCTTTGAACCTACGACTTAAGTCGTAGGTTCATTGCACAATCAAGGATGATTGTGCCACCAAAATCTCCGCAGAGGGCTGAAGCCCTCTGTTGCAAAATTCCCCTCTTTTAGAGTGGCGGGTTGTTTTTATGAACCTTCCTTTGAACCTACGACTTAAGTCGTAGGTTCATTGCACAATCAAGGATGATTGCGCCACTTAACACAATTATTGCTAATTTTGAAAATATGGATTATGATGTTGTGATTATTGGTGCGGGTGTTGTTGGATTGGCTATTGCAGCAGAATTATCCAATTCAAGACAAAATATACTTGTGATTGAACGCCATCCTTCTTTTGGCTGGGAAACAAGCTCACGAAATAGCGAGGTAATTCATTCGGGCATTTATTATCCCGAGGATTCATTAAAAACTCAGCTGTGCGTTGAGGGAAATCGCCAACTTTACCAATGGTGCAGTAAGTATAATGTTCCTCACAAGCAATTGGGCAAATATATTGTAGCAGTCGATGATGCCGATATTGAGAATTTGCACAATTTGTATGAGCAAGGCAAAAAAAATGGTGTCGATAATTTGCAATTGATTTCAGAAAAGGAATTAAATAAAGTAGAGCCTAATATTATTGCGCGGGAGGCGATTTTTTCTCCAAATACAGGCATTATTGATTCGCATAGTCTGATGCAAAGCTTTGAAAATTATGCAATTAATCATTCTGTGGATATAATTTATAATCATTCAGTAGAAAAAAATGAAAAAATTGCTGAGGGTTATAATTTGATAGTAAAATCAATGGATGGCGAAATTTTCGAGATATGTTCTTCCGTTGTGATTAATTCTGCGGGACTTGATGCAGATAGAATTGCCCAAAGTGCGGGAATTGAAATTGAAAAAAATCATTATCAATTGCATTACTGTCGCGGACATTATTTTAAAGTTGCGCCCAGCAAGAGCAATTTGGTCAAGCATTTGATTTATCCTGCACCTGCAAAAAATTCCGTTGGACTTGGGATTCATATAACTCCCGATTTAGCGGGCATGCTGAAATTGGGTCCCGACACAATGTATTTGCCTGAAAATATACAGGATTATACAATTCCCGAGGGATTAAAGGAAAAATTCTACGAATCCGTAAAGTGTTTTTTCCCACAATTGGAATTGCAAGATTTGACACCTGATCAGGCAGGGATACGTCCAAAATTACAAGGTCCCAACGAAGGATTTCGTGATTTTATAATTAAAAATGAGCATGAGCTTGGTTTTCCGAATTTTATTAATTTAATTGGAATTGATTCACCTGGGCTCACGTCTTGCATAGCAATTTCAAAATACGTCGGAAGTATTATTGAGTAATCGTAATTATTTCGCGAATAATTTCAATTTGCTTATCGAAGCACAAATCTTTTGCCGCAATTAGTGCATTTGAATGATAATATTCATAATTATTTAAAATTTCATCAATTGCCCGTGATATTTCATCAATAAATAAATTTTTGCTTACGGCAATACCGCAATGATATTTCTCAATTATATCTTTCATAGCAGGTAAATCTGTTGCAATGACGGGCAATCCCGCTTGCAAATATTCAAACAATTTGTTTGGGAGAGCCAGTTCATAAGAAAAGCTGATAGGTTCAATCAACGCCATTCCAATATCCGCAGAGCAAGTCCACGTATGCAATTGGCTATATTCGATATTTCCTGTTAAATGCACTTTTGAATGAAGTTCATTTAATTTGGTATAATTATCAATATTTGTTCTAAATTTTCCATCACCAATCAAGCAAATTGCAATGTCATCCCGCAATTTTGCAAGCTCCAGCATTGGCATAATACCACGCCCTTCAAGTAGAACTCCCTGATAAAGCAGGATTTTCTTTGATTTTTCAATTTGAAATTTCTCTCTTAATAAATTTGAATTAATTGGAGAGGTATAAAAAGGGAAATTTTTGATTACATAGAACGGTTTATCAGTTTTGAAATGTTTAATTAAAAATTCTCTATCAAGCTCGCCTGATGCAATGAATTTATCAACTCTGCGGATTAGTCGCTTTTCAATTTGAGAAATTATATTCTGTTTGAATGAATCATTATGCATTGGACCAAGCGCAGAAAATACTTCACGGGAATCATAAATCACCACAGTATTTTTGTTAGCAAGTTTAACAGCAAGGGCAAGAGCATACAAATCGGATGCAAAATAGATAGACGCTGAAAATTGCGATTTTAATTTTTTGCCATTTTTTATAAATTCAATCCATTGCCGAAAGAATCGCTGATTGGTGTTAATGTTAATTTGAATTGAATCATCTTCAGCAACAAAGGGCTTTAGCCCTTTGCAATCACATCCCCCTACCCCCTTTTTTAAGGGGGAATTATCAACAGAGGGATTTAGCCTTTTGTTTACAGATGCAAGCGAAATTGTCAGCACCGATTTGCCCAATAATTTAAAAGCATTAATGAAATTTCGCGATCTGCCATCCAGCGCTAAATCAGAAAAAGAAATTAAGCAAATATTGTAATTATTCTGTTGTAAAGGCATTTATTATTTATTAAAAAATATTGAAGGGTAATTGAATAGTGGGGGGATTTGAGCCACCTGACGGACTTGAACCGCCGACCGGCTGATTACAAATCAGCTGCTCTACCAGCTGAGCTAAGGTGGCAAAATTATAGATTACAAAATTACTGAAATTTTGATAAATAGCAAGCGCGTTATGATACATTTAAATTTGCAAGTATAAATTGATTTACTTCTCTATAAAATTCACGGGCTGCTTCACTTTTAATAGAAATCAATATTTCATTAGGACTTACGCCAATTTCTATATACTCAAATTTATACTTATGGAATCTTG
>Ga0208695_1002209_pt1 | contig 14530 bp, 15 predicted proteins | sample AD_UKC111_MetaG_FD_184449 | JGI IMG/M metagenome (GOLD analysis project Ga0208695, IMG submission 184449) | Active sludge microbial communities of municipal wastewater-treating anaerobic digesters from Hong Kong - AD_UKC111_MetaG (SPAdes)... | ecosystem: Engineered > Bioreactor > Anaerobic >... | reverse complement strand
CCTCCTACTAATAATATGTGTTATAAAATTTATATAAACGGGTTTTACCCGTTAAAGACGGACAGGCAGGAGAACTACATTCCACCTGGGTCAATGAACCCTTAACGGAGTCTGTTCCCTGCCTCCCAAAGCCATAATAGGTTGATTGGGTCTTTGAACCCTTGTCAACATGGAGGATTGGCCGGGAGGCTTCCCCTGCCTTGTCTGAATAACTCTTTAGTGAGGTGTTGTTATGACTAAATTGTTTGTCGGTATTGATGTTTCCAAGGATTCTTTCTCTGCCACAGCTCTTGATACCAAAGGCAATCTTTGCTTTTCTCTGTCTGCCGCTATGGATAAAAGCGGTTTCTCCAACCTGTTGAAGGCTATTACTTCTAACTGTAAAGACCTCTACTCTATCATGGCTGTCATGGAGTCCACAGGATGCTACCATATCAATCTCTTCTCCTATCTGTCCGACAAAGGTGTCAATACGGTCATTATTAATCCAGTTTTGATTACCAATTTCGCAAAACTCTCTCTGCGTAAAACCAAAACTGACAAAAAAGACTCCCTCACTATCGCTAAGTTCATCCTTATCCATAAGGATTCTATCGAGCAGTCCTCTCACTCTCAGGATACTAAAGACTTCAGAGATATTGCAAGAGAGCGTGAAGCCATCTGCCATCTTATTGCTTCCACTAAAAATGAGATTAAGCGGATTCTGCAGACTACCTTCCCTGAATTGGAGTCCATCTGTAATATATTTACCACTACAATGCTCCTGTTCCTTAAGGAATTCCCCTCTGCCCGCTTGATCAGAGCCTCTAATGCTAAGGTTGTTGCAGAGGCGCTTGATAGGTGCAGCAAGGGCAGAAAGGTCTCTATCGGCGCTGATGAGATTATTAAGGCTGCAAAAAGCTCTATCGCTTCCAATAGCCTCGCTAAAGAGTTTATCCTGTCTCAGAAAATCTCTACACTCCTTCACCTTATGGAACAACTGGATAACATCTCCAACGTTCTGTCGGAACTCTGTAAGTCTATCGCTATTGAAGAGATGGAGATTATCACTTCTATTGACGGTATCGGTGATGTTACAGGAGCTGTTTTCCTTGCCGAGGTAGGGGATATTAAAAAATTCTCTTCTCATAAGTCCCTTATTGCCTATGCTGGAATTGACCCTACTGTGTTTCAATCTGGCAAATTTGAAGGAACAAGCAGAATCTCTAAAAGAGGAAATCGTCATCTTAGAAGAATTATCTATCTCATGACTATAGGAGTTATCCGTTGCAATGCTTTCTTTAAGGCTTATTTCCTTAAAAGAAGACAGGACGGCCTGCCTTTCAGAAAGGCTGTTTTGGCAACTGCTCATAAGCTTATTAGAGTTCTTTTTGCTATGCTTTCTCATAAATCTCATTTTCATGTTAAGGAGAATTCTTTATAGTTGACTCTGTTATCATCTTCACTGCTTCTTCCCTGAGTTCTCTTGTGTAAACTGCGTTAGGAATCTTTTCCATGCTAATACATCCGTTCTGTATTGTACATCAACTTTGGTATCCACTAAAAGCATTATATATCAGTTTTGACTCTCTCACTCCTGTCCCTTGATCAAAGCAGTGACTGTGCTACTGTCATAACCACCACTGAGAAAGGCCCCTCCGGTACATCCGCTATCATACGATATTCACATGCTGATTTTAATACTTGTCTGAGTTGTTCTTTCGCATCCTCAAAGCTTATGTTCAGCTTCGGCTTGTTGTAAAAATCCAAAACATCCCAATATTTGTATATCTCCAGATGGTGTTTTCTTAAGTCTAGTTCTGCATAGCAACCGGCGGTACTGTCGACTATTTTGTGTAAATTTGATAAAAGGGCAATTTGGAACGCACCTTCCGTATCGGATTTACTTGCTAGCTCAACTCCATCTTTAACGATATAAATGCTAAAAGCATATAACACGCATCCTCTCCTGCTACTGTTTCCATAGACCTCGTCCTTCTCTTGAATTCCTTATTCAACCACTCTATTATATTCGTCGTCCGCAATGATATCCATTCCTCTTCAAGAAACTTAAAAAAACTAAACATGCATCCATTGGCTGACTTAATGATTTCACCGCTCATAGTATCACTTTACTGCATTTCTCATAAAAGCTATTATAGAATAGCTCCGCCTGGTCTTTTGTGGATGCATAAAATATAGACCTCAGATCGTCTGCTACCTCTTTTTTATTTTACGAGAAACTTTAGCCAATACATTGTATGCAACGTGCATTTAGCCTCTCTGCATTTGTGTATAAGAAAATTCTTCCTTGAAATATCTTTTTCAGCCCAGAAAGACAATCAATAATACCCAATTGTACTGAGGTTGCATCAAGTCTCCTACGCTTTAAATCCCTGAAAACCACCATCCACGATGTCAAAGATTCCTTGGCTTTACTCTGTAGCCCAAGCACTAATCTCCTTCAAACATATTCACACCTATCGCTTTAAGTACCGCTACATTAGCTACACTATCTCTCATTCTCATCTTGAATGCTACTTCGTTTACAAACATATACTCTATTCTCTCCTGCGATAAATCTCGATTGAGACATATCTCTACTGCTTCTACCAATTCTCTATTTGCTTTTCTCACTTGCTCCTGTGAAATTTTTCGCCGTGTGCTCAAATCCCACGCGCTAATACATGCGTCAGTTCCGCTTTCATAAGGTTCGTTAAATACTCACCTACTTTTTTGAACATTCATCGTAACCATCTCAAATATCTTTGAGGACCTCTCTACTGTAATTCTTTGATTAAATTGACTACTTGTGGTACACTAATCTTAATTTCCATGTGAGTGCTCTTCGCTTTTTCTGCTTTTGCTAACAAAATGTTATAGTAGGTATGCCCTTATTTTACTCGTTTAATTTTTTTAAACAAGAAAGTTTACACTATGTTTACGAGACTCAAAAAATGCACTAAAATTATAAATACTCGGATTATTTAGACCTTCATAAATTATATTAACGAGAGTACTATATAAATACTATATCCTGACATTGAATTTGTATAGGAACATCAGCATTGAATTGTAATCTGTAGCTAGAAGAAAACTAAGATTAAAAAGACCAGATTTCTCATAAATTTACTTCTTACAAAAAAAGTGGGATGAGGCGGCATCCAGCCCCTTCTAAACTTTTCCTTTAAATAATCGCCTGCCACCCAATATCTGATAATTCTATTAACACCATTTCTATCTACATAGACCAAATCACCATAACAAGAATCAACATTATTATCAGACATAATCTTTACAACAGTTTCAATAACTTTATTGTCAGCATAAACATCATCAGCATGTAAGATGCCAATTATATCTCCTGAAGCCAGTCTAATCCCTTTATTCAAAGCATCATATATCCCATTGTCTGGTTCTGATATAATTTTAGCTACATATTCTGTGTATTTTTTTATAACATCCAGTGTTCCGTCAGTTGAACCGCCGTCTATGATGATGTGTTCTATATTGTTATAACTCTGTGAGGAGACACTTCTTATACAATCTTCAATGGTGGTAACACTATTTTTAACAGCAGTGATTATGGAGAGTTTCATAGAATGGACTTATCTGTTTTCAGTAAATTTATCAACCATTCATAATACTTATCAAAATTCCATTCCGCCCAGGTTTCTTCGTAACTTCTACGTGCATTTCTTGATAATTCATCAAAATTTTTTTTTACAAAATCCATTGCTTGTATCAGAACTTCTGGAGTTGAGTTAAAGGGAACTAAATAGCCGTTTTCTTTATGCTTTACATGCTGTTTAAGACCTGCTATATCTCTCACTATTACAGGAGTCTCATTCATATAAGCAACCGGGATAACCCCACTTTGCGTGACCTCTCTATCTAACCGAAAAACAGCATAACTCTGCCTAATAACCACATCAATCTCTGAATCAGTTATTAAACTTTTATTAATCACCTTAATAATCTTTTTTGCTTCGTCAGTTAACTTCTTTAAAAAGAGCGAAATATTACTTGAACTAATTAAGGCGAACTTATAATCAAGTTTCTTTTTTGCAACATAGTTTACCAGTTCAATAAAAGTGTCATGTCCTGTTGCAAGATGTGCAGTTCCAACAATAGAAAAAAATCTTCGTTCACTATTTATAGCACTTCTGGTGTCAGGAACTAACAAAGGAGCAATATAGTTTTTTCCTTTAAATTTGGGATAATATTTTCTGAAAAGGTATGATGAGTATTCAGATGGTGAAATCACATAGTCCATGTATTTTACAGTTAGTCTCTGAACTAACTCAACCAACTTGATATAAGTAGCCTTTTTAACTCCGTAGAGGCTTTTATCGGGTTTGTAAGGATCGTGGAGATAAACCACAGTGATTGCCTTTGGAAAACTGTTTTTGATTAATCTTGCCACAAAGGGATTTAAGGGATGGGGATTATAAAAGCAAACAAAATCGGGCGGCAGTAAAGTAAAGAATATTCTCATAAATCGTTTTCCATTAATGAAATTAAGAGTATCTTTAAGAATTCCTTTTATATCATCTCTAGTAGAAATATATTCTGTATCATCGCAGCTTCGTTCTAGTTCAGAATATTTTTCAGAAATAATATATTTTATATTTATACCTTTACTTTTTATATTTTCTCCAAGAATAAGAAATTCTTTCTTTAACCCAGGAGCAAACTTTAGGCTTATGATATATGCAGTTTTTTTTTGATTCATATTCATGCCTTCCTCGCCATCACCATATAACTTTCTCCCTTATACCATGGAAAGTAGCCCCAAATAGCCATTGGAAGCCAGTTAATAAGTGCAAAGGGGAGCATTTGGAGTATCTTAAAACCTGTCAATCCGGTAGTACCATCTTCCAGTATCTTAAACCCAGAATCCAGTAAAATTTCCCTCCATTGTTGCGGTGTTTTTAGAGATATATGGTCATAGCGATAACCTTGCCATTTATCACCAAGTATTTTTGCAGGAATTCCTGCCGGGTTTGGAGTGGCAATAATTAAAAAACCATTAGCCTTTAGAACCCGATTTGCTTCTACAAAAAATGATTCAGGTCTTTCAAGATGTTCAACGACTTGGAAGGAGCAAACGACATCAAATGTTTTATTAGAGAAAGGTAAATTCTCTCCATTATGCTTGATAATTGTTGCTTTGATAACTTTATCCCTTGCAAAATCAACAAGTGAATCATCTATATCCAGCCCATAAATATCAGCACTTGGAAACCAGTTTTCAGCACACTTTAGAAAATATCCCGGTCCACTGCCAACATCAAGTAATTTGAATTTAGAATTCTTCTTGAATCCACTATACTTCTTAAGTTTTCTTCTCCACACCCTATACGCAATGTTTGTTTTGAAAGAAGAAAAGAGGTATTTAAGCCGATTTTTCGGTAAGTATGGAGATTCTGTCTTTACATCCATTGTAATTCCGGACTCCTTCTTCCAATTAATACATCTTCATAAGCTTTAATCATGAGGTCTGCGACTTTATTTATATCATACCTTTTTCCAGCTGATTCACGGGCATTGTGGGATAATTCTTGCAAAAAAGCGAGATTTTCAGTGCATTTTTTTAAAACATCTGTAATTTCATTAATATCCTGGTTTACTACAAATCCTGCATTATCTGTTTGAACCTCTCTCCATATTCCTACCTTGTTACTGATCAAAACAGGCAGTCCACAAGCCATAGCTTCAACTACAACCATTCCAAAGTTTTCATCGTAACTTGGTAAGACAAATAGGTCAGAAGACGAATAATAGTCCCAAATATCTTTAGCACTAACTGCCTCTTTCCAAATCACATTTCCGGCAAGCTCTCTACAGATTTCTTTCAAATGATTAACATATTCGACATCTTCCTCATGCCCCACGATTAGAAATGTTAATCTATTACTTTTCAGTTTTCTCATTGCTTCTATAATGAAGTGGATTCCTTTTATTCTGTGAATACGACCTGCAAAAATTAAGAGGACTTGCTCATCCTTAATCTTCAATACGCTTCTAACATTCTTTCCCTCCTTTATGAGGATACCATTAGGGACGATAAAACTTTTCTTCTTTGATAAAATCGGTACTGTGGATAAAGATTTATCCCTTTCATCTCTAGTAGTAAAATGAACGGCGGCTGCAGCCTTGATTGTCTTTGTTCCAAAAGCATACCAATATATTCTTTTTTTTAAAAAAATGTGACTCCAAGGCCATGGATTAAAACTTCCATGAGGTGTAATTATATAGGGTTTATTATAAAATTTACATGATTTACATACATTTATTTGTATCCATTGCCATATTGCAGATACATGAACTATGTCAAAATCTCCAACACTTTCCTTTAATTTCTTTACTAAACTTCTTGAATAAAATGCCTTTTTTGGTAAAAAATCGCAATGAAAATACCAAACTTTAACACCACCCAGATCAATTGGTTGATTCAAAGGCACATTAAGATATCCACCAGCACCATTCGCATCAGTTGTATAAACAGTCACATCAACTCCTTTTTTCGCTAACATCCTGCAAAGATTACTCGTAGCAGTAACCGTTCCACCAAATGCCCAGGCAGGTTCATAGGAAGGAATGACATGAATAACCTTCATTTATTTACCTCCTTTTTATAATAATATTCTGAATTTGTATAAGAGTTTCATCTTCAGAATTTGTCTGCACAACATAACAATTTTTTAGTTTTTTTACAAGATTCTCACATATTTCAGATTGCCTTTTTATCTCGTCAATGGTCAATTCTGGTTTTCTACTAAAAATGACCTCTGGCCGATTTTTAAGATATATAACTATGTCAGGTTTTGGTATTAGGCTGGCAATAACATAAAGCAACCATCGAGGGCAATTAGCATAAATATTTTGAATCATGTAATCATAAAAATACCGGTCAAATACAATCAGTCCTGCTCTTGCCTTTTCTTTCCATATAAAAAAATGGCCTAAGAAATAATTAACGCCATAATAAATTGGATAAATCATAGATCTCCAGAAACCCATTGGTTTTGAAGATGCTGGATTGGTTATATCCTTCATGTCTATCTTTTTACCCCTTAAGAAGGCTACAATCTTTCTAAGTTCTGGTAAAAAAGGGAAATGACCGTGAAAATATAGTTTTTTTTGAAACAATTTCTTAATCTCGGATTCAATTAGGTTCTTAGAAGTAGTTGATTTTCCTGAGCCATCAGGTCCAATTAAAACTATGAATAAGCCATATGGACTGGTAAAAAATCTCCTTACCTGGGCACGCGAGTAATAAAAGAATTTAATAAACTGTGAGAATGGAGATAAAAGCCCTCTTAAAAAAAGAACAATTCTCAATCTAATATAGTTCTTTTCTAACATCTGCCAGTCACCATTTTGAGCACACTCAAAAATAAATAAAGATGTTTTCCTTCCAAATGATTTTTTAACACACTCTAAAAAAATGGCTGAATCCTTTAAAGCATATTCCTTTATTTTTTCCTTATACTTTTCCTTAATTCTACCGTGATAGATTAACTCTTTAAGCAGATTGATGCTTGCCTCCACACCAGGAGAGGGAATGAAAAATCCCCTTTCATTCCATTTTAAATATTTACCAATTACACTTTCATTAATAAAACATAAACCCTTCCAGTGCAAATAAGCCCATGAATCAATATGGATCACTTGAAGTTTTTCATTAACAAATTTTGATAAAAAGTAATTCCCCTCTCCTTTTACGGTTAGACGAGGAGTATAATTCAGAGTATAATTCAGAGCATAAGCCACATCCTTAACACTATGATGGAATTTCCCCCAATCTTTTTTATCTACCCACATATCTACATCATTGCCTATATCTTCAGGTAATCTCACATAATTTCGCAAAATACAATATGTTATATTTTCACTATTTAATCGGTCAAATAACTTTGAGAGAAATTCTGACAAATAGCTTTTATTCTGTAATTGCATCAATGAATTTTCTTCCAATTGAAGTCGCTCTAAAATCTAATAGGTTATTCTGCTCAAAAATCCTTTTTCGCTCTTCAATTAAATCATCATGGGAAATATCTTTCAGCAAATTTATTGTATTTACAATAAAATTCTCAGGAGTAATTAAAAACCTGCTTTCACCATAAATATCCGGTATATTTCCAAATGGTTTGGTAATTACTACACATAACGATGCCATTGCTTCTAACAGAGTAAGAGGTGTATCAATCGTGCTACTCAATTTTTGATAAGGGAGGATAAGAATATCTGTATTTTTCAAAATATTAGCCGTCATTTCTTCTATTTCTGGTGAATATCTCTGCCTATCAACCTCAACATAATTAATATCTTTTTGTTGTTTCAGCCAATTATGAATATTAAGATATTCTCTATTCTCAGGTATGTGTATACCATATATTGAGCACTCCAATCTTTTATCATTTTTTAAAAATTTAAAAATCTCTATAACTTCATTTATTCCTTTGCCAGTATCAATCCTACCCAAAAAGGTAACTCTTAATTTTTCAGCATTTTTCTTTTCTTCTGGTTTTAAAAAAAAAGCATCTGGAACTGGTGGCAGTAGATAAACTGCATTTTTAGCCCACGCTTTAATATAATCATACTGCCTCTTTGATATACAAAAGAGCTTTCCATTGTAAAGAAACAATCTCGCTTCAGAAAAATATAGTTTTCGCTTCAATAATGAATCTGGCCAGCTAAAATAAATAAAGTGAAAAACAGTTGAGCTGGTATATTTTCTTCTAAATAAGCAGTATTTCAATCTATCTTTTGGGGGTAAATATACAGTGATAACATGCTCATATTTTCCATCTATAGCATCAAGAGCATCTTCAAATGATTTGAAGTATTTCAGGGTAAGTCCAGGTAGGGGACTTAATTCTTTATATTTTTTATATCCATAGAGAATATAATCGACCATTATACCCTTCTTTACTAACTCAGCAGACAGCCTTCTCACAAAGGATTCTGTGCCACCGATTTGGAAATAGTCAATAGAATCCTTTAAACCTAAAAAAGCGATCTTCATATTATAGATTTACGACATTCTAACACAATAGTATCTTTTAAATCATCTTTTAGACAGGTTATCATATTGTAGAACTTTAGCAACAATTTCTTTGTCAAACTAGATGCCTCCATATACCTGTATAGGTAAATATGATTTATACAATAAGCTGAAATGACTTCAAAGCCAGCCCATTTAACCATTTGACATACTTCATTTTTTGTGAATTCCCTTATGTGTTCAACAAATGGGCTGCTTTCATAAAATTCCTTTAACTGTCCGATTGGGTGTTTCCCTAATAATAGCCATGTGCGTTTTCTAAGTGAAGCCATATTTGGTGTAGTTATAATAAGAACTCCATTATGTTTCAAGATTCTCTTAATTTCAGCAAATACAAATCTCTGGGGGGGTGAACATGCTCTATTGTATCTAAAAATGTGACAATGTCCACAGAATTATCCTGAATTGGCCATTTTCTCTTATCGTAATATAAGGCATAGACTTTTATGCCTGGATGGAGCTTTTCTAATTCATTTTGTGATGAAGTATCGCCCCAATCAATGCCAATTGCATTAAAACCAATCTTGTGAAGGAGATATGGCCACATTCCGCCTGCAATTCCAACATCAACAATAGTAGTGGATGAAGGGTGTTTAACATGTTTAGATAAGATTCTTAGATGTTGAAGCCGTTTTTGTAGTTCAGCTTTTGGATGTATCTGCCAGAAAATAGTTTCTTTGTTAAAGTAATAAGGAAAAGATGTCCGCCAAAAATTGTATTTCTCATCCATCCAACTTTTGATCTGCTTGGTATCAATCTGCATCATTTAAAAACCTCCATCCATTTTTTACCTTTCCATTTTTGTAAGTCAATCCAGCTTTTAATATAGTTTAAGTTAAGTATTTGCCATAGTTTATAAAGTAATCTAAAGAACCTTACTTCATTTTTTGAAACAGAGGGAAGATATTTTTGGCGGATTAGAGTAGTTTCAGGGTGCTCAAAGTATTTCTTTATTCCTATTATTCGGGGACCTGTCTTTGAAGAAGAGTGGACACGAAAAGCACCTATATAATCCTTGATATGGTAAATCTTTGCGTTTGCTACTCTAAATTTATGCCACAAGTCTATATCCATAGAATAATGAAGGTTAATATCAAGTCCCCCAACCTTCTCATATAATTCTCTTTTTAAAAAAACCGCTGGTGCAGAAAACCAACCCACACCAAATCTATAAAAGAACCATCTCATTTTGGGCACTCTCACACAATGCAATATGAAATCATTTTCATCAATATAAATTATATTTCCAGTAATGATATCAATATCTGGATTTGTTCTTATAGCCTCCGCAACCTTGCTTAAGGCATTTGGCAAAAGTATATCATCTGAATTAACCCAACAAAGCCAGTCTCCTGTTGACATTTTAAATCCTTCGTTTATTGCATCGCTCTGACCTTTATCTGGCTCGCTTATCCAATATGTAAGTTGCCTTTCGTATTTCTTAATGATATCTATACTTCCGTCAGAGCTTTTCCCATCAAAGATTATGTATTCAAGACGTGCATAATTTTGTATGATAACTGACTTAATAGTCCTTTCAAGAAAACTACTCTGATTGTAAGAGGGGGTAACGATAGTGATTTTAGGTAGGTTCATTTCTATTGCTTATTTTATAATTACTGCACATTCCTGCCGCAACGTAAATTACTGATAAATTGAAAAAATATAGAAATGCCTTTGTATAAAAACACATAAAAGTTAATATCAAAAAACATAATATGAAACCTTCTCTTAAAGCTTTTTCACTTATATCGCTACTATAGATTATTTTTTTCAGTGCTAATCTAAAAATTGAAGCTATTAAATACAAAAAAACTGAAGTTCCTAAAATACCAACACTTCCTAAGAGAAGTAAAGGAAATCCCACCTGATGAACAACGCTGCCCCACCCAACTCCTATTGCAGGAGACTGTAAAAAGGCATTCCATACTGCTAAAACAGAAATTAAGCGATATTCACTATGTATTCCATATTCTGCACTTATTCCAAGTTTCCCAATGGCTGTTTTTATTAAAGTACCAAACAGATCGGTGTTTAACTGATTAGAAACTACAAAAACTATGACGCAGGGTATGACTATCCATAAGCAAACCTTCAAGATTTTTTTCGTATTTCTTTGGTAAATGAGATAACCAACAATAAGAGTATATCCTACTAAAATTGTAGGGCTGAAAGTACATATGCTTGCTATTATAAAAACAGTTAATAATACAAAGTCCACTCTTTTTTCAAAAAGCGTAACATTATTTTTTAAGAAAGCACACACTATTGCAAGCCCTTTAAGTGAATATATCACAAGATGACTTGGTTCTACTGCCAACCCACTTAGCCGGGGCTCTTCAAAATAACCGTATATTACACCTTGAGCATTCGAATAAGATATATTGTTTTTTAATACTTCCCAAATCCGAGAAATTTCAGGGAAAAAATCAAGAAATGAAGAGAGGTTCATAATAAACAAAGAGAGAATTGTTATTCGAGCAATTTTATTAGGCGAAATCAATGGCAAGGTTTTGTAGACACAAGTAAAAAAGAGGCCCGAAATTAAAAATTCAGCTGCCTTAGTAACATTAGTAACGGTAAATGTGAGTGGTACCTCATGAAAAGAGCTGAAAGGTTCTGTAAAATATTCCCATATCATGATTTTATCAAAATAAAGTGGTGCAATCCATGAAATTCCTATCGCTAACAGGGATAAAAAAAATAGCCATTTTATTTTATTAAGTACATTTGGCAGACCAACTCTATTAAAAGAAAAAAGGATAACAGATAGGATTAAGATAACAGCAAAATACCGATCTAATCCTATTCCAAAAAATGGGGGAATATTATAAAAATTAGCAACAGATACAGCACCAAATGGTAAGAAGAAAATTGTCAGTTTCAACACAGTACTTAATCTGTAACGAAAAAATAGAAAAAATGTTAATGGAATAGCTATTAAACCAATCCAAGTTATTTCCATACAACTCCGCCTACTTTGTCAGCCTTTCGTATTTTTTGCAATCTCTACACTTACACCAGTAGAGCCGCCTCTTTCATAGAAATGAATTGCACCCGATTCATAAAAATCTCCCGCATTTAAAAGTTCAATCCACTCACCACTAGCTACAGTTATCCCCTTATTCATCGTATCATATATCCCCCTATCCCTCTCACTCACCCAATAATCTATTGCATGCTCGTATTTTTTGATGATATCCAAAGTGCCGTCTGTTGAGCCACCGTCTATGATTATATATTCCACGTTGTCGTAGGTTTGATTGAGCACGCTAAGGATGGTTTCTTCAAGGTATTTTTCGCCATTAAGTACTACAGTTATTATTGAAACTAAAGGCTTATCTTTGTATGATTTTTTAAAATACCCTTTTGTCCTAAGGCCCCCTTCGCCTTGTCGCCCTTCACCAGGAGGCAGGAATAGCAAGGTCTCAAATTTATCCTCTGGATGTTTTGTAAAGATAGGCCTCTCAGTTGTCACAAATCTCGTGGTGCTGTAATGCTGATCCAAACAAATCACCTCACTCCACACCTCACACGTTTCACTTCTCACATCTTACCCCTCACGTTTAACGTCTCACTTCTTACGTCTAACTTCTTACTTCTCACGTTTCACGTTTCATAACTCGTCTTCCGCTTGTTAAAACCAGCCATGATCCCTCTCTTGTAAGCTTTTTGTATTTCGGCATTGAACCCTTATGTCAAACGTCAAGGCCAAAACCGTCTCTGTGGTGTAAATTAGTTACATCTTCGGGCTATCACAGAAACTTTGAGCGGTTGAATTTACCTGAGCTTTAATAATGCTCACCGTAGTTTCAACTAATTTTGGGACTTCATCATACCAACTACGCACATCGCTTGGTTCAAAGCGAATTAAGTCTGCATAATCACATTTCTGACGGTTATCAAATAATTTGTCATACAGTTGCCCTAACTCTATATCTACAACAACGTATTATACAAAGTGTTGGTGAAAGAGAGAACTTTCTCACTTTAGGCAAAACGGGGAAAAATCCACTTGAAATTAAGTTGGTAATGCCTCCGACGAATTCAACCGACGTTTGCGATTTTTTCAATACGCCGATTATTTGCTCTTACAAGCCTCTCTGCTCTTTTCTTCAAAATTTCATACCGCCTGCCTTGAAAAACTTCAAACTGTGACATATAGACAATCAATGAATGCAGAAGAGTATTGAAGTAATTATTTACATATTCTACAATCACTTTTTTTGCAGAAGAGATCATAACACATCATTTTGCCTTTGAAAGTAAATTGCTTAATTTAACTTGGCGTTTGGTTTCATTTGCATGGAGGGAGACATAATATAACCTTAAATTTTTAAAACAGAAAGAACTAAAGTTGGATTTAATAGAGTTTATACAGTTATTACGTTCTTTCACTGGTAATTCACTACTTTACCTTATTACAATACTTGTATTTTCAATACATTTATCCACCATTTCTTTTATTGTTTCAAACCAGCTTTTAACCTCATCCCAGGCGCCAAGTTTTTCAAATTTTTCTTTCGTCATTTGTTTAGAACATCTGCCACAAATTTTTGATTTAATATCTTTTTCTTGCATTATATTACCAAGTAGATCTAATATCTTTGGGGGTAAATTTATATCCATCCAGTTTTCATTATTTTGTAAAGTTATTTGAATACCAAATTCTTTCTCTATAATTTCCTTAGATACATAGTTTTCTATTTCTCTAAATTGAGTTAATAAGCCTTTAGAGCCATCATTACGATTATTAACTTTATCAATAGAATCTTTATATTTTTTATCAGCATCTCTATCGTAAAGATGAAATTCAAGAACGTTTGTGTTTTTTAATGCATATTGATCTATCCAGTGTTTTAGTTTTGAGCCATCCATTGGTAAAATGCAAATAATACCTGCTTTTTCTTTCTCTTCTAAATCTATAATTTTTTTAAGCTCACAAATAGATGAGTTAATATTTAAAAGAAAATTTCTATCATTTTCGCCTTCAACACATACAACTACTTTTCCAATAGAAGGTAATAACCCCATTGTCTTGATAATTTTATCAGCAATAGTATTATCAAATTTCTTAACTTTTGCTTGTCCATTTTCTTGTTCAATATAGTTTATAGTTTCTGTATCAAACAATCTTATTAAAGCAGGTCCATGAGTGGTAAGTAAAATCTGGTATGATATATAATGCTTTTCGTGGATACCAAAGTTGATGTACAATACAGAACGGAGGTATTAGCATGGAAAAGATTCCTAACGCAGTTTACACAAGAGAACTCAGGGAAGAAGCAGTGAAGATGATCACAGAGGGTGGGATGAAGGCATCGGAGGTTGCACGTATATTATCTATACCTAAGTCAACCATAACCTATTGGATAAGGGCAGAAAAAAAGGGCAGGCTTTCTCAAGTGGGAACCTCAAGGAAATCCTTAAATGAAACAGAAATGGAAATATTAAACCTCAAGCGTGAACTCGCTCAGG
>Ga0208695_1002204_pt1 | contig 14547 bp, 15 predicted proteins | sample AD_UKC111_MetaG_FD_184449 | JGI IMG/M metagenome (GOLD analysis project Ga0208695, IMG submission 184449) | Active sludge microbial communities of municipal wastewater-treating anaerobic digesters from Hong Kong - AD_UKC111_MetaG (SPAdes)... | ecosystem: Engineered > Bioreactor > Anaerobic >... | reverse complement strand
GAGTCTAGAGGACGGTGTCCGTCTCGTGCACCTGAGAGGAAAATGGATGCAGGAGGCTGTACCGGTCGGGCAAGGTTCAATGGCTGCCATTCTGGGCCTGGATGACGCCCTTGTGAAACAGGCCTGCGAAGAGGCTGCCCAGGGACAGGTCTGCAGTCCGGCGAATTTCAACGCTCCAGGACAGATTGTAATTTCCGGACACACGGAAGCCGTGGCGCGGGCGGTGGAGATCGCGCGCCGCTTGGGTGCGAAAAGGGCGATCCCGCTGAAGGTCAGCGCTCCCTTTCACTGCAGCTTGATGGAACCTGTTGCAGAACTTCTTCAAAAAGCTTTTTCGCGATGTGCCTGGAAGGAACCTTCCTGTCCGCTTGTCAACAACGTTTCCGCGACGTTGCTGACGAAACCGGATGAAATCAGGGAGGCGCTTCGAAAGCAGACCTACAGCCCGGTGCTCTGGCTGGAATCTGTCCAGGCAATGGAACGGGAGGGCATTTCGCATTACTTGGAAATCGGGCCTGGGAGCGTCCTTTCGGGTCTTGTCCGCAAGGGAGCAAAGACAGCGGTCATCTTGGACACATCGACGACGGAAGGCCTATCTAGGATGATCGCTCTGCTCAGGGGGGAGGAGGGCGGTTCCGTTGAATGAAATGAAAAAGGTTGCTCTTGTTACGGGATCGGGAAAGGGGATCGGGCGTGCAGTCGCGATCGAGCTGGCCCGGCGCGGCGTAGCCGTTGCAATCAACTACAGCCGTTCAGAAGACGCCGCAAGGGAAACTGCAGAGATGATCCGGTCCGAAGGGGGAGACTGCGGCCTGTTCCGGGCGGATGTTTCCAACTCTTTAGAAGTCCACGGCCTCTTCGAAGCGATTCGGGATTCACTCGGCCCGGTTTCAATTCTCGTGAACAACGCCGGAATCACGAGAGACGCGCTTCTCATGCGGATGAAGGACGAAGATTGGCGGCACGTTCTTTCCCTAAACCTCGAAGGAGCTTTTCTTTGCTCGCGAGAAGGGCTTCGTGATATGACCCGCGCCCGCTGGGGGCGAATTGTCAATATCAGCTCCGTTGTCGGAATCATTGGGAATCCTGGCCAGGCGAATTACTGCGCCTCGAAGGCCGGCCTGCTTGGCCTGACAAAATCGATCGCACGGGAATACGGGATGAGAGGGATCACCGCGAATGCAGTTGCACCGGGTTGGATCGAAACCGACATGACGGCAGCCCTGAAACCGGAAATTCGCGAGGCCATGCTCAAATCGGTGCCCGCAGGAAGGCCCGGCAGGCCGGAAGATGTCGCTGCGGTTGTCGCGTTTCTTGCATCGGAAGAGGCTTCCTACGTCAACGGACAGACAATTGCCGTGGACGGCGGGATGACGATGGTCTAAAGTCATTCGGAAGGAGGTGAAGCACATGAAGAAAGAAGAGATCCTCTCAAGGCTTAAGGAAATCGTGATCGACAGGCTGGATGTGGAGGAGAGCCAGATCAAGAATGAGGCTTCCTTTATCGAGGACCTCGGCGCGGATTCGCTCGACATCGTCGAGTTGATCATGGGCATCGAAGAGGAATTCGACATCGAGATTCCCGATGAAGACGCCGAGAAACTCACGACCGTCGGAGAAGCGCTCAACTACGTGATCGGGAAACTGGGAGTCGAGGAGTAGTTCGTATGAACCGGGCCGGGTTAGGATAAGCCCGGCCCGTTCAACGTCTGAAAATTCATTTTCGACCTATCCAGGAGAAGGAGTGACCCGGCTTGAGAAGAGTCGTCATCACCGGGCTAGGAGTTGTGAGCCCTATCGGGATCGGAAAGGACGCATACTGGCAGGCGCTTCGTTCAGGAACGAACGGAGTCGCAAGGATTACCCACTTTGATGCGGAAAATTATCCCGTGAAAATCGCAGCGGAGGTCAAAGATTTCAGGCCCGATGACTGGATGGATCACAAGGAAGCCAGGCGAACCGATCGAGTGATCCATTTCACGATGGCTGCCGGGGCCCTTGCTGTAGAGGATGGGGCGCTTGACGTTTCACGGCTGGACAAAGAGCGCTTCGGGGTCTTCCTGGGCAGCGCAGAGGGCGGCATTTTCACGAGTTACGAGAATATCAAAACGCTGATCGAGAAAGGCCCCAACCGAGTGAGCCCCTTCTTTATCCCGATGATGATCAGCAATATGCCGGCGGCTTACCTGGCAATCCGGTACGGGGCGAAAGGACCGAACATCTGCGTGGTGACCGCATGCGCCACGGCCACTCACACGATGATCGAAGCCTTCAATACCATTCGAAGAGGGGAAGCGGACATCATCCTGGCGGGCGGAGCGGAATCGGCCATTTCCCCGCTCGGAGTCGCCGGATTTGCCGCCATCAAGGCCCTTTCAACCCGAAACGAGGCGCCCGAAAAAGCCTCCAGGCCCTTTGACGCGGACAGGGACGGGTTCATCCTCGGCGAAGGGGCCGGAGTCCTTATTCTTGAGGATCTCGAGCATGCCAGGAGCAGGGGGGCCAGGATTTATGCGGAAATCTCCGGGTACGGTTCCACCTGTGACGCCTATCACATCACCGCCCCGGATCCCGAAGGGGACGGCGCGGCAAGAGCGATGAAGCAGGCCATCGACCGCTCGGGCTGGACGATCGGCGACGTGGATCTGATCAACGCTCATGGCACATCAACGCCCTTGAACGACAAGATGGAATCCCGGGCGATCCGGACCGTTTTCGGAGATCGCACCCCGAACGTGCTGGTCAATTCCACGAAATCGATGATTGGGCACGGACTTGGAGCCGCTGGAGCCCTGGAAACCATTGCCGCGATCCAGTCCATTGCGGAGGGCTTTGTCCACCCGACCCTCAATCTCGAAAACCAGGATCCCGAATGTGAGATCAACGTGGTGGGGATCGAGGGGATTGAATACCCGGTCAAAAGAGCCCTGGTGAACAACTTCGGTTTCGGGGGCCACAACGGGGTCCTGGCCATTCAAGCTTTTTCGGAATGACGAACCGTTTCGAGCAGGCCCGCAGGGATGTCCGTCTTCGGAAGGAACAACTCCTTCTCCTTCAGGAAAGGATTGGATACCGCTTCGCGGACCTGTCCCTTCTCGATGCTGCAATGACGCATTCTTCCTACCGCCATGAAGCCGGGCTTGAAGAGGACAACGAACGGCTTGAATTCATCGGAGATGCCGTACTGCAGCTGATCGTTACGGAAAGGCTTCTCAAGCGGTTTCCCAAGGCCTCGGAAGGGGAACTGACCCAGAAACGATCCGCGGTCGTCTGCGAAGAAACGCTTTTTGAAATTGAGGAAAAGATCGGCCTCCTCGAATTCCTGCGAATCGGGAAAGGAATGGAAAAGCAGAAGAACCGGGGGAACCGGTCCATCGGGGCAGATGCCTTGGAGGCCCTGATCGGGGCCATATACGCCGACTCGGGGCTGCCCGAGGCAAGAGCTTTTTTTGAACGGTTTTTTTCAACTGCCGAGAGGCTGGCGTTCGAATCAAAAACACACAACCCGAAATCCGCCTTGCAGGAAGCCTTGCAGGCGCTGGGAAAATCATTACCGGAATATTTCCTCCTGGAAAAGACGGGACAGGACGATGCCCCGCTTTTCCTGGTGGGCGTCCGTTCGGGGACCGAGATTTTATCGACAGGGACGGGACATTCCAAAAAGGAGGCGGAGTTTGCCGCAGCCCGCAGCGCCCTGGACCTGATTCGACAAATACAACCGGTTGCATTTATCTGAAGGGCAGGGTATAATCGGAGGGCATTCATGAAAGAAATCCTTTAAAGGGGTCCAGTGAGGCCCAAAAGGAGAGGACACCATGAGAAAAAGAAGACGGGTCAATCGAGGGGGACATGGCGCGATTGGGGCGCCGTGCCCCCTTTTTCTTCACTGGGAGGGGAATGCGGGATGACATTGCGAGAAAAGGCAAAGTTAATGAACGAAACGGACATGGAACGGGCGATTCGCAGGATGGCCCACGAAATCGTCGAGATGAACAAGGGGCTGGAGAAAGTGGTTCTTGTCGGGATCCAGCGCCGGGGCGTCTTCCTTGCCCACCGGATCCGGGATGTCCTCCGGCAGTTCGAGCAAGTGAAGGTCCCGACCGGAGAGCTTGACATCACGCTTTACAGGGACGACCTGACCCTTCTCCACGACCACCCGGTCGTGCACAGCACTTCCATGCCCCTGGACATCACCGGCAGGCATGTTGTCCTTGTAGACGACGTCATCTACACTGGCCGGACGATCCGAGCCGCACTCGATGCGCTCATGGACCTTGGAAGGCCCGACATTGTCCAGCTGGCTGTCCTGGTGGATCGAGGACATCGAGAACTTCCGATCGCCCCGAATTTCGTAGGGAAAAATGTTCCGACCTCCCGCGATGAGGTTGTGGAAGTCAGGGTTAGCGAAATCGACGGTGTCAACGAAGTCGTGATCTGCGAAAGGCAGGAGGGGTAAACGACGATGGAGTGGAAACATCGGCATGTTCTTGATTTGAAGGACTGGAAAAAGGAGGACATCCTTTTCCTCCTGGACCAGGCGAAAAACATGGACGACCTGATCGACAGGCCGATCAAGAAAGTTCCGGCCTTAAGAGGAAAGCTCGTCGTCAATCTCTTCTTCGAGGCTTCGACACGAACCCGTGTTTCGTTCGAACTTGCAGAGAAACTGCTGAGTGCAGATGTCGTCAACTGGTCCGCTTCGGGCTCCAGCGTGTCAAAGGGAGAAACCCTGCGAGACACCGCCTGGACTCTTGAAGCCATGGGTGCCGATGCCGTAGTCGTCCGCCACGGGGCTTCCGGGGCCGCCCATTATCTCGCCCGGAAGCTAAAGCGTGCGGTCGTGTTCAACGGGGGAGACGGGGCCTACTCGCACCCTACGCAGGCCCTCTTGGACGCCTACACGGCCTGGAAATCCTTCCCAAACCTCGAGGGACGCAAAATGGCCATCCTTGGGGACGTCCTTCATAGCCGTGTGGCCCGGAGCGACATCCAGGTCTTCAAGACGCTGGGCTGCGAGATCGTGCTTTCGGGACCGGAAACGCTGATGCCTTTCGATGTGAAATCGCTGGGAGTCGCCTACGAGCCCGATCCGGAGAAAGCCGTCAAAAACGCCGATATCGTCTACCTCCTCCGAATCCAGCGGGAAAGGCAGGAAGAAGGGCTATTCCCATCCCTGGACGAATATCACCTTCGGTTCGGAGCCGATGAGAAACTCGTTTCCAAAGCGAAAGAGGGGGCACTGGTGATGCACCCTGGCCCAATCAACAGAAGAGTCGAGATTGCTTCTAGCATCGCCGACGGAGCCCAAAGCCGGATCCTCCAGCAGGTTCGAAGCGGCGTAGCGGTCCGGATGGCTCTCCTTTACCTATGCCTCGGAGGTGTCATGGCATGATTCTTTTCAAAAATGCAACCCTTTTTGACGGTAAAAACTTCTATGACGGAACCCTGGACCTCCTGGTCCGGGATGGGAAAATCGAAATGCTTGGTCAAAACTTGTCGGAGCCGGGCGCAGAAACCCTTGATCTCGAGGGAAAAGTGCTTTCTCCTGGGTTTGTGGATCTTCACTGCCACATGCGGGATCCCGGTTTTGAGTGGCGCGAAGACATCGAAAGCGCGGCAGCGGCTGCTGCAGCGGGTGGCTTTTCAACCGTCGTCGCGATGCCGAACACGGAGCCGGCCGTAGATCATGATGCCCTCGTCCGATACGTGTTCGAAAAAGGGGTCCGCGCAGGGTACTCACGCATCCTTCCGGCCGGAGCGATCACGAAAAACCGGGAAGGCAAGGAACTGGCAGAGATGGGGAAAATGGCTTCGGCAGGCTGCGTCCTTTTCACGGACGATGGAGCCCCAGTCGGGTCATCCCGACTCTTCCGGACGGCGTTGCAGTACAGTCAAAGCCTCAAGGTCAGGATCATGGAGCACCCCGAGGAAACGAGCCTTTCTCGCGGCGGCCAGGTCAATGAAGGGAGATGCTCCTCTATCGCAGGACTGAAGGGAATCCCTGCTTCGGCGGAGGAAATCGGAGTCTTCAGGGCCATTTCGCTCTCCAGGGAAACGGGAGTTCCCGTGCATTTGACTCACCTGAGCACACGCAAGTCGGTTTCCCTGGTCCGCGAGGCAAAAAGGGAGGGACTCGCAGTCACCTGCGACGTCACACCTCACCATCTTCACTTCTCCGAAGAATCCGTGATCGAGTCCGGCTTCGACTCCAGGTTCAAGGTAAACCCGCCCCTCCGTTCCTGCGAAGACATCGAAAGCCTCTGGGAGGCCCTGGCCGATGGAACGGTAGACGCGATTGCAACCGACCACGCCCCCTGGCACATGGACGAGAAAGATCTGCCGTTTCCGGAAGCACCGTTCGGAATCGCTTCGATCGAATGCGCTTTCCCTGCCGTATTCACTTGCTGGCAGAAGCGAGGAAAGCCCTTCGGACTTGAAAGACTCCTCTCGCTCTTTACGAGCGGTCCCGCTTCCGTTCTTCCCGGGGAATGGTCGTCCACTGGGAGTCTCACCCGGCTTGGAAAGGCCGATCTTGTCGTGCTGGACATGAATCTCGAGCGTAAAGTTGCGGTGGAGGAGTGGAAAAGCAAGGCCCGTCTCTCTCCCTGGGATGGTCTCTCCCTTTGGGGCTGGCCGGTTCTGACGATGGTCGAAGGGCGCGTCGTTTTTGACCGCTTCAGGAGATAGGAAGATGTGCGGGAACGGTCCTTGGGATTCGCTTCTTGAAAGGGAAGTAACTCTAACGGAAAAGAAGGAACTCGCGAAAAACCTTTTTGTTCTTTCCTTTGAGTCTCAGGATCCCTTTCCCGGGATTCAGCCGGGTCAATTCGTCATGCTGAGAACCAGCCTCGGAATGGATCCACTTCTGGGTCGCCCCTTTGCCGTTTGCGGCACCGGGGAAAGCCGCCTGGAACTTCTGGTGGCTGTTGCCGGAAGAGGGACACGCCTTCTGTGCTCTCTTCCGGAAAGAGAGCGCCTCGTCCTACGAGGCCCTCTCGGAAACGGGTTTCCCCCGCAACCGGGGAAACGGGTTTATTGTCTGGCAGGTACAACGGGCATCGCCCCCTTTCTCCTGGCCCGGCAGCAAAGCCCAAAGATCCATGTCCACCTCGGGATTCCGGGTAGGGGTTGGGGAGGGCTTGCTGCCTGGGCCGCGGAAAGGATCCCCGGCCTTTGCGTCTATTCGGAAGACTCCTCCGTGGGAATCGGAGGCACACCGCTTGCCTGTATCGATCAACTTGAACCCTTGAACGATGTGGTCTGGGCCTGTGGACCCACGGGGATGCTAAAAGCGGTCCAAACTGCCTGTCAACGGCGTAAAATCCCCAGCTGGATCAGCCTGGAAACAAGGATGGCCTGCGGGATCGGAGGCTGTCACGGCTGTGTGGTAAGGACCGTGGCGGGATTGCGGAAGACTTGCACCGACGGCCCCGTTTTCGACTCCCGGGAGGTTCTTTGGAATGATTGATCGGCCGGTTTCGTCCTCAATTTCCATAGGAGGGGTGCTTCTTCGAAGCCCCTTGATCATCGCTTCGGGGACCTGGCCCCACGAGCCCGAGTACTGGAAGGGTCCGATTTGCTCCTTCGTGGGTGCCGCTTGCACAAAAGCCCTGACGCTTCGCCCCAGGGAAGGGAATCCCGGGATCCGCCTCTGGGAAACTCCCTGCGGCCTGCTGAACAGCATTGGCCTGCAAAACCCGGGGGTCGATAGCTTTCTCCGCGACGACCTGCCGAAAATTTCATCCGGCGATGTGGGGATCGTCGTGAACGTTGCAATGGAATCGGAAGAGGAAACGGCTGAGGTCCTCGCCAGGCTTTCCGTTTTTGAGGACCGCTTTCTATCGATGGAACTGAACATATCCTGCCCGAATGTGGATGCCGGGGGAATGGCCTGGGGATCCAACCCCGTCCTGGCCGCAAGGGCAGTCGACCTGGCTCGCCGGTGCTGGAGGGGACCCTTGTGGGCCAAACTGACCCCCCAGTGCGGGAATATCGCCGAGGTCGCCAGGGCTGTGGAAGAAGCCGGGGCCGATGCGCTGGTCGTTGCCAATACATGGCTTGGCATGGCGATGGACCCGGTTTCTGAAAAGCCCGTCTTTTCAAGAAACGTTGCAGGCCTATCCGGGCCTGCGATTTTTCCTCTTGCTCTCAGGCTAGTCTGGGAAGTCTCTTCCTCTGTTCACATTCCCGTCATCGGATGCGGCGGGATTTCGAAAACGGAAGACGTGATTTCGATGATACTTGCGGGGGCCAGTGCTGTGGCCATCGGAACGTTTCATTTTTCCGATTTGGGCTGTTTCAGGAACATCGGAAGGGGACTTCTTGAACACTTGGCAGCGAAAGGCTATTCTTCGCCCATGGACCTGATCGGAAAGGGGAAAAAATGAACATGGCCGATTCCCGGAAAGATCCGCTGATCCTGGCACTCGACACTCATGACCTTGCGGAAGCGCGCGAATTTCTGGCCACGCTCCGTTCTCTGGTGCATTTTGTCAAGATCGGCCCGCGCCTCTGGACGCAGGGAGGGGCCCCTTTTATCAAGGAGGTTTCCTCACTCGGGTTCGAGGTTTTCCTTGACCTGAAGCTTCACGATATCCCCAATACCGTTGCGGGGGCCGTAGACGCTCTTTCGGACCTGGGCATCTGGGCCCTCACCCTCCACGCCGGTGGCGGCCGGGAAATGCTGGAAGCGGCCGTTTCTGCAAGAGATGACGCGGATTCGGAAATGGTTCTTCTGGGAGTCACCGTTTTAACCAGCCTGGACGCTTCGGCTTTTAATCGGGTTTGCCCTGGATGCAGGCTGGAAGAGGCGGTCAAAAGCCGAACGGACCTTTGTGTAGAAAGCGGTATTGACGGTTTGGTCTGTTCCCCGCTAGATCTCCCCGAGGTCAAAAAAATCGCGGGAGAATCCCTTGTCGCCGTGGTGCCGGGCATCCGGCCATGGAAGGTTTCGGATGACCAGAAACGTTCCGCTACACCGCTTGCGGCAATCCGCAACGGGGCAGATTATCTCGTTGTCGGTCGTCCGATTATCCAGGCGGACGATCCAAAAGCTGCGACACTGGAAATTCTTCAAGAAATCGAGGAGGGATTCCGTTGCCGGAAAAGCTGAAAGAAACACCGCTCCTTTCCATGATGAAGGAAACAGGCGCCTTCCTTGAAGGGCATTTTAGGCTTACCTCGGGGTTGCATAGCGGTCACTACATGCAATGCGCCCTTCTGCTGAGCGTCCCGAGGTATGCGGAACATGCGGGTCGCGAGCTGGCGGCTTGCCTTGCCTCTCTGAATCCGGAGGCGGTTTTCGCCCCTGCCCTCGGGGGCCTGATCATTGGTCACGAAGTTGCCCGGCACCTTGACATCCCTTTTTACTTTGCGGAACGGGAAAACGGAGCGATGAAGCTCAGGAGATTCCCGAAACCGGGCCCGATCCGTTTTGTTGTTGTCGAGGACGTGATCACCACGGGCGGTTCAGCCCTGGAAGTCGGGAACCTGATACAGGCTGCAGGTGCCCATTGGATCGGGACGGGCTGCATCGTGGACCGAAGCGGGGGAAAGGCGACCTTTCCCCATCCCCTTCATTCCCTCTGGCAGGCAACTTTCCCGACGTATACGGCCGAAGAGTGCCCGCTCTGCAGGGAGGGTATCCCGATTGAAAAACCGGGGAGCCGTTAGGGCTTTTGCAGCCCTTCTACTCCTTCTTTGCTTCTGTGGAAAGGCAGCTGCGGCGAGAGATGTTGCCGTCACCTCTCCGTGGCTGTCTTTGATGGTGCGTTTCGTGGGGGGGATTCAGGTCCGCGTTCACCCTCTCTCCGGCTGGGACCCCAGCGGGCGTATCGTACGGTACTCCAGGCCCGGTCGCAGGGTCCCCGTCATTGCCATCGATCTTTCGGATGCCAAGGCTTTCGGCATCAAAGACCGTCAGGTGAGGTTCCTTTTTGCTGAAACGGGCACGGCAGCTCCCGTGAAAGGCTCTTCCTTCCTTGACCCCTCTTCCTTGGCTTTCATCGGGCAACGGCTTTTGGGGGCCCTTTCCTCCATCGACCCCGAGAACTATGCCTATTACCAGAGAAGGCTCGCGGAATTCCAGTCTCGGACGGAAACGACGGTAAGCGTGGGGAAAAGGCTGCTGAAGGGAACACAGGTTCTGGATTTAACGGGCCATTCGGGCGAATGGATACGGGCTGCCGTCGAAAAGCCAGTCCGTCCGCCCGATAGGGTACTGGCGCTTTGGGAAAAGGGGCAATCACTCGAGACCCTTTCCATCGCGCTGCAGGTGGCCGCCCAGAAGGGGTGGGTGGTTGTGATAGACCCATGGACCCCCTCGACCGTCAGGGAAAAAACCCGCGGAATCCCCCGGCTGGCGGCCATACCCGCACCGACCCTAGATAAGGAGATGCTGACGGTCCTCCATGATATTTACCTTGCGATCTGGAACGCGTCGGGGAAACGGGTCAGTCCTGCGAAGCCCTGACGTGAACCACATCCGCCGCGGAATAAACTCGAAGGCTCCCCCTGACATTCACCTCGAGGGCTCCATCCGGGGTAATGTTTTCAGCAATTCCGTAATCAATTCCCGAATCCGTCAGAATCTGGATCTCCTTCCCCAGGGTGCTGCAACGCTGGCGGTAAAGATTAACCAGACGCTGCATTCCGCCGGTTTCGGTCTCCAGCGTTCCGATCATCTCCGCCAGCCGTCGGAGTATTCCCCCCAGGATCTCACCCCTGTCTGATTTTTCCCCCCTGATCTCAATGAGGGAGCAGGGGTTTTCGGCCCCGGCCGAAACGAGATCAGCCATGCTCATGTTGACATTGAGCCCAATCCCTGTAACCACGTAATGAACCCGGTCCGTTTCGCTTGCGGTTTCGCTAAGGATGCCGCATAGCTTCCGCCCCTTCCACAGCAGATCGTTCGGCCACTTCAGGGAACAGCGGACGCGAAAAAGGCTTTCCAGGGTCATTTGGGCTGCCAGCCCGGCAGCAAGGTTCACAAGCTGGATCTGCATGGGGGAGATACGCGGGCGGAGCAGAATCGAGGCATACAGATTTCCTCCGGTCGGAGACAGCCAGATTCTTCCCATGCGCCCCCTTCCAGCCCGTTGTTGTTCCGCCAGGATCACCAGTCCGGCCGGCATGTTCTGCCTCGCCGCTTCTTTTGCGATTTCCTGGGTTGAATCCACGCTGTCGAAAACAAGAATCGGATGCCCAAAAGGACACCCCTTGAGGCTGTGTTCCAGCCAGGATGGGCTCAGGTCGAAGGTCGGCGGGGAACTGAAACGGTATCCCCGATTCGGGACCGACTCAATCCCGATCGTCTCTTCCCGAAGGCTTTCAATCCCTTTCCAGATCGCCTGGCGTGTCACTTTCAGGCTTGCCACCAGTTCACCGCTCGGGACCATATCAGGCGCAGCGGAAACCAATTTTTCCAGAATGGCCAGCTTGGTCGGAGATGCCTTCAGCACGGGATCAACTCCTCTTCGGTCTGCTCTGACACGATGTTATAATCTTTTTTAACGCCGGGCAATCTCCGGTTTCATACCTCTCAGGGAGGAACCGCTAATGGCATTCGTACCGATTCGAACCGTACTGGAGGAACTGCACTCGCTGGCTCGCGAGTTCCAGGACAGCCTTTGACCCCGCGGCTCTTGAAAAGCGAGCAGCGGAGTTGACACAGGAAACCCTTGTCCCCGATTTCTGGAATCGGCCGAACTCGCAGGAAATCCTTCGCGAGCTGTCTCAGTTAAATTCGAGGATCGATCTCTGGAATACGATCAAAAAAGAGCTCGATGAACTGGAAATATTGGCGGAAATCCTGGCGGAGAGCGAAGACCCCGAACTTCTGTCCGAATTCTACGCCCGATCGGGAGTCTTGAAGAAATCAATCAAGAACGACCAGATCATTCTCCTGATGGGGCAGGAATATGACGACGCCAACGCCATCCTTTCAATCCACCCTGGAGCTGGGGGACTCGATTCGCAGGACTGGGCCGAGATGCTCTTTCGGGTTTACCTGCGCTGGGCGGAATCTCACGGGATGGAAACTCGTGTATTCGATCTGCTGCAGGATGACGAGGCGGGCATCAAGAGCGTCACCTTCATGGTCAAAGGTCCCTACGCCTATGGGTTCCTTTCCGGGGAGCAGGGAGTTCACCGCCTCGTGAGGATTTCTCCCTTCGATGCGGCAAAACGCCGGCACACGAGTTTTGCTTCCGTGGAGGTCGCTCCTGAACTTCCCGAAAGCGTGGAAATCGAGATCCGCCCTGAGGACCTCGAGCTACAGACGTGCCGGGCCAGCGGGGCGGGAGGCCAATATGTCAATATGACCGACTCGGCGGTCCGGATCAAGCATCTTCCAACGGGGATCGTGGTCGGTTGCCAGACAGAGCGCTCCCAGCACATGAATCGACAGGTAGCAATGCAGCTTTTGAGAGCACGCCTGTTTGAAAGGGTTCTGAAGGAACGCAAGGAACAGCTGGAAGCCCTGAAGGGAGAAAAAAAGGAAATCGGCTGGGGCAGCCAGATCCGGTCCTATGTCCTCCATCCCTACACTCTTGTGAAGGATCACCGGACAGGATTTGAAACCGGAAACGTTCAAGCCGTCCTCGACGGTGAGATCGACGACTTTCTCATGGCCACGCTCAACTACCGAAAATCAGGGAAACAGGCTATGAGCGACCGGGGAGAGAGGACAGAATGAAGGTTTTCTACGGGAAATGGACGTCTTTTTTCATTGGCTTTCTGGCTCTTTTCTTCCCCCTCCTTTCTGAAGCCGCCGACTTCATTCCGAGGGACCCGGTAATGAGGGTGAGCGAACTCCGGCCGGGAATGCGGGGAGAAGCGAGAACCGTCCTGAAGGGCCAGAAGGTAGAGGCCTTTCCGGTCACCATTCTCAGCGTGGTTCCCAAAAAAGGACTTCCTAGACACCTGATTCTCATCCGTGCAGAGGGGCCCCTGATCGAAAAAACGGGTGGAATCGCCGCAGGCATGAGCGGCAGCCCGGTCTACGTCGGCGGGAGATTGATCGGTGCGATTGGCTACGGTTGGAATTTTAGTGACCATCGCCTGGGACTCGTTACGCCGATCGAAGACATGAAGGCCGTTTTTGATTGGAAGGACAAGGTCCCTTCTTTTTACCAGCCCCCTAGGCAGGAGCCGGAACCCGTTTCAGCCGATGTGACCTCGGCAGAGGTTATCCCGAACGAGGGTTCACCCGAAGAAAACTCCTCCGTTTCCGAGGACTGCCTTGAAGTCCCCCCTCCGATGAATGTCCTTCTCGCCGATGGGATGAGCCGTCGGGCCGTCGAATCGCTGTCCCGGGAAATTCGGCAGAACATCTTTGCCGTTGGCGGGGGAAAAGACGATACGGTCCCTCCGGTCAAAAAGGTATCGGGGCTGAAACCTGGGGAAGCCGTCGGGGTGATGTTGGCATGGGGAGACGTCAACATCGGGGCGACGGGGACGCTGACTGCCCTTTCCAACGACGGCAGGTTCCTTGCTTTCGCCCATCCTTTCCTGAATCACGGAGCGGTCGCCTACCCTCTTACGGAAGCCTGGGTGCACGAAGTGGTTCCCAGCATCGAATCCCCTTTCAAACTGGGATCACCTCTGAGCATCATCGGAACCGTGACGCAGGACAGGCCACAGGCCATCGGCGGAAAGCTCAATGTTTACCCTCCCTCCTATGATTTCACCGTCCGGTTCGACGATGTGGATAACAAGTCGGTGCAAACGAAGCGCTTTCATGTGGCCCTAGCGCCCTTTCTTCTCAGCAAGCTTGCGCCGGAAGCCCTAACCGGGCTCCTGGACGACCTTTGGGGAAGGGTCGGTGCCGGAACAGCCCGGCTCAATCTGTCGGTAACGGGACCCAATCTGTCGGGTGGGTGGAGCAGAAATAATCTTTTCTTCTCCGACAAGGATCTAACAAAGGAAGTTCTGAAAGAACTGAAAGAATTGATGGAAACGTTCGCTCTGAACCCCTTCACGGAAATTGCCCCCCTGGGGTTCCGCCTGGATTTGGAGATGACCTCGAGCCCGCGCATCCTCCTCATTGAGGACGTGAAACTGGACAAGAAAAAGATTAACCCCGGCGAAAAGTTGAAGGTCGAAGTCCGGCTGAGACCCTACAGAAAGGATCCATTCACGCGCACCTTCGAGCTGACGGTGCCAAAGGATGCATCCGGCCGCAGCATGGTTGTCGTCCGGGGAGGGGGAATCAACGAGCCGGGGCAGGAATCGATCATGGAAGGCAAGACAACCATTCGGGATTTCCCCACTTTGCTGAAGGAACTTTCCGTCCGGGAAACCAATAACCAGGTGGTCGTGGAAATCCTCGCTTCAGGAGCCCCGGGCGGGAAGGCTCCTATCCGGAAGGGGAAAGAAGCGGAACCGGCCGATGAAACACCGGAACTTCTGAGCGAAATCACTGAGAAAAAGCTGAAAGAGGGTTCGATGAAGATCTACAACACAAATTACTACGTGGACGGACTGCAGCAAAGAGAAATTTCCGTGGGAACCGATAGCGCGGAGGACTAGGCTTCAATGGAAATCTTC
>Ga0208695_1002200_pt1 | contig 14577 bp, 8 predicted proteins | sample AD_UKC111_MetaG_FD_184449 | JGI IMG/M metagenome (GOLD analysis project Ga0208695, IMG submission 184449) | Active sludge microbial communities of municipal wastewater-treating anaerobic digesters from Hong Kong - AD_UKC111_MetaG (SPAdes)... | ecosystem: Engineered > Bioreactor > Anaerobic >... | reverse complement strand
ACATGCATATATGAATAGGTATATGTATGATAAATATATGTTTTTCTTACCTCAAGATTCTTTATTTGCACAAGGAGAAATTATCAAAGATTATGGATCTATAGAAACTGTATATGATGATAAACTAACTAATTTGTTTTATATGAAAGTAGGTGTGCCTATTAGAGCATCTTTAGGATTAGGTAATGAAGAAAAGGATCTAGATGAAATATCAATATTTTTCGAATTAAGTCCAAACTATATATATATACCATCTCATTATCCTGTTATTAATAGTTTCGCATTAAATTGTTCTTTTGGAGTAAAAATTAATTTTTTAAATTAAAAAAAATTTTATTAAGCGTATAATTAATAACTAATTGATTACCAAGAATATATTAGCAATAACTAGATTTTATAGGAATTTAATTTGTTTAAGTATTTCAACTTTTGAAATGATAGATATTTTTTGAATAATTATATTAATAAATTAAAAAAGTAAAATATAAATGAAAACTTAAAGAATGTTTTCTATCTCTCTATTATTAAGGGATTTATATAATCGTATATTTATTGTTTAAAATAAGTAATGATATTTAATCAATAATATTTATATATTCTAAATCAATTTTAATTTATATTTAATAGAAACATTTTAAAGAAATTTAATATTTATTAAATTTCTTTAAAATATATATTTAGACAGGTATATATAATAATTTATATAAATTATTATATCATATATTTTTTTAAACATTTATAAAAATTAAAAAAGTTCTTGTCAGAAAAATGTTTTGATAAAACATATGTTTAATAAGAACAATTAATAAATTACTCCTACTCATTTGTTAACAAATCATTTCACAATACTGTATTAATTTGAAATGATTATTAATTTAAAAATTATTCTATCATTAGAAAAAATTTTATTATCTAAATGTATATTTAAATAATAAAACTAGCCATTCATAGTGAGGAGAAATTCTTCGTTGTTTTGAGTATATCTCATTCTCTCTTGAATGAAAAGCATGGCTTCTTGCGTAGTCATATCTGCTAAATGATTTCTTAAAATCCAGACTCGCTGTAAAATATCTTTTGGAACTAAAAGGTCATCTCGTCTAGTACTAGATGCCACAATGTCAATAGCAGGGAAAATACGTTTATTAGATAATTTGCGGTCTAGTTGTAGCTCCATATTACCAGTACCTTTGAATTCTTCAAAAATAACTTCGTCCATTTTAGAGCCTGTATCTGTCAGTGCAGTAGCTATTATAGTTAAAGATCCACCATTTTCTATTTGACGTGCAGCACCAAAAAAACGTTTTGGTTTTTGTAAAGCATTAGATTCTACACCACCAGATAATATTTTGCCGCTAGGAGGTGCCATTGTATTGTGAGCACGAGCTAGTCGAGTAATAGAATCTAAAAGAATAACAACATCATGGCCACATTCGACCATACGTTTCGCTTTTTCTAAAACTAATTGGGATATTTTCACTTGTTTTTCAGCTGGTTCATCAAAAGTAGAAGCTATCACCTCTGCTCTAACACTTCTTATCATATCAGTTACTTCTTCTGGTCTTTCATCTATAAGTAAAATTATTAGGTACACTTCTGGATGATTATAAGCAATAGCATTAGCTATTTCTTTTAAGATCATAGTTTTACCAGTTTTGGGTTGAGACACTATCAAACCTCGTTGTCCTTTACCTATAGGGCAAAATAAATCGATTATTCGACTTGTTAAAGTTTCTTGTGGATGACCAGTAAGATTGAATTTTTTATATGGAAATAAAGGTGTCATATAATCAAAAGGCACTCTATCTTTGACAATCTGTGGATCTAATCCATTAACTTTCAATACTTTAACTAGTGGAAAATATTTTTCCTTTTCTCTTGGAGGCCTTATAGTGCCTTCAATAGTATCACCTACTTTTAATCCCAATGTTCTTATCAAAGTATTACTAACATAGACGTCATCGGGTGAATTGTAATAATTAAAATCTGAACTTCTTAAAAAACCATAACCTTCAGCTAAAACATCTAATACTCCTTGTACCTCTATAATACCATCATTTTCCCAAGAATAAATTTTAGTAGATTTTGGGCTTTTCTCTTCAATATTTGATTCTTCCTCTTGTTGAAGGATTTCAGTATTTATTTTTTCATCTTCTTTAATATTATCTACTGGCTCCACTTGTTGTTCTGTATCAATAATTTCCTCATCGTCTATAGCAGATATTTCTATAGTTTCAGTATCAATTATTTTAGGTTGTTCATTATTATGAATTTTCTTTTCTTTTTTACTATGATGATGTTGGTAATTATTATCATCTTTTTTATCTATATTTTTTGTTTTTTCATTTAAGATATTTTGTTGCTGAGGTTTGGTTTCATCCTTAGAAACATTAGAATTATCAATACTTTCATTATTGCTTTTAATCACTTTTTCTGAATTATTTTCAGTTTTATTAGATGTGGCCACCATTACTTTTTTATTAGTTGTAATCCTTTTTCTAGGTGATTTGTTTTGTGTGTTTGACATATTTTCTGAGTTCTGTGCAATATTATTATCTGAATTTTGATCAGTTTCTTCAGAATTATTATCTGTGTTGTCTATGAGTTTTTTTATTTCATCTTCATTATACAAAGGATGCTTTAAAATTATAGGAATAAGTTGATCTTTTTTATACCTTCGAGGATTACTTATTTTTAAATATTTGGCAATAATAAGTAATTGATTGATTTTCAAATCATTTAGATTCATATGTTTGTGATTAATTAACAAATTCAAAAAAATATTTAATAAAAATACACTATATAAAGCAGTTATTAAAATTTATTAAAGAGATTAATATTTTTTGGATTTACTTATTTATAAAAAATAAGTATTTAAAAATTTCTAATGCAAAATTAAATATAATATTTAAAATAGCAAAATTTAAAATTAAATGCCTGCCAAAGAAAATATAAAAGATTAGTTTTTTATTTACAGATAATAATTAATTTTGTAAAAAAGATGAAACGATCAAATCTTTTTATTTGGATAGGAATCAGCCTTACTATAGGTATTATCCTAGGTTGGCTGCTAAATAATAGACAACCAAAAATTAATTTTTCCACTAATGAAGGTAAAATTTATGAAATTATAAAATACTTAGAAGAGAACTATGTAGATTCTGTTAGCTATAAACAATTAGAAGATTTATCAATAGAGCAATTACTTTTATCATTAGACCCACACTCTACTTATTTAACAAAAGAAGATCTAATAGCTAGTACAGATCCTGTATTGGGAGAGTTCGAAGGCATAGGCATACAATTTAGAATGGTTAAAGATACAGTTAGAATAATATACGTAATACCATATGGGCCAGCATATATTAAAGGCATAAAAGCAGGAGATAAAATTATAGAAGTTAATGACAAACCTATTGCTGGTCAAAAGATTAAAGATATAGAAATTGTAAAAATGCTCAAGGGACCTCAAGGAACAAAAGTAAAACTAGGAATAAAACGTGAAGGCCATGATGAGATACTACATTACGTACTAACAAGAGATGTGATACCAATATTCACAGTAGATGCTGCATTTTTAATAAATCCTCAAACTGGTTACATCCGAATAAATAGTTTCTCATCAAATACAGCTGAAGAATTTAAATCAGCATTAAAAAATCTTAAAAATCAATACCAAATAAAAAATTTAATTATCGATCTACGAGATAACGGAGGAGGAGTTTTAGAAAGCGCAGTAGAAGTAGCAAATATTTTTTTACCTAAAGGCGCATTAATAGTTTACATTGAGGGGAAACATAGACCAAGAAAAGATTATTATGCATGGGGAGATACATTAGGGGATGAACTAAACGTGGCTGTCTTAGTAAATCAATTTACAGCATCTGCATCTGAAATAATTGCTGGTGCATTACAAGATAATGATAGAGCAACTATTATAGGTAGGCGAACTTTTGGTAAAGGTTTAGTGCAAGAACAAATGATGCTAAAAGACTCTACAGCCCTTAGAATAACAGTAGCTAGATATTACACACCATCAGGCAGATGCCTTCAACGTCCATACAATGAAGGTTATGAAAAATATTTTTTAGACTACTATGAATCTATTTTAGACACTACAAGCTTACATTCATTGATAAAAAATATAGATACAGTAAAATATTACACAGTAAACGGTAGGGTAGTTTATGGTAATGGCGGTATAATGCCAGATACGATCATAATAAAAGATTATGATATACCAATACTATCATATTCCAAAATATTAGCTTCACAAACATTTTATGATAAATTAGCTGACTTTGTTCAAAATAATAGGCAAAAATTATTAAAACTTTATCCAAATGAAGACGATTTCGCTAAACAATTTAAAATATCAGATGAACAAATGAAGATAATCCTTGGCGATAGTTATTATTACATAGGCAAACAATACAAAAGCACATTTGCGACAATAATAACAAGTTATATTGCAAGGGAACTATATTCACCAGCAGCATATATAAAAGTCAGCTATCCCATAGATAAATGCATACAAACGGCATTAGGGATGCTAAAAACGAAGGATAAGTAAAAAATTGAAAAAGGGAGCATAAAAACAAAAATATGAAATTTCATATATGTTTAAAATAATTAATGATATTAATATCATATTAAAATTATTATGTATATTTGTCAAAAATTCAATATTTATGAAGACTTTAGTCAATAATATTAATGAACATCTGGCTATGAGTAAGGAAGACTCTAAAGCATTCTATGATAAACTCTATGATTTTCTACTACAGAACGAAGCTGACGTAGTAGATTACCAAGGTTTGAAACTTCAAAGCACACCTCCACTATGTCCTAACTGTCGTAGCAACAATATTGTAAGAAATGGCAAACAAAAAGGTATGCAAAATTATCTTTGCAAGCATTGTGGCAGACAATTTAGAATTACTACAGGCACTTTTGTGTATCGATTGCAGAAGTCTCAACTCATGCTCGAGTACATTCATTGTATGGTAGCAGGTAAAAGTCTCAGAGCTTGTGCTAGAGAGGTTGGCATAAGTCTGCCAACAAGCTTCACATGGAGACATAAAATATTAGCAGCTTTAAAGAATTTTGACAAAAATGTAAACTTCTTTGGCATAGTAGAAATAGACGAATTGCTGATGGATTATTCAGAAAAGGGTAGACAGTATTCAAGTGTAAAAGAAATGAAACGAGCGATGAGAAAAAAGACCAAAAAAGTGGCTGTAATAGTTGCAACAGACAGAAGTGGAAACATACTATTTAGGAACACTGAGAGCAACAGAGCAAAGCAAGAAGACATTGAAAAATTTCTAAAAGGTAGAATAACAGAAGATGCAGTATTATGCACAGGTACTAAATACGCATTCAGACACATAAGAAAGAGTAAAGTGAAACACAAAGAGATAGTAGGAGCTAAAAGGAAAAAGCGAGGTGTTTATAGCACTGCTATAGTGAAGGCTAAGTCAGAGGAATTCACTAAATGGATATATTCGAAGTTTAGAGGAGTAGCGACCAAGTACTTGCAAAACTACATTATGTGGTATGTAGCGATAGGTAAATATTTATCAGAAGGCATAATCAGTAATACTGGTAGAATGCTTAACCTTGCATCGTCTGATAGATTTGCATGGTATGAATATTATAGAGTAAGTAAAATATCATATACTGTTTGAAACATTTAAAAATGATAATTCTCCTGTAAACTTATTTCATCAGTTATTCCTTTTTTTATTGTAAATTTGAAAAAATATTTTTTCAATGTCCGAAGACAATCTCAAGACTCCTATTTATATTTGCATGGGTAGTTCATGCTTTAGTAAGGGTTCTAAAAATCTTGTTGTTATTATTAATAATCTCATTGAGCAGTATCAGCTTCAGTCTTTGGTAGATTTCAGAGGGAAACGATGTTTCGATAAATGTGCTGAGGGTCCTAATTTACAAATAGGTGATACTATCTATAATCATGTAACTCCAGAAAATGTTGGTCCAATCATTTTAAATTATTTTAATATTCATGAAAACTCAAATTCAGATTGATTATTCTAAATGCATTATGTGCTATGCTTGCATTAAGGTTTGTCCTGTGCATGCACTTCGTAGCTCTACTCAAGAAACTCATGTAGAATTAATCGAGGATAGATGTATTAATTGTGGCTCTTGTTATTCGCATTGCCCACAAAATGCTATTCTTTATAGAGATTCTATTGAAACTGTGATTTCTTGGATTAATGATAAACAAAAATTGGTCGCTATACTAGATCCAGCTATTTCGGGTGAATTTATTGATGTAAATGATTATAAAAAATTTATTTCAATGATCCGCCAGAGTGGATTCCATTATGTCATTGATGGTGCATTTGCTGCTGATTTATTAGCAAATAATTATAAAAAATTTTTAGACGAAAATAAAGGTAAATATTATCTTTTTACATTATGTCCTATTATACAAAATTATGTGCAAAAATATGCTACTAAAGCCATAAATAATCTCTTGCCACTGCCTATTTTACCCGAAATGGCTTCATTTTTAACAAAAAAATTTATCAATGAACCTATTAAAACTGTCTATATAGGGCCATGTATTGCTTATAAGGATATTTCTGAGTTTGACAAAAGTGATGAGGTCTTGACTTTCGAAGAGCTTAGAAAATTATTTGAAAGATTCGAAATTACCGAAATTGAACAAGAGTTTTCTTCTTTTGATTTTGTAGAAGGTAAATGGGGTAATTATTTTGCTATTGAGGATGGTATTTTAATAGCTACTAATCAAGAGCAAAATATACTAAATGCTAATGTTATTTCTAGTAGCGGCGAAAATCTTTTCAAAGATGCTATTTCAGACTTTTTAAATTATATTGAAATTATTAAAAAACATTTTAATATTTATTATTGTAATGGTTGTATAATGGGGCCTGCTATTACTATTTCAGGCAATTACATTATGAAAAAATATCAAGTTTTACAATATTCTCAAAAACGTTTAAAAGATCTAGATGATGAATCTTGGCAAGAAAACATTAATCATTATTTAAATGAATCTTTGCCAGTTACATTTAAAAATATGGAAATTAAGCTTCCACAAATACCTCGAAAACAAATAGAAGACATCTTGAATTATCTGCAAATTAATCCTAGTTTTAGATCTTGTAAAAATTGTGGATTCGATTCTTGTGAAGAATTTGCATCTGCTATAGCTCAAGGTATTGCTAATTCTGAAATGTGTATCTACTACAATATTGCTAATAAAATTAAATTAATTAAAAAATTAAATCTACAATTAGAAAAATTGAATGCTAAAATCGTTGATGAAGAAGAAAAAAATAAAAAAATTAAGGAAGAGTTACAACTGCACGCTCTAATCATTGAAAATATTAAAGAACTTTTACATAAAATCCCTGCAGGTATCTTAGTCGTTAATGGAGAAAATAAAGTTGAATATTCTAATGAATTTTTTGTTAAAATTTTAGGTGAAGAAGCTATTGAAATTAATGAAATAATCCCCGGTCTCAGAGGTTCTCAAATTGAAAAATTATTAGATATCTCATTAGTGAATATGATAGAGTATGCTCTCACTCATCAAGAGGGAGAAACCCAAAAAGATATTTTAATAAATGATAAATGGTTTAATGTAAGTGTTTATCCTATTAAGTATCGATCATTAGCTATTATGCTTATTAAAGATATTAGCTTACCTGAAGTTAATAAGGCTGAAGTAGTAGATGAAATAAAAAAAGCTATTCAAACAGAATTAGATATGGTTCAGCAAATAGCTTTTTCACTTGGTGAAGGTGCTAGTGATGTAGAACGTATTTTGAATAAAGTTATCCAAATTTATGAAAAGTGATATTACTAAAGATAATATTTTTATAGAAATTGGTTTTTCTTTTAGAAATCATCATGAATCTTTAATTTGTGGTGATACTTTTCTTTATAAGAAATTTAAAGAAGAAAATCGCTATATCATTGTCTTGTCTGATGGTATGGGACATGGTGTAAAAGCTAACGTGCTCTCCGCCCTCACTGCCACGATGGCTCTTAATTTTACTTATGAACATAAAGAGGAATATCGTATTGCAGAAATTATTTTAAATACTTTACCAGTTTGCAGTGAAAGAAAAATTAGCTATGCTACCTTCACTATTTGTGATATTTTACCAGATTCTACTGTCAAAATCCTAGAACATGATAATCCAGAAACTATTATTTTTCGCAATAATAATGAGCTCACTATTACTCACGATTGCCTTTTAGTGAGTGAAGTTAATAATGAAAATAATAAAAGAGAAATTAAGCATGCTACTTTTTACCCACAATTACAGGATAGACTGATTTTAATTACTGATGGTATTACTCAAGCAGGTATGGGTAGTGATAAATTTCCTTTCGGCTGGGAAAGAGATAGGGTGGTTAGTTTCATCTCTAAAACTCTAGAAACTGAACCAATTATTTCTGCTCAAAAATTAGCTCAACGAATTGTAAATATGGCTAATAAACTGGATGATTATCAACCCAAAGATGATATGACTTGTGGAGTTATTTATTTTAGAAAACCTCGTAAAGTCTTAGTGGTTACAGGACCACCTTTTGAGGAAAAAGATGATAAAAAAATGGCTCAGTATTTTAATGATTTTAAAGGTGATAAAGTTATTTGTGGAGCTACCACTGCCGATATTATTAGTAGAGAACTTAATAAAAAAATTATTGATACTTTCGAATTTGAAGATCCTGAATTACCACCAATATCTTATATGGATGGAGCTAATTTCATTACAGAGGGAATTCTGACACTAAGTAAAGTCTCAGATATATTATTTCACCAAAATCCTCCTTTTAATATCCCCAGTGGGCCTGCTGGTAAACTCCTACAATTATTAATTGATAGTGATGAAATATATTTCCTTGTAGGAACTAAAGTTAATGAAGCTCATCAAGATCCTCATCTTCCTGTAGACTTAGAAATTAGAAGAACTGTTGTTAGACGTATAGCTCGACAACTAGAAGAAAAATTACTAAAAGAAGTAAATATTGAGTTTATATAAAAATTTATATAATCTTATTCTAATACAAAATAACATAAAATTACTTTAAAGTTTTATATTAAGACTTTTTAATATTGTTATCATAATTCAATAATTTTACCATACAGAATAACAAATATAAAGATGGAAGTAGTTAACATTCCATCTTTATATTATTTTTCTAATTTTAATGATAGCTAATATTTGCTTTATTCTTGATTATATATCTCAAAGAAACTTCAAAACCACCATTACTATTGGTGACAGCAGATAGATCTGATACGTTAATATCATAGCTAAAACCCATACCTAAATCACCTATTTCTAACATTAGTTGAGCAATAGCAGCATCGCCAGTTCTATAATAACCGCCACCTGTTAGATAAATAGAACGAGCAAAACCAGTATAATGAGATTCTTCTTTTAATGTAAATCTCAATAAAAGTCCAGGTAAAATTTCATCTTGTTTCCCTTGTAACATATACAAAAATCTAGGCATAATAGATAAATTTGTATTTTCAATACCAATTTGTCCTTGTGCATGTATAGCAATTCTCATTTTTAATTGTTCTTCTGAACCACTATAAAATTTATATTTAGGTTGATTTAAATGAAATAAACCTACACCTACATTTACTCTATAACCATCATTAGAAGAGATCGTTCTAGAACCTTTAATCATATTCCATTGTAAACCAAAGCCAAAATCAGGAACTCCAAAAGATGTTTTTTCAAAAGTTTCACCACTTGGCAATGTTGGATTAAACCCAGGATAATTTTCATCATACTGACTTCCCCACTGTAAATCTCCTTCATCAAAAGCTTTTTGTACATACCCACCATAAATGCCAGCACCAATATAATTACCCTCTCCTATTCTAGCATGATAAGCAATATTCAAAGTATAATTTTGTGTAGATAATTTCATAGGTCCAGCTACATCATTATAAAAGAGTATACCTAATCCCAAAAAACCAGATTTTTTCGCAGGATTATAAAATGAATATTCATAAGATAAATCAAAAGTATTAAATCCCTTTTGAATATTATGCCATTGGCTTTTATAGTTGCCAGCAATCCTATGATTTCCATCAAAATATCCAGTAAATGATGGATCAATTGCTAAAGGTGCTTCATAAATTTGCGAAAATTGCACATCTTGTGCCTGCAATAAAACACCTATACTTATTAAAATAATTACAAATAAAAATTTTTTCATATATATATTTTTTAATGTTTTAACGAATTAAATAAATATGTCCTTTTATAATATCATCTGGTTTTTTAGTATAAGAAACTTTTAAAATATAAGTATAGTCACCAGTTAAAGCTGGCTCACCTTTATATGTACCATCCCATCCAAGATTTATATCCGTAGTATGGAATACCTCATTACCCCATCTATCAAATATTTTAAAATCTATACTTTTAATACCTTTACCATATACTCTCAAATATTCATTCTCAGGATTTCCCTTATCATCTGGAGAAAATATATTTGGCACATATATATGAGTTATATAACAATCTTCTGTACCTGGTTTTATTAGAACAGTATCTTTATCAGAGCAATTATGAAAATCATTAGCAGTAACATAATATTCTCCTGGTGCTAAATTTGCTATACTATCAAGCGTATGATAGGTGCTCCATAAAAATGCATAGGGAGGAGTGCCACCTGTAACTTCTACCCAGGCTATACCATCATTTGCATCAATACATGTTTCATCAGTAGCATAAGCTGTTGCATCTGGAGAGTCATAAATGCTAATTTCTGTTGTTGCAGTATCACCACACATCCCACTTATCATATATGTTATGGCATGAGTGCCTGTACCCGCTATAGCAGGACTAAAAGTCCCTAAAACTTGATTGGTTATTCCAGTTCCACTCCATAATCCTCCACTAGTATGTGCTGTCAATGTAATTTGTTCTTGATTATCACATAGTGGATCAATAGGATTTATTGTAGCATCTGCATTAGGATTTACTGTTATTGCAATAGAAGCTGTTGCGCTACATCCTGCTGTATTTGTACCTACCACAGTATATGTAGTTGTACTACTCGGAGATACTGTAATAATATTATTAGTACCTAATCCATGATACCATGAATAACTATCTGCACCTGTTGCAGTTAGTATAGTTTGATCACCTTGACATATTGTAGTTGATGAAGCGGTAATATTAACAGTAGGGATAGGATTCACTACTACTGAAACACTAGCAGTATTTGAACAGTTATAAATATTTGTGCCCGTTACAGTGTAAGTTGTATTAGTAGTTGGTGTTACTGTTACATTGGAGCCAGTTCCTAAAGAATGGGACCAAGAATAATTATTTGCTCCTGAAGCTGTTAAAGTAGTTACTTCATTGTAGCAAATACTACTAGGATTAGCTGATGCTATCATTGTCGGTAATGGATTGACTGTTACACTTACTGTAGCTGTGCCTGTACATCCACCACTATATCCTGTTACTGTGTATGAAGTCGTATTAGTTGGTGTAACTGTTATAGTTGACAAATTCATACTATTACTCCAATTATATGTATCAGCACCACTAGCACTTAATATAGAATAAGCACCTTCACATATACTAGATGGGTTTGCATTTGCTGTAATATTAATAGTAGTACTGACATATACTGTAATAGTAGCAGTATTTGTACAACCAGCTGTACTTGCACCAATTACAGTATAAGTTGTTGTGGAATTTGGGGAAACAGTTATGCTAGCACCACTTGAGCCATTACTCCATAAATATGTATTAGCACCGCTTGCGCTTAAAGTAGAGCTACCTCCTATACAAATAGTATTAGGAGAGGCATTTGCTGAAACGTTTGGAACAGGGTTTACAGTTATAGATATAGATGCAGTATTTGAACATCCTTCTGCTGTAGTACCTGTCACTGTATATGTCGTTGTACTTGTTGGAGACACTGTTTTGGAACTTCCACTTCCTAAACTGTGTGACCAATTGTATGTGTTTGCTCCATTTGCAGTAAGTGTTGCACTCTCCCCGGTGCATAATTGATTATCAGTTGCATTAACTGTTAGCGAAGGAGCTGCATTAACTGTAACCGATACTGTAGCTGTGGCAGAACAAGTACCAATAGTCCCTGTGACTGTATAAGTAGTATTTAAAGTTGGTGTAACGGTAACATTATTCCCTGTATAGTTATTAGTACCATCAGTCCATGAATATGTAGAAGCTCCACTTGCACTCAAAGTTGCATTATTCCCTTGACAAATTGAAGAAGGAGTTGCATTAACTGTCAGTGAAGGAGATGGATTAACTGTAACTGATACTGTAGCTGTGGCAGAACAAGTACCAATAGTGCCTGTAACAGTATATGTGGTATTTGAAGTAGGGCTAACGTTAATACTATTCCCTGTATAGTTATTAGTACCATCAGTCCATGAATATGTTGAAGCTCCACTTGCACTCAAAGTTGTGCTAGAACCAGAGCATATAGAAGATGGAGATGCTGAAGCAGTTAATACAGGTGCATTTTTGGTTAATGCTATGGGTGTAGAACTTGATAAACTAACATTATTTGCTATTCCATAATACAATGGACTTCCACTACTTGTACTAGACCCTGTATAATTATTCCATAAACTACCATTCCAATTACCTACTTTATCCCAACTACCATCTATTGTATTATCATAATATACTTTTATGTTTGCATTATTACTTGTACCACTAGTCTGCTGCATTATGTGAAAAAATGATGGATTTACTTCACATATATCACTTGCTTTATTATTTCTATTGTATCCTTCACTTGAAGCATCTACATTAGCCATTCTCACTTTATATATAGATGCTGTAGTAGATGAAGGCGTTATGTCTGCTGGTCTATATTTGCCACTACTTCCTACAGGGTATAAATATGTACTTGTACTATTAGTAGCTCTAGCTAATCCTCCTCCAACTGTACTGCTAACAAACCCTGTAGTTCTTTGGACTGAAGCAACTAATGGATTATTTACTGTCATTGTATAATTTTGAGTTGCTAATTCCCTATCGTTTAAGTTTAGTGTACCATCCACATTTTGATTATTTCCTAAAGTTTTAACTCCTGTACCTTGCAAATAAAGATTATAAAAAGTAGTAGTTGTACTACCTCCTATATTCTGATTTGCTCCTTTTAGATACACATAACTGGTATTATTTTGTGTATATGTAGAGTTATTTATCCAATCTCCGTATAGATCTATTTTACCACTACTATTTATAGTGCCATTATTAGTTATGTTATTTTGTATTATAACATTAGAATTAGTACCTGTAAGATAAAGATTTCCACTACTTTGATTATTTAAATGGCCATTTACAATAAGGTATGTATGATTTGAAACTATGCAATAATTAGTATTTATCAGGTAAGCCTGCGAAAATAAATTAATACTCATTAGGAATAAACCTAATTCTAACAAAAAAATAATCTTTTTCATATCAAATTTTTTACAAATATATAATTTTTTTATTATATACAAATATTTTTTACTTAAATTAATACATATTTTTTTAAAGTTAAAATTAACGTAATAAATAAATATGACCCTTTAAAGATTCAATATTCCCATTTAAATAAATAATTTTAATAACATAAGTATAGTCACCTACTAATGCTGGCTCACCTTTATATGTCCCATCCCAGCCCATATTTATATCACTAGTATGGAATACTTCATTACCCCATCTATCAAATATAGTAAAATCTATAGTTTCAATACCCTTACCATATACTCTCAAGTATTCATTCTCTGCATTTCCTCTACCATCTGGAGCGAAAATATTAGGTATAAATATATGAGTAATATAACAATCTTCTGTTCCTGGTTTTATTAGAACAGTATCTTTATCAGAGCAATTATGATAATCTGTAACAGTTACATAATATTCTCCTGGTGCTAAATTTACTAAACTATCAAGTGTATGGTAGGTGCTCCATAAAAATGTATATGGAGGAGTGCCACCTGTAACTTCTCCCCAGGCTATACCATCATTAGCATCAATGCAAGTTTCATCAGTAGCATAAGCTGTTACATCTGGTGATGGATAAACAGTTATAGTAATTGTATCTATATCTCCACATTGTCCGCTAATCGTATAAGTAATAATATGCTCACCTACTCCAGCTTGTATAGGACTAAATAAACCTTTAGTTTCATTTATTATGCCATCACCACTCCATACACCACCTGTATCTGTAGCATTTAATATGATCGTAGATGAATTATCACATAGTCGAGGCACTGGTTTAATAGTGGCATCTGCATTAGGATTTACTGTTATTGTAATGTTTGCACTACTTGTACAGCCATAACTATTTGTGCCTGTAACTGTGTAAGCAGTATTATTTATAGGGTAAATTGTTACAGTAGTTCCACTACCTAAATTATTAGACCATTGATAGAGCTCTGCATCACCATTAATAGTTAATATGCTACTATCACCTAAACATATTGGATTATTAGAAGCAATAATTAAAATATTCGGAATAGGATTTACTGTAATTTGAATAGATGCT
>Ga0208695_1002198_pt1 | contig 14583 bp, 9 predicted proteins | sample AD_UKC111_MetaG_FD_184449 | JGI IMG/M metagenome (GOLD analysis project Ga0208695, IMG submission 184449) | Active sludge microbial communities of municipal wastewater-treating anaerobic digesters from Hong Kong - AD_UKC111_MetaG (SPAdes)... | ecosystem: Engineered > Bioreactor > Anaerobic >... | reverse complement strand
TCTCGCCCTCGCCGCATGAGGATGTCGCCCAGTGGCTAGGTCAACCCCTGAAGGATGGTACCCCGATGCGTGATTGGATGAATCAGCACCTTCCTTCTGGCCAGCCTATCGTAGTCACTGAGGGACAACCTTTGGCGTATCTTACTGGGCGCCCCGTTGTCTCACTCGTGAGTAGTAGCTTCAGCGCACAAGTTTGGGATGAATTCGCCGTTCGTAGCGTTATGCAGCGCTATAAGGCGCAGTACTTGGTGGCATATACCACTGCCTCCCCAACGTCTTTCCCAGTTCAAGCTGATTCTGTTTTTCTGGCCGGGCTGTGCAGTACAGCGGCCCCCAATGTACCCCCATGGCTGGAGTTGGTGGCCGATAACGGCGCCGTCCGGGCGTATTATTGCAGAGGCTGTGCACAGGTCGACTCAAGCTCGCTTCAGTTGGCCCCAGATGCGGGTTGGCGGTGCCGATTCATACAGGGGACCCGCTTCAAGAGAATGGATGTTGATTAGGTAGTCAGAGGGCCCCTATGGGACGGTTTCTTAACTCAAGAATCAAGGACGAGCGAATTGCATCTGTTCACCTGGAGCCGGTGGCAGATGGTGACCGCGCAGGTTCAGAAGTTGCATCCGCCATCCCGGCGGACGCCCCTAACGTTGTGCACTGGTTTGGGTTGTGGGTGTTAGCCCTTTACAGCGTTGCTGGTTTCTTCAATGAACTCATCCTCCGGGTTGCGGGCTTCAATCCGCGCGTCGGGACCATCGCTGGGCTTGCTTTGTTTGGGGCGTTCATCCTTTCGAGAGGCTTGTCACGTTCCTTCAGCAACAGACTCGCTTGGCTGTGGTGGGGTCTCATCATTTGGATGCTGGTATGCGTTCCGTTCAGCACTTGGCGACGCGGTAGTCTTCTGCTCGTTTGGGAGTACGGTATACATAGTCACGTCCTGTTCTTTTTCGCTCTCGCCTTCTTGCTCAACTTGAAGCAGTGCCGCGTCTTCATGCTGGCGACCGCTCTCGGCAGCTACGTTCTCCTGTTGTGGTGCTATTTATTCGGCGCGATGGATCCGGTGTCCTATAGGTTTACGATCCCAAAAAGTCTCTTCTTCGGCAATGCAAACGACCTTGGCATCTATATCGCGATCTCAATGGGGAGTCTCGCCTATTTGCTCATGCAGAAATCCCTCTTCTTGAGGTTCTTTGGCCTCCTCGGTTTGCCGATCGCCTTCTTCTATCTTCTTAAGACCGGATCCCGCGGAGCCGCAATCGCCTGTGCCGCATTTGTCGTAACGGCCTTCTTTTATTCCCGAGGTGTTGCCAAGATGATGGTGGTCGTGGGATTGGCGTTGGTCGCCGCGGTGGCCATCGTCACAATCCCGTCGGCCACACTGTCTCGGTTGACAATGGTATTCCTGGATCCCAAAGAGGAAGTACGCGCCGAGCGTGTGTCTTCCGATATGGAGATGCACTCAATCGCATCCCAGATCGCGCGCAGTGAGTTGATCAAGTTGAGTTTGTGGTACACCATCACCAATCCAGTCTTCGGTGTCGGCCCAGGCGAATTCATCGACCGTGTGGGCGGCGACGCTGCCATGAAATCGAAAAGATCAGGGTGGGTCGGTACGCACAATGCATATACGCAAGTGTCCAGTGAGTGCGGCCTGCCGGCGGCTTTCCTGTTCCTCTCGGTATTGTGGCTTGTGCTACGCACGGCGCACCGCCTCCTCGCGCAGAGCCGGGGCCATCCCGAGTTAGTCATGGTGAACCAGTTGGCATTCGCTCTGCTGCTAACCACGGTAGCGTTTTCCGTCAGCGCCCTATTCCACCACATCGCATACACGTCTTACCTAGCATTGTTGGGGGGACAAGCCTTAGCTTATGAGCACGCCGCTCGGCCACTATTGGCCCGCATCCAGTCGGGCATCGCGTGATCTCGGCGCCTCCTGTGAGCGTTGCTGGCCATAAACTCGGGTTCGCCACAGCTCGAACTAAAAAAGGTAGTCATCGGAGAAACGTGAAATGTTGCAGGATAAGAGAGGCATCGGATTCTCGATTCGAGCGCTAAGGTGCAATTCACTACTCGTTGGCCTGCTGCTTATCGTTTTGCTTCCAGGAGTTTTGTCGGTAATTGTCGGCACATCTCTCGGATTGGCCAGCTGCACGGATGTGGGATACCCGGATAGTGCCATCCTGCTGCGGATCGGCGAGTTTGTTAAGCTAGGGCGTCTTTATCCTGATATAAATCATCCCCCTTATCTCGTCAATATTTATGGTCCATTGACTTATGTCCTAGGGAGTGTGCTTTACGGTATGGCGCAAGCCGTCGGCATTCATCCGCAACTTCTACTGCGGCTCGGCGCTGTGAGCACGCTGTGCTTTTGCATACTCCTGGTGTATCTATTGGGTCGACGGCTGTCAGATTCACGCGTGACGGCGGTGTTTTGTGCGCTCTTCGCCACCTCAACCCTCCCCCTAGCTGACTGGTCAACACAGCTTCGGGGCGATTTCCTCGCGCTCTTATGCTCTCTCTTCGCACTGTATCTGTTTCTTCAGGGCAACAAGCATGGACGATGGGTCGGCGCCGCTGTCTGCGCCGGTATGGCGCCTCTGGTCAAGCAGACGTTCCTGGCTGTCCCAATCGCGGTTGTCATCTGGCTCGTCTACAGGCGGCAGTATAGGGGTGCGGCCAGTTGGGCTGGCACGTTTGCCTTCGTCGTTGGTGCCGGATACACCTTGGCGTGGTGGCGCGAGCCGCTTATGTTGCAGCACATCGCCGCCTTACGAAACCCAATACTGGAATACCGGCAGGCACTTGATTTTATCTTGGCCGCAATATCTCAACCGGTGGTGCCGTTTGCGGCAGTTGGTGGGTTCTGTGTCTTCTGGAAGGGTGCGCCGGAGCATCGTCTGTTACTACTTTATGGCGCACTTGGATGGTGCATGGCCGCACTCGCTGTCTTCCACGTAGGGGGTAACATCAACTATTTCTGGGAGCCGCTCTTCGCTTCTTCGGTTTTGGCCGGACTGGGATTGAACGAACTTCGAGTCAAGGCTCATCGCACTCCGGTTTCAGTCACAGTGGCGCTCCTTTTGGCAGTTTCTTGGATGTTCTTACCCACATTGAGAGGCGAGGTCGGTTACTTGCGGCAGTGTTATTTAAGAGTGCGTAGCTATGGGACCTGCAAAGCGAACTGGGAGTTGTTCTTGTCCATCGTCTCCGGGCGAAAGCTGCTGTCAACGTTCCCCGGGGTAACATTCCACAGCCGAGTGCCAGAGATTCCCGATCCATACTTGAATTCCTGTCTTGAAATTCACGGTCGGTGGACATCTCGCCCGGTCGCGAAGCAAATTGGCGCTGGTGCCTACGAGTTGGTTGTGATCCAAGTGGGCCAGGCTGACAACGCTATCCACTACCGTGGTGTCCGAAAGTGGAGCGACGACATGTGGTTTGCCCTGAGACGGGCGTATGAGCCCGTCTGTGTGCTTGAGGACATGCCGTCGATGACCGGGGGCGTCAGCGAGTCTCTGGAGGTTTGGCTTCCACGCCTAGGATCGGCAGAACTCTTCGGTAAACTCTCGGCCATGGGCTGCCACCCCGTGTCGCGAAGGCTTGACGGTGACGGTACAACTCACACTCGCCCGTGATAGTCGTTCCTGCGGAATCATCTCCCGGTGCACCACCATGCATGATGGTGCGCCGGGCCGTTTAGCGGTGACAGCCGTCCCTTATGGAACCACCCTCGCACTCATTGGCCCCGCAAGCACATCTGTCTGGCTGTCGTTTAGTCGTTCCACCCGGTAATACAGCACACGCCCCGGAATCGCCGGGATCGCGATCGAGCACCCGCCCTGGCAACTTTTTGGGGTAAGTGTCTCGGACTGCTCGTAGGCGAACGGTGTTAGTGCTTCATCGGTCACGCACGCCTCTTGACGGCTAGTGCAGAAGAAACTCGAAACGGGCCCATTTTCCGCATATCCGAACCGTATCCTTGCCTTGCTGTACTGCTCGTTGGGCGGCAAGTCCACTTGAATCGGAACGAATCCGTTGCGGGTCCCATCCTGTTGTGCGTTAGGCCATGGTGGCAGTTTTACCAGCAGCATGTCATCCCGCACGCCATCAACCCAGCCCGATTCCACAAAAGCCCATCGTCCGCTCGGTGTGGCATGAAGGTTCTTGAACTGATATTGCCTGCCCGGTCCCGTGAATGCCATGGTCAGCCGGCGGCCATTCAGCCCCGCCGGATCGTCGCGGCTGACATCGTGTTGTGTCGCCCAGGCCCCAAAGGAGTACCCATTGTGGAAGCAAGGGTAGTTCTCCGAATACTGATTCACGATGCAGTTCGTCGACAAGCTGGCTCGCGGTACATTGACGAAAGTGTCGTTCACGCTGCTGCCCGCGCGGCATTCGCCGGCACGCCGCGCCACGCAGTACCTCCAATCGTCCGCATCCGTGATCGCGGCGTTCGGCCCGCTCATGTCTTTCAGCAAGTAACGCCCTGCCCAGGATAGGTACGGCACTACTTTGCCATAAACGCCTGGATTGTTGATCTTGTAGACTTTCGTCGTACCGGCCACCAGAGAGTACGTCTGGCTCCAGATTCCGGAAGTAAGCTCGCTGCCGTAACCGCCGCTGGGATTGTAATGCCGCAGGTCCAGCGCCCACACCTGCTCGCTCGCCGGCGCCGTCCATTGCCCTTTGTTCAAATAGCTTTGCACATCCACGCCGGCCTGCAGCGACACTCCTCCAAAACTCGAGCGCCACTGTTGCTGGGCATACATTGCTGGCTTTCCGAATTGTTCCGGAACTTGCTGGCTGAAGCGGCTGGCCGAGCCCGCAACAAGCATCGTGTACCGGTCCGTCGACAGACCGCTTCCCAGCGTGCCGTGCGCGTTGGTCAGTGCCCCATCCTCGGGGTACCAGGAGTTTCCCGTAGCGCTGAGCCACCACCCGTTCCCGCCGCAAAGTCCGGTTCCAGACATCACCGCAGTCCATCCGTTGGCGTGTGTCCGTTCCCCCTCTCCGTCGTAATACGGCACCCCACGGCAGGTAGCCGCCCGCATCACTTCCAACTCGTAGGCCCCGTCACCGATGTCGGTCTTGGAGATGACCAACATCTTCTCGTTCTTTCCGTTGAAGAACCGGTCCGGGTTAATTACCCACAGATAATCGCCTGGCTGCAATGTCTGCGGCATGGACCGGTTTGCATCCCATGGACACGGATAATCGGTCTTCTCCGAAGCAGTTGGGTATGCCGAGCAAGGTTCCCCTGTGATCCGAATCTTCAGGCAGTTCGCGCCTGTCGCGCCTTTCGATTCGTAGGCATTTCCTGCGGTGCATGTGTAGAAATCGCCGGCGCCGATCGCTGTGTCGGAACTCCAGGTCCCGCCCTTGTAAACCTGGCTCACGCCTCGCACTTCAAACGGCCCGTGCATGTAACTGTTGCTGTTCTGGCCATTCAAAAGAGAGGCGCTCACCATCAGCCAGTCGTCGGCTCCGAAGGCTTGCACGGCGTGGCATCCGGCCCATCGACCTGTAGCAGAAAACCCGCCCATGGTATCGGCTACCTGCGCCAGGTTCCCTGTCGTCAAATCGAATCGGATGGCGAAACACGGCGAATCCTGAATACCGCCAAAACTCATACTGTAAACCGCATAGTTACCCAAGATGCCCACGAATCCGGCATTGGCCCCCATGGCTGGTTTATAGAATGGGTTCGTCGTGATCGCTGCAGAGACTTGATCCTCGATAGTTTTGGTACTTGATCCCGGCGTCAGGTTCGTCCAGGTCAGGTAGTCCGCTGGCCGCGAGCTATAGCGATACCTATCCCCAACCCAGTGCCTAAACTTACCTTGTGCGGCATCATACTGAACACGGTACAGAGCGTGTTTCGGGTAACTACCAGTGTTGTCGTAAGCGTGAACATAGATGGAAAGGGGATCTGTTGTTGAGAATGACCCGTAGGGTACAGACAGCCATCCCTGTTGCGGGCCACTATTGAAGAAGAAGTCTGAAAGAACCCTGGTTTCGCCGGTATCTTCAATCAGCAGAATGAGAAGTGACTGACCACCGCCAGTTTGTTGAAGAGAGCAAAGCCTCCCCTGCACAGGAGTAATCGGCGTCACCCCGTCGGCGGCGTAGGAAACCGTCGTCGTCAGTTTCGAGCAGAAGTCCCCCGAGCCAGACAAAGGCATCGAGGGCATGCTGCTTTTGGCGTAGGTATACGAAGCATTGATGCTAACCGTCCCCGTGCCGGTCTTCTTTCGCAGCCGGATGCCCCACGCCGCGCTGCGGTACTCCTTCCCGGTCAGCGTGCCTGGCGACTCTTGAATCGTGAGCTGGCGCGCGCTGTCGACGCTCGCGATCGTACACAGGTTGTTCGGGCATGTGCCTGCCGAATCCTGGATGTAGATCTTGCTTCCCGCTTTCCACTCCGTATCGAAGAAATTGTAGGAGGCGTCCGTGCTCGCCAGCGTTACCGTCGTCCCGTTCACGTTTACCTTGCCGTGCTGCGTCGAAGTCTCATTCCTTCGCAGGTAACGCGATCCGCCCCACCCCCTGAACTGCAATAGAGGATATGCGCTCGGGCCGCTCACCGTACCGATCCCGCTCCCAAGTGCAAACTCTATCTCACTCGACACGCAACTCTGTCCGGAGTCGATCGACAAGCACGCCAACACGGTTCGATCGTCGGCGCTGCTTTCGCTCCCACTTCCATACAGGGTCAGCCGCACATCATCCAGCACGTCCCCCCATCCCGGCGCCCAGCCGTCTTGGATCGCATTGAACGACAGGAACAGCGGATCGCTCTGCGAACCGGAATACGATGCGAACGGACCCGAAGCGGACTTGTTCAACACGTTAGCGGCGCTGCTCCAGGCCCCGTTTACATCCACATAATTTGCGAACACGTATTCGGTCGGAGTGCCCCATTCACTGTTGCTTTGCCGGCCCGGTAACGGGTAGGCCAACTTGACTAGCACACCCGTCATGGGGTCTATGTAAGTCTTGCTAGGATCCGCCCAGTCGATCGTGGGCCAGGCGTAGTTACCGAAGCCGTCCGCGTTGAACGGCGGGGGTTCCGGAAATGTGTTCCCCAAAGGAATGTTGGCCGTCGTGAACGTACCCGTGGCCGTCCCCGAGGAGCATTCCACCGAGTAGTAATGCTGCGTGAAAGTCTGCAGCGCCCGCGAGTACAGCCACCCGTTCGACGCTTTCTCCGAGGTCCTCGCCCCGATCGTCACCGTCCGGTACTGTCCGTTGACCACCGTCGCCGGTCGCCCCAGGTCCTGATTCGATCCGCTGAACAATTCGGGGTTCACGTCGTGTACCAGCGGAGACAACGTGTCCGATTCGCTCACCTTCACGGTGCAGGCGGCATTGTCCGGAGCCTCATAGCTCAACACGGCCTGCGTCGAGGTGACTCCTTCCACCTTCACCACCGGTTGACCCCACGCCGCTGCCGCCAGGCTTCCACAAAGCCAAGTCAAGAGCATTCGTTGCAGCATTGTTTCACCCCACATTGAAATCGCCGCCTTGTCCCTTCTCTTCGCGCTTGTTCCAAAGCTTACCATGATGCCAAAGCCGCTCTTTTCCATGTATTGTTGGCCACGCAAAGATAGTAATACGAAAGATCCAGCGCCCATTGCCCCACCGTGCAGCTTGCCCCGGCGCTCGCCGGTGCCGCGCTGCGCAGGCCGATGACCGCCTGGTCCACGCTAATGCTCTGGTAGCCTGCCCCGCTGACCAGTATGAGCCCCGCCCCCGTTCTCAGGTAATCCCGGCTCAGGAAGCTCCGCACGTCGGACCCGCTCGACGACCACACGCCCGAGGTGGCCGTCCAACTCGCCAGCGGAACGCTGTCGACGGGAAACGCAGTGATGCCCGCTTGAGCCGTGCAGCCGCCTGAGCAATTGAGCGTCAAATTGTGCCCTACCGTGAGTTGTCCCGTGCCGGACACGTACACGTAAGCCGTCCCCGTCCCGCCCGTGATCGTCACCGTCGAGCTGTTGGTGAACGAAAGAATGCTGCCGCCCGTCCTCACGTTACATGGTGAGTTCGCCGCGCAGCCCTCGCCGATGGTCAGCACCGTGTCGCTCGTCCTGGACACCACTGGCGTGTTAGGCGCACCCGGGCTGGAGCCCCCTCCCTGCTGATTCCATGTGTTTGTAGCCGTGCACACGTACACATTGCTGCCCGCCGGAGCCGACGTCAAGATGTACATCTCACCCGTCCCGCAAGTGACCGGCAAGCTGGCGCCGCTCTTGGCCGGTTTTGTGTAAGCGGCCCCCGAAAAATCGACCGCGCGGGTCTGATTCTTCAGATCGATACGCGTCTGCCCTACTAAAGGCCAAGCCAGCATCGTTAGTGCGCAAATAGTCAGGAAATGCTCTTTCGCCATCGTTGGAACTCCCGTGTTTTCGTTCCACGCCGCGCCGGACTGCCGGCCGGCTCTCAACCGGAACTCTCAACGAAAACTCTATCGTTCTCCTCTCGGTGCTTCAATATGCGCCTCACTCCGCCTTCCCGCGCAAGTTGCTGAAAGAAAGGGTCTAGCCCGCCACCAAAAATCGACGTTAGGCCTGTGACTGCAAAAATCCAGCGTGTACGCCTGATAAGATGGCGTCATTCCCATGACGATTCTGCGTATCGCCACATTCCTGATTGCCGCTACCGCCGGTGCGGCAAGCGGTCCCTGGGATCTGAACCGGCTACGGCAGCCGCCGGCCGTAGATTGGGTGGACCAGCACGGCACCCTGCGCGCGCTCTACTATTCGAACGAACCGTTCCATGGCAAGCCCACACGCGTCTTCGCATACTATGCCGTCCCCGAAAAGCTCACCGGCAAAGTCCCGGCCATGGTGCTGGTGCACGGCGGCGGCGGCAAAGCGTTCGCCGAGTGGGCCGAAATGTGGGCTAAACGCGGCTACGCCGCCCTTTCCATGGATCTGCGCGGACGCGGCCCGGACGGCAATCGTCACGCTGGCGCCGGCCCCGAACAGGACAATCGCGAAATCTTCACAAACATCAAGGACGGCCCTCGCGAAACGTGGCCTTACCACGCCGTGGCCGCAGTGATCCGCGCCGTGTCGCTGCTCGCCGCACAGCCGGAAGTGGATGCCTCCCGCATCGGCATCACCGGCATCTCCTGGGGAGGCTATCTCACCAGCATGGTGTCGGGTTTGGACGGCCGGCTCAAAGTCGCCATCCCGGTTTACGGCTGCGGCTTTATCTATCAGAACAGTCCTTGGGCACCCGCCATCGATCAGCTCCCTGAACGCGCCCAGTGGATCGAGAACTTCGATCCCTCCCGCTACCTGCCCCGGGCTCGCATGCCCATGCTGTGGGTGAACGGCACCAATGATTTTGCCTACGGCCTGGACAACTACCAGTTGAGCTATCGCCTGCCGAAGGGGCCGCACACCCTCACCGTGACCGTGCGCATGAAGCACAGTCACACCGATGGCTGGAAACCCGTCGAGATCGGCCTGTTCGCTGATCAGCATCTGCGCGGCGGCCTCCCGCTTGCCCGTTTAAGCCCACACAAGCTGAAGGGAGACACCGTAGAAGTGCGTTGGAGCGGCCGTGAAACAATCCGCGAAGCGGCGCTCTGTTACACGCGCGACACCGGCCCGTGGAAAGATCGCCTCTGGCAGTCGGTTCCCGCCGAGGTGAAAGGCAAGCGGATCATTGCGAAACTCCCTGCGGCGCGCCCTATTGTATTCTTCCTGACGGCTACCGGCGCGCGCGGAGCCACGGTGAGCACGGAACACGAGACGCGCTAGACGATCAGCATGCAGTCGCCGTAAGAATAGAAGCGGTATTCCGCCTCCACGGCGTGACGATACGCATCGAGCACGAACTCCCTGCCCGCGAACGCCGACACCAGCATCAACAGGCTGCTTTTCGGCAGGTGGAAATTCGTCAGCATGGCGCCGGTAGCCCGAAACTCAAAACCCGGCCGGATGAACAACTCGGTTTCCGCGGCGGTTTCCGCAAGCCCTCCTCGCAGCATGGCGCTCTCTATGGTGCGCACACTCGTGGTTCCCACCGCAACGACGCGCCGCGCCGCACGCATCTTCGCCGCGGCTCCTTCCGTGATGTGGTAGAACTCCGGGTGCAGGCGGCCCTCCCGCAGCATCTCCTCATGCAGTGGCTGAAAGGTGCCCAACCCGACGTGCAGCGTCACGTAAACCAGTTCGGCGCCGGCAGCGCGGCACTTTTCGAGCGTCTCCGGAGTGAAGTGCAACCCGGCGGTGGGCGCCGCCGAGGATCCCGGCTCGCGCGCAAACACCGTCTGGTATCGCACGCGGTCGGCCGGTTCGTCGGGACGGTGCAGATACGGCGGCAGCGGCACGTGGCCCACTTCATCCAGCTTCGCGAATATGTCCCCGTCATAGTCGAACCGCAGTGTGCGTTGGCCGTACTCGCCGCGGCCCACGATTTCCGCTTCGAACCCTTCGGCAAACTTCACGCGCTCGCCCGTACGCATCTTGCGCCCTGGATGCACCAACGCTTCCCATACGTGCGGATCGCCCCCAACGGGCCGCACCAGCAGTGCTTCCACGCGCCCGCTCAGGTTCTGCCAGCGCTTCGGATTGTTCTTGCCTACCGGGAGCGCATGCACGCCGGCGCGATGACCGTAAAGCCGCGACGGGATGACTTTGGAGTCGTTCAGCACCAGGCAGTCGCCCGGGGCGAGGTACTCCGGCAGGTCCCGGAAGAGCCGGTCCTCCCACCGCCGCTCCCGGCGATGTAGCACCAGCATCCGCGACGCCGCACGGTCTTCGAGCGGCCGTACCGCGATCCGCTCCTGCGGCAGGTGATAATCAAAGTTGGGGATGATTTCCAAATTCCCTGTTTTCCAGTTTCAGAATATCAGTGGAGTACTGAAGCTTGCGCATTCTCGGTATCGAATCGTCCTGCGATGAAACCGCCGCGGCCGTGGTGGAAGACGGCACGCGCCTTCTCTCCTCGGTGGTTGCCTCGCAATTGGACACGCACGGCCGGTACGGTGGCGTGGTGCCGGAATTGGCCTCCCGCGAGCACCTGCGCGCCATCGTGCCGGTGGTGCGCGAGGCCATGGAACGCTCCTCAAGCGATTGGAGCGGCCTCGCCGCGGTGGCGGCCACCTCGGGCCCCGGCCTTGTCGGCAGCCTGCTGGTAGGCCTGACCTACGCCAAGGCGCTCTCCTTCGTGCGCGGCTTGCCTCTGGTGGGCGTCAATCACATCGAAGGGCACATCTATGCGGTGGTACTGGAAGCCGCGCAGCGCGGCGAACCAATTCCCTTCCCGGCCATTGCGTTGGTGGTGAGCGGCGGACACACGCACCTTTTCGAGGTCCACCAGGACTTCCATTACCGCCTTCTCGGGAAAACGCGTGACGACGCCGCCGGCGAAGCCTTCGACAAGGTCGGCAAGCTACTCGGCTTCGGCTACCCCGGCGGACCGGTCATCGACCAGCTTGCCCCTCATGGCGACCCGTCGGCGGTGCGTTTCACCTTGGCGCACATGAAAGGCAACCCGCTCGATTTCAGCTTCAGCGGTCTGAAAACTGCGGTGCTGCGATGGGTAAAAGCACATAACATGGGCGCGGAAATCGAGGGGCGCCGGGCCCTGCTGCGCGCCACGCCCCAGCCCACGGTCGAACAGTGGCTCGAAGTTACCCCTAAGGCCACGCTCGACCTCGCGGCCAGCTTCCAACGCACCGTCATCGACGAACTGCTGCGCCGCGCCGCGATGGTGGCCGACTCCACTGCCGCGCGCGCCCTCATCGTCTCCGGCGGCGTGAGTTGCAACGCCGGTCTACGCTTGGCCGCGCGATCGGCGGGCTTGCCGTACCCGGTGTACTTCCCGGCTCCGGGGCTTTCCACCGACAACGCCGCCATGATTGCCGCGGCGGCTTTCCCAAAACTGGCGCGCGGCGAGACGGCGGATTTCACTCTTCGCGCCCAAGCCAACCTGACTCTCGCGGAGTGACCTATGCGAACAATCCTTGCCCTCCTTCTGGCCGCTTGTACGCTCCTGGGCGCCGGCAGTTGGCGCGCCGGCGTTGCCAGAGTAGACGTCACGCCGGACGAACCCATCTGGCTCTCCGGCTTTGCCAATCGCAACCGGCCCAGCGAAGGGGTCCTCCAGCGTATCTGGGTGAAGGCCCTGGCGCTCGAAGATGAAACCGGCGCCACAGCGGTCATCGTCACGAGCGACCTGCAAGGCTTCAGCCGGGCGATGAGCGACCGGATCGCCTCCGAGGCCGCCGCCCGCTACCAACTGCCCCGCGAGCGCCTGCTCCTCAACGCCTCGCACAATCACAGTGCGCCGGTGACCAAGGACGTGTTGCCGCTCTATTATGACCTGGCTCCGCCGCATCAGGCCGTGGTGGACCGCTACACGGCCGCGCTCCCCGGAAAAGTACTCGAAGCCATCGGCGCTGCCATCGCCAACCTGAGCCCTGGCACCCTCTCGTTCGAACAGGGTCTGGCCGGCTTCGCCGTCAACCGCCGCCGATCGCGGCCCAACACGAGGCATTTGCCCGGCCCGGTGGATCAGGACGTTCCAGTGCTCGCGGTTCGCGACGCCTCCGGCGCGCTTAAAGCGGTGCTGTTCGGCTACTCCTGCCACACCACCACTCTGGCCGGCTACCAGATCAGCGGTGACTGGGCGGGGTATGCGCAAGCCGCTCTTGAGGACAAGCATCCCGGAACGGTGGCGCTGTTTCTGAACGGCTGCGGCGCGGACTCCAACCCGCTGCCGCGATACCACGGTACGGACCCGGATCTGGCGCCCTACTCGGTCGCGCTTGCGGAATCCTATGGCCGCATTCTCGGCGCAGCCGTAGACCTGGTGCTGCACGGCAAGATGCGCCTGATCGGCGGACCCATCCGGTGCGCTTACGGCGTGACCGAGTTGCCGCTGCAGCAACCCCCGTTGCGCGAGGTTTTGGAAACCGCCGCGAACGGCCGGGATGCGCTCAAGAGCCGTCATGCCAGGCATCTGCTGGCGCAGTTGAACCGTGACGGCAAGCTCCCCACCAGGTGGCCCTGCCCGGTCCAGGTGTGGCGCATAGGTTCCGACTTCAATCTCGTGGCGCTTACCGGCGAACCGGTCGCCGACTACGGCTTTCGGTTCAAGCGCGAATACGGTTGGGAAAACACCTGGGTGTCCGGGTACAACACGGACCTGACCGCCTACATTCCTTCCCTACGCGTCCTGAAGGAAGGCGGCTATGAAGGTACCGACGGTCTGTGGGAGTACGGCATCCCCGCGCCGTTCGGTTGGGCCGTAGAGGAAGTAATCGCCGACAAGGTGGCGGAACTGTTCGCGCGCTGCGCGCACTAAGATCCCGGCTTCCCCCATGTAGAATGAAGGTATGGCTTCTCAATCACATGCCGAGTCTACCCTGCCCATCCCGGGCGTCAATCACCTGATCGCGGTCGGGAGCGGCAAAGGCGGGGTCGGCAAGACCACCGTCGCGGTCAACCTGGCGGTGGCGCTGGCCTCTCTCGGGCACAAAGTCGGCTTGCTGGACGCCGACGTCTATGGTCCCAATGTGCCGCTGATGATGGGGATCCGCGAGGCTCCGGAAGCCGTCAATGAGCGCATTCAGCCTATCATCCAATACGGCATCAGGTTGATGTCGATGGGCTTCCTGGCTCCCTCCGACAAGCCCCTGATCTGGCGCGGCCCCATGCTACACAGCGTCATGCAGCAGTTCCTCTATGGAGTTGATTGGGGCGAATTGGACTATCTGGTCATCGATCTGCCCCCTGGCACCGGCGACGTGCAACTGAGTGTCATTCAGACAGTCCCCCTCGCAGGCGCCATCGTGGTTACCACGCCCAGCGATGTGTCGCTCGAAGATGGCCGCAAGGCCGTGCAGATGTTCCGGCAAGTGCGAGTGCCGATTCTGGGCTTGGTCGAGAACATGAGCTACCTGATTTGCCCCCACTGCAACGAGCGCATTGACGTCTTCTCGACCGGCGGCGGCCGGAAAACCGCCGAGGAGATGGGCGAGCACTTCCTGGCGGAACTCGCCCTGGATCCGGCGGTCCGCTCCGGCGGCGATTCCGGCAGCCCGATTGCGCTTCGCGACTCCGGCGACCCTTGCGCCGCCGCCTTTCACACCATGGCCAAGGAAACCGTCCGCCGCGTATTTGAGGTGACCGGCTCCTCCGGACCGAAAATCGAGATCAGCGACTGACGCCGGGTAAATATTTCGTAAAGGGTGTAACCGATTCACTTCGGCCTGCGCTTATATAATCAAATCCCCGTTACGACAGCGGGCGCACTCACCTAATCACCCAAAGCCGCGCCCGCTTCTCTATTTTGGTAGACTGACTTCAGCCTCTCCATGCGGTTGCCCTCCTACCTTGCCTTGCACGACTCCGGCGAACTCGCGCGCCGCGCCGGCCTTCTCGAACGGCGTTTGGCCTCGTGCGACATCTGCCCCTGGATGTGCCGGGTGAATCGTCTGGCCGGCGAGCGCAAGGTTTGCGCCGCGGCAAGCCTGCCGATTGTTTCCTCCTGGGCTCCGCACTTTGGAGAGGAACCCGCCCTAAGCGGTTCTCACCTGCCCCGGGGAGAGGCGTGCGGCACGGG
>Ga0208695_1002195_pt1 | contig 14591 bp, 15 predicted proteins | sample AD_UKC111_MetaG_FD_184449 | JGI IMG/M metagenome (GOLD analysis project Ga0208695, IMG submission 184449) | Active sludge microbial communities of municipal wastewater-treating anaerobic digesters from Hong Kong - AD_UKC111_MetaG (SPAdes)... | ecosystem: Engineered > Bioreactor > Anaerobic >... | reverse complement strand
TCACTATACCAAATAAATCATATAAACAAGTTAGTTTTAAGCATATAGAGTTTATAAATCATAACAATAATTGGCAATTCATCTCCCACTTGTAGAAGATGGGAGACTTCTTGCCAAGTTAGTTAAAAGAGAAATCACCATCATGGATGTTGATGAAGTTGCGTTTGATTTTGCTATTCTTTGTTGTATTAATGGTGATTATATTATAGATTCACCATTTTTAGTAGATGGCACTGTCTATTCTAAAAAACCAAATCAAACAACCGTTTTATCAGATACGTTTTTAAAACAGATCGTGGATGCTGTTACAAACAATATTCTCACTAATTATGATCTAAAAATTACACTGGTTAAAAAGAATATTTAAATAAACCGAGTAAAAAAACAGTAGCCCCAAACGGGGCTACTGTTTTTTTTTGTGTTTTAGGGACACACGCTGTCGTCTATTTTTACAGTAAATTCCCTTGATGTTTACAATACAACACAACACCCAACCCTGCAGCCACACCCATAGAAGCCACAGCAACAAACTTCCACATGTGTCGCTTGAACGGGTTTGTTTCCTCTTTAGATTTCATAGCAACGAACGATGCCATTTCCAACGCTGGGTTAGCTGCTTTCTGGATAATCTTTCCACCAAAGGACGGTCCTGCCTCCTCCAGAAGAGGCATAGCGGATTCTGAAAGAACATCAAATGTGTTGTCTTTAACCAAAGCAAGCCCCTCTGTTGCTAGCTCATGTTTCTTATCTTTGGTAAGCCATTTGAAAATCTTATAAACAGCTAAAACAATTAGTGAACTGGCTACACCGATAACAATGGCAGCACCGTATGTGATATTGCTGTTTCCGATAGTTTTATTTAAACTTTCGGGCATTTTACCACCTAGCTTGGTTGCCATTTCAGAGGATTTGGTGATAACAGCTTGCGCTTTATCGGTGATAGCAGAAAACACTTGCTGCATCTTGCTCGGTTCTGGCTGGTCTGCACGAGCAATCAGGTTGGCGTTTTTGACAGCATCCGTGGCATCCATTTGTGCTGTTGCATCGCCCATAGAATTTTGCTGTGCGTCTTCATCTGATTCAATCGCGGCTTGCATTTCCTCGTTGGAAAGACTACCATCACCCTGCGAGTGTGCTTGTGCTTCTGAATCATCGCTAGGAGCCAGCTCTGTTCCTCTATAAGAAATACCCACGTCCTTAGCGGCCTGAATTTTACCCGCAGCCCTAGCAGCCATTTGTTTGTGCTGTTCCATTTTTGCGTCATCTAGTGCTTTTGTCAGAACGCCCTGCATGGCGCGCACATTGTTAACACCCATCTTCCCCAAACCACGGGCGGATTGAAGCAGATCGTCCAAATCTTTTTTTGGAACTGCTAGTGTCTTATCTACACCCTTTTCAGCAGCGGGTTCAGCGCCTATTATATGTTCGTCTGGTTTTCCCGGTTGGTATTTACTGATAAAATCTTTCGTTTTTTCAATGCTGTTTTTAGCCATTAACGCAATAAGTGAAGGCTCATTTTGTGCCATATAAATAGTCAACTCCTCTTTAAATCTTTAAAAAAACAATGGGCTACCAAACGGCAGCCCATTGTTTGTTTTTGTTATGAACGATTGGCGCGCATAGCAGCGTTTAGATTGCGCTGCTGGTCGAGCTTGTCTGCTTGAGCCATCATATTGGGAATGTTTTGGTTAAACACTCTGTTCTGACGGTCTAGGTCTAGCTGATCCATTTGAGGAGCCCGCGCATAGAGATCGGCCGCCTTCATGTTGTCAATACGTGCCATATCGATGTTATCTACACCCGCATACTGCCTATCAATCGCATTACCCTGACGCTCAAGGTCCAGCTTGTCCATACCCATCATGCGTTTTTCAGAAGCAAACGCTTCATATTTGTTGAAAGCAAAAATACCAATAGCAACGAGTCCACAAAGAACGATAAACTTTCCAGCCACTCGAAACGCTTTCTTAAACCAAGATTCGTCGTTGCTGCTTTCGCCCACAACAAAGTTGGCAAGCGCATGCCCAACATTCTGTGCGCGCTCCGCGATGGCTGCCATAGCGTCTGTACCAAAGTTTTCGCGAATGCTCATTTCCATAAGCGCTTCGTTGACTTCTACGCCTTCCCTGAGAGCGTTGCGAAGTCCAGTGTAAGTTTTGCTAAGACCTTCTGCGGTGGCTTCCTGACGACGGTTGCGAATAAACTTAACCACTTTATAAAGCGCAAAACCAACAATGGAAGCGATGAGAGAAACAGCCAGCAGGGCAGCGTAAGAGAAATTGGTTCCCGGAACCATTTGGCCCAGGTTGGCGTTGGCGTTGTTAAGCATGCCTTTTGCCATTTCAAGTCCTTTACGAATGGCGTCCATAGCACCATCACCAATTGAAGACAGCATTTTGCGGATATGCACAAACACACCACCGTAACGGTCTTCTAGGTTCTGGGTGCGCTGCATATCGATACTATCCATTTGACCCATGACATCATTAGCGGAGTTCTGCTGTGCGTCAAAATCCGCTTGCTGTGCGGGTGTTAGCTGGTTGATGGAACTTTGCTGTGCGTCAAAATCCGCTTGCTGTGCGGGTGTTAGCTGGTTGATGGAACTTTGCTGTGCGTCAAAATCCGCTTGCTGTGCGGGTGTTAGCTGGTTAACGGAGTTCTGCTGTGCATCGACATCAGATCTGTATGCTCCAATCTGAACCATCTTTGCGTGCGTAGCCAATGCTTCAATATAAGCGCCAAGCGTTGTTAGCCCATATTTATTGAGAATGGTTACGACATCATCCGGATTTTGCGAAGCGCGTGCAACTTGCTGTTCAAATTCTCCAACCATTATTTTTTAACCTCCTAAGAACGTTCGTGTAATGTTTCAAATGCGCCAAACTGCTTATCGCTTTTTGCAACCGCCAATGCGTTTTGGCGCATAGCGTTACCCAATCGTGCGGTATCCAGTTTATCCATGGCAGCCAACTGTTCCGGCGTCGCGGACGTTATTGCATCTGTACTTGCTGCAGCGCTTCCGAAATGCTGTGCAAGAGCAGCTATACCAAAAATGATAAGCAAAAGAATAGCTATCTTTCTAACAACTTTCCAAAATGTACTGCCTTTTTCTGCGCCCGCTGTTTCATTATCCAACTCTGTTGATGCTGTTGCTGCGTTGGAATATACATAACCCTGCATCGATTCTGTTAGTATTTCTCCTTCTTTAAGCAACATGCTTTCATCAAATAACACAATATTGTCTTCTGTGGGTTGAACACCCTCTGTACGCTTCCTGTTTTTAAGCCATTTCACGACCTTTGTTAGAGCAATGATGACAAACGCAGACACAGCACCCCATATAACCCAACTGCTGGCAGGGAAACCAAAAATATTGGTGCTTTTAAGATAAGCCCATTTCCCGTCTTTGGCTGTGAAGAACCCCTTCACAAAATTAAAGGCCGCTCGAAGAGCAGCGCTCACCGCATTGAAAACTGTTTTGATGGCGCCGGGAAGCCAATTCATAAGCATTGTAAACTTGTTTTTGAGATATGTAAAAAATTGACCGCCCGCGGCCTTAGCGTCTGCTCCCGCTTGACCCATCTCACTTTTGACAAAGGCGGCGCCGTTACTCACAGCGTTATTCACGACAGATTTGTTTTTCGCTATCTCTTGCACTTTTGCAGCGTATTCCGGTGTATCTTTGTTCAGTTTATGCAAAGCAATACTACTCATCACAACATTTTTTGAAGCAGTCCATGCGCTCACTGCTTGCTGTGTGCTTTCAATTTCCGCAGCTTCGCCGCTTGCATTCATGGCTTCAACGCTACCGCCGTCCACTTCTCTCAACATAGTTTCAACAAGTGCCTGTAAGTTATCCAATTCAGACCATGCTTGCATGAATGTATTTTTCCCCTCCCAATAACAATTCTTGAGGTTATGTACTCCTCCAAATATTTGTTCTGAATGTAGTATCGACAAAATAAAAAAATAACACGCATTTGTAGCGGAACAAATTATTGAAAACGAATGTCTGCGAGTTGTTTACATAACACAAAATTGTCCGGTTTTATTTCAGAACAAATTATGTAGGAGTCTGCTTGGTATTAAAGGAGGTGCGCCGATAATGGATAATGTGCCATCCAAAGAATCGCGTCTGCGTGCTGTTGGAATGGTAGAACAAAACAGTAGAACCAAAGGAAAATTCTTAAAGCAACAAACCAAGAATTTTGATGCGTTCGTTAAAAGCGTACAAGCACAATATCCCGTTTACAGCAACACCATTGATAATTGCATGGGTTCCATCAAAAACATTGTCGGCGAATTGACCAAGTGGGCTCACGTTGGTTTGGACGTAACAGATTCATTGCAGCTAGAGTGGTTTAAATCCTTGCTCAAAACTGTATTGCGTTGCGCAAGACATGGTTTGTATTTTGCTGCCGCACTTTTGAAACGTGTAACAAACAGGCTAATAGATCCATTACCCAACGCTGTTTTGTCTGCTCTTTCTTCTGCCACCATTGGCGCGGCGTTAAACGCCACAATGGTCGGTATTGTAGCAGCCGTGGTTATTTTAGGCTTGTCCTTGTGGCTTAACGTTGTTCAAATCAAAACGGTTGTATTGCGTAAAAATCCTTCGTTGCTAGATATATGGAGAAAGAAATTTAAATCCACGTTAGGAGGCGGTGCCGACGCGTTACCGGAAGAATTAGTGCCACCGGAACCACAAGTGCCAAACGTTGCAGTTAGCCTTGTGGCAGAGAGTCAGCAGTTAGATGAGTCCGCAGAAGTTTTGGGTGCAATTTTGTTTGCCATATTTCTTAAGGCAGCCATTGCCCACAAATTTAACGAGGAGATAAGAGAAAAGACGCAAATTCTATCCTCGTTACTCACACCTACTGGCGCGTTGCTAGGTTTTCTTACAACGTTGTTGCTTGTGGGATCGGGCGGGGTTTCCGCTACGTTGGTACCCGCATAAAACCTAAATTGAAGAAAGAAGAAAGGACGAGGAGGTAAAACAATGCCTAACCCGAACAAGGATATGAAAGGTCTCAAGTCTAATGAAATGCTCAATGGTATTACCGATTCTCATTCAGATGTAATGAAGAAACACATGTTAGATGTCGAACTTAAAGATATTAAAACAGCCAGCATCAAGCTGGATGAAATGATTCGCAAAATTGAAATGAATTCCACGCCCGTTTTCTCCGAAACAGATCTCAAAAAGCTAGCTAGTTTCTTTAAGGAAGAGGATGACGTTGCGGTGGAAGATGCCGACACCACAGTGGTTAGCACCGTTCCGCAACAAAAACAAGTTCCCGTCGAACCCACTAAGCCTGCCCCCTCCGTTGTGAGCATAGAGCTACCCGCAGATGTTGATGCTGGAGATACTGGCGAGGATGTAGACCTTAATATCGAGATCAACCTCAATGCGCTTATGGGCGAAGATGACGCAGCAGAGGACGAAATGGTAACAGATAACGCTCCAGAACTGGCAGAACAGCTAAAGATTGCCACGAGGGTTATTGAGGGTTTGCTTAAAGAATGCTCCTTCGCGGAAGCAGCAGACAAGGTTAGTAAGGTTCTAAGCAACACCACAGCCAAGAGTTCTGTGATTCGCAACGTTGTGCTGGATCGTTTGCTTGAAGAGTTTGACGGCATGATTGAAGACGAAAACAAAACTGTGGAAGAGGAAATAGAGGAAGCCAAAGTAGACGTTGCTGGTCCATTGCCAGAAGTTGAAGCCGGCAAGTCCGTTCTACAGGTTACACTTCCCACATCCATCAACCCATCAGACGTAAAAGTTAATGTAATGGATGCATCTGAAGGCGGAACAGCAACGGTCCAAATTTCCTTGCCGTCTCCCGTTGCTGCGGATGAAATCGATGTTACGCTTTCAAAACCCTCGGATGTTCCCATCGATGGAGCAAAAGAAGAGACTCCAGCAAAAGCCAAAAAACCCGCAGAGGAAAACCCTGAAGGGGTAGAAGAACTAGAAGGAGCAGAAGAACTAGAAGAGGAAGAACCCGAAGGCGAAGAAACGATGGAAGAAGCTGTCGAACTCAACAAGAAACTTCTACCTATCGCAGAAAACCACAAGGGTGTTAACACGCGCATTGGAGCCATTCTTACCGAAGCAGCCACAGGCGAGAACACCAGCTTCGATGTTGCTCTGCTTAAAGAAACCCACCTCTTCTGGAAAAACGGTGGAAAGAAGCCGGAAGACTTTATGTATCCAATTGTCGACCGTGTTAACGGCAAGCTGATGGTAGCTCCGGATTCCATCAAGCGCATGGCTGAAATGTTTAACAATAACGTGCTTATTAGCAAATTTAATAAGCATACCGTTCGTGTTGTTCGTAAACGTTTGGAGGCATACCTCGAAGCTATGGGTTTGGATGTACCTTGGAAGAAAACCGGCAATCTCGTTATAACGGAGAACGCCAATTTCCTGCGCATCACGCAGGGTAGGGACAACTTCGACCCGTACAAGGTATTCCAAAAACTATACGAAAACAGCAAGAAGTAAGCCAGTGTCATTGTTATTAACTTCTTATAAGGAAGTGATATGATGACTACTGGGCGTAAAAAAGTCAAAGTTAAAATTATAACACCCGGAGTTTTTAGAGGCTTTGGTTATAGTGGTTTGCGCACACCCGCAATTATAGAACTATATGAACACCAATTGGCAGTACTTGAAGCCAACGGAACAAAATATGAAATTGTGGTAGATAAACCCCTGATCGTCGCGCCAACCAAAAAAGCCCCAAAAGACAAGACATAATAGTTGGAACAAATATAGGGCAGCAAGTACGCAACACACACGGCTGCTTGCTGCCCTTTATTCTTATCTTTATGAAAGGGTGTGATAATTTTTTCGTGATTTATACCAAACTCCACACACTTTTATTTTTCAAACACACTTTATAAAGGCAACCTATGCATAGTAATGCATGATGCCAATAATTTGGAGGTTACAACAATGCGTGAAATGAAACTAGTATTCGGCTATCATGGTGGAGAGAAGAGCGTTATCACAACAGAAGACCTTACTCGCGATCAGATTCATACTATCGCGGAAAGCATCGCTAAAGCAAATTCCGACTTTATTGTGATTGACATTCCCACAACCAAGCAGGACATCGTTCTGATTAATAGGCCGCAACTTCTCTTTTTCTATGCAACGCCCGTAACAAAAAAGATTGGTAAGGACGAGTAAATAACGGTTTTATACATTTCATAACATTTTACAAAGAATATTCACTCATCTACCAACGGTAGAAGGAACTAAGCTGCCGCGAAATGCGCTGTTTTTTAAATGTTTCGCACAGACGATTGCCGATTGGTGGTGCAGTGAACACACCCAGATCGTGCAGACCTAAATCCAGTATGCCGTTCAGATTTGATGGACGGGCAAACGTTTGGTGGTTTGGCGATCACAAAGAAGGTGTGCTGTAAGCCGTTGAGGGATTGCGTTCGATCTCCGGACACACCGTCGTAGAGATGGGTCCTAGGCTTCCACACCAGAGAATGGGAATAACCAAGTGTGAGTCGATTTTAGGTGGGTATGGTTAAACACTATACCCACCTATCTTTTTTTAAAATGAATGGAGGAACATCAGATGCTCATTATAGGCATTGGTTTGATTGTTATAATGACGCTCCTCGTACTGCTTTTGTTTTGGTGCATGCGCCCCCAAGTAGTAGAAAAGAATTACACAAACTATACCAACATATATGCAGCGTTGGATATGTTTATTGACATAGAAATCACACGCTACAAGGATATTGTAGTGTTGCGGGATAAATTGGTTGGTGACACGGCGTTAAACCCAAGAGAATATGAAAGGCTTATTTTGGAAACATGCAAATATGTGTTGCTTAGTATTCCTGTGTTTGTCAGGAATGAGGCGTTGCGTTTTATGAACATAGAAGAGATACAGGACTTGGTGGCAAAAAAAGCAAACGATGCTTACAAAGACGAATACTTGGCTTCCGAAATGGAAACCATTGAAGAGTTTAACACACATAAAGGGGAGGATAGATAATGCCATTACAGCAAAAGGCAAATGATTTTCTCCTCCAACTCAACAAAAGTTCAAAAGATATTTTAGGTGGTTTGGAAAAACGAGTTAAGTCCATTCAAACCCACACGCCTTTTAACCCGTCACAACAACGGGATATTTTTGAAATGCTGCGCAACACCACCAAAGGTTCCAGCGTGGATTTGATGGATCAGCTAACGCGTGAACTGTCGGGCGCCATGCCATCTGCTACACGGATTAACATGTACAACACAATGCGGGATATCAAAAAGAAAATGCCCATCTTGGGGCGCGCTTTGCGCGTTTGGGTGGACAACATATTGTCACCAGATGATATCAACAAGCGTGCGCTTCGTATTATGGTGGACGATGAAACGGAAATCCGCAAAGAAGAATACTCTGAAATTGTTCGTGAAATGAAAGATTACGTGCGTTATCTTCAATTAGAACGCAAAGCGGACGGTCTTATTACACAAGCCATGATGGAAGGAGACCGTTTTGTTGAAATAACTACACGCAATGAAATGTTTTCAATAGCAGCAAAAGCCAGCAATGTTCATATCAAAGTTACTCCAAATAACAGCGATATATCTAAAAACAATCTTACAGAATTGGACGTATCTTGTGTTTCAACCCCATCCATTTCGGAAGATTGGTTTTCATTGACTATACAAGAAGATATGAAAACAGACGATGAAATTTTGGCAGAAATGACGTTGCTAACAGAAGCGGATAAAGATGATAAGGATAAAGATAAGAAAGACGACAAACCCAAGGATTTTACCAAAAACGAACTGCAGCCAAATCCGTGGGATAAATTACCGTCAGAACCATACGATATGCGCATCGAACGCAAAACAGATGCTGGTATCAGTGTGCATGATGTTGTGCTGACAGAAATCGATCCCAGAAATATTATTATCCTGCACAAAAACAAATGGGTTATGGGTTATTTGTATATAGAACGCTTAGATATCAACACACGAGAAAAGTTTCCAGAAGAAAAACCGCCTGCAGATGCGCTCCTTCAAAACATATACACACATGTGCGCAAATATTTGTCGGGAATGGAAATAAACGCAGTCCCCGAGGAATTTAAAGATGTTTTAAGCAGAGTTCTTATCAATAACCCAGCCACACAAATTATCGTGCGTTATATTCCAGAAAGCAACATTGTTCATTTCAAGTATCCCAGCAGTGAAAATGAACCTTACGGGGAATCGTATTTTGCAGATTTGCTTTTCATAATCAAGTTGTATTTGGCTAGGCTAATGGCGTCTACGCTGTACAGAATAGCGCGAACGGGCAAACATTTGGTATTTTATATTGATGTAACCAATACCCAAGATGCAAGAAAACGTATTGAACTGGTTAAGCGTTCTGTTAAAAAACGTGAAATAACAGCAGACGAATTGGGTTCTGTTTCGAGCACACCAACCATCATGTCCACATTTGAAGATTTTTACATACCCAGCAAAGACGGCAAACACATGGTGGACATAGACACGCTGGAAATGGGCAGTTTTGAGGATGGAACCGCAGAAGACACCTTCTATCTTAAAAACATTTTGACAGGTATTGAAATTCCACCATCCTATCTGGGTGTAGAGGAATACAACTCAACTAAAGCAACGCTTTCTCAAGAATCCATGATGTTTGCACGTTCTATCGTTCGTTTGCAGAAAATCTTTTCCGAGCAGTTTACAGAACTGCTTCATAAAATTTACAAGCTTATACATAAGAAAAACGCAGACATCAAGTTTAGGGATGTGCTTTGCACGTTTGCTCCACCTTCTATGATTACCGCAGAAAGCATGGCAGAATACTACAACAAGATACGCAGTATTTACGACGATCTTAAGGAAATGGGTCTTCCCGAAGATTATATTCGTCGTCGGTATATGCCGGAAATTGAATGGGATACCATCATGCTTGAAGCGCTCGACAGAGAAATTAAGGGAGAAAATGCGGAAGGTAATGACATGGGATTTGATTTGGGTTTCGGTAGTCCTACGGGTGGCATAAACCAAGCGGGTCCTATGCCGGGCGGTGAACAGCAACCCGCTGGTGGGAATTTTGCTATGCCGGGCGGTGAACAACCTAATGGATAGGATTGTTGAATTTATCAATAAAAACCATATGTCTGTGGAAGAAATTGAAGACGATATGATGGACTTTGAACTAAACATGAAACTGACGGAAGCTGTTGGGGATGATTTGGACAGGGAAATCGCGGATATCGAAGAAAGGCTTTTTAGCATCAATAAAGATACCCCACAACCTACCCCACAAGCCACCCCCCAAGTTCCGGAGGCTCCCCCTCCGGATATAAATATGGACGCGGGTGTTCCCGACACAATGGACGCACCCGCGTCCGATCCAACTGCTTCATTGGATACGGCTGTAACAAACAACACGGATACACAGCCACCCAGTGGTTCTGACGCGTTTGATTTTAAAGCCGACGAAACGCCCACACAATCGGATGTGGGTGATTTAAACGCTTCTGGTGCAAATGCAGAGTTTTCTTTAGATCCACAGGCAAACGAATTTCCAGAATTCGGTTCTACCCCATCTAATTCAAAGGATACTAATGCAGATGCATTAAATTCATCCGAATTTGATTCAGAACAAAATAAGGAGGACCAGAAGGCTCGTTTCCTTGGAAATGTTAAACAATTGATGCGTTTACGAGATATATTGGATGAATTGATTTCTAGCACATCCGATAAGCGTTTCATTAAAATAAATCAATATATCGGCAAAATTTTATCCAACATTGCTGGTGTGGGAAACGATGTGTTGTACCGATCCGACTTACAGGTTTTGAATAACCAGTTAGAAGAGTTTATGACGGATGCGGTCGAACAAATTAAGGCCGTCTTGGACACAGAATACAAGAAAGGACGTGACCAGTCGAATGTATCTGCTGAACGAAAGCTCCCTTTGGACGGGCAGCACGAGTAGCATGGAGCTTTTAGAAACAACCAGCATGGGCTATAAAATGCCCAAAGCACGCATCCGTACAGTTTTACAAACGCTTAATGAAGTTAATAAAAACAATAGAATTTATCCTGCGCGTATTCTTGAGCGGGCTGTACGGGAAATCACACCCATCATTAAAACACGTTCCCTGTTGGGCGAACTCGATCACCCAATTGTAACGGGCAACGACCAAGCGGATGCGTATAGGCACTTTGTTGTGTTATATGAAAAGGCTAGCCATATCATTGAGGATATTACCGTTGAGGGCAACACAATTTATGGTGTGGTGGAAACCAGCCTCACAGATCCCGGATTCAAGATGGCTGGTCTTATCATGGACAAAGTACCTGTTGGTTTTTCTTTGCGCGCTATAGGCGAATCCACGCGCAGACCGGACGGCGTGACAGAAATCACTTCACCTTTCAACATTGTAACTTATGACTGCGTAAGCAATCCTTCTCACGCCAAAGCAAGAATGGTTGAGGTGGTAGCTGAAAACTTCAACACGCTGCGAGAAAGTACCAACTACGGCAACATGGCTATGGAATATGACATAGCATGCGATAGAAGCAACGTTTTGCTAGAAGCGCTTCAAATGAGAACAAGCTCGCAAGGCAACACCCTTGAAAAATTGGTGGATTCTCTCTCAGAACAAATTAAAGAGGGGAAAACCAATGAAGCAGAAAAGTCCGTTGATAAATTAGTTGCGGGATATTTGGGACAACAAGCAGAATACCAGACGCCGGATCTCATCAATTTCCTTGATGAATACATAAACGGCAAAGGCCCGCTGGAGAAGCTGTTCAACAAATATCTTGCGTAATCGATGTTATCATTTTCCTTTGTTCCACCCTATTAATATAAAGCGCGATAGAAGACAGAAGATAATGAAATGAAGATAGATACGCGCCTCCACCGTGTGTGTTGATTGCACACAAATTTCTTTTAAACAATTTGGAGGTCGTATAAGACTATGAATAAGTTCCAGCAGACAAAGAAACTGCTTACCGAAACAGAGCAGTTTATGGGGAAACACGGCGTGCATCCAATTGGCAACTATCGTGAGATTCTTGCTGAAGATACCCTTTTTGATCTTTATGTTGACTCCCTTGCAGAGGGCCTGCGCGAGGATGTCAAAACAGAGTTCAAAACTATCGCTCCGTCACTTCGTGAGGGTCTTCTGAGCGAAACCGCGTACGGATTCAACCCCGTTGCGCCGCTCGTTATGCCCATTTTCCGCAAAATGTGGCCGCAGCTTGTTGTACGTGAAGCGCTTACCGTTATGCCTATGGAAACACCGGAAATCGTGCATGCGTTCATGATGGCTGTTGCAAAGATCGGCGACACAGAGTATGAGCTTCCCAACCTGAACCAGTCCGTTTCTGTTGGTACACCGTTTGGTGATATGACCTTAGAGCTTCCTCCCTACGAGCTAAACCTGCCGGCCGCTGTAAACATTCTTGAGGCCAACGGCTATACCAACGCGACCGCTCACTTGGCGAAGGACATCGTCATTGTTGGTGCAGTGCGTGCAGATGGTACAGACGTTGATATGTATGTTGAGCCGGATGATGACGGCAACTTTGCGTTTGAAGTCCAGTGCGGAAACTTTATCGACAACGTTAGCGGTAATGTTGACTACTTCAACGGTGTTATTTCTGCTTCCGGCACGCGTTCCGCAGAAACTAGCAACAAGGTTAGCAAGCTCACCATCGTTGGTTCCATCACCCAAGCCGAAGAGATGTATGCACCGAAGATTAGCTTTAAGCATGTCAAAGTGCGTATCAACGCCATCGACCACGAGATTCAGGCCGAATGGAGCATCCAGTACGAGCAAGACGCCAAAGCTTATTTCAACCTCGATATTCAGTCCCAGCTTGTTGACACCTTTGGTAAAGTTGTGGCTATGGATATCGACCGTCGGCTCCTTAGTAAGATTATGAATGAAACCACACGTTTCAATCCAACATCCGTTGGTAGTGGAACTGCTGGTGATCGTTTCACCTTCTCCAAGACACCGACCGGCGCTTTTGCTTTTGGCGCAAAAGAGTGGATCAACCAGATTGTTCTTAAGATTAACGACCTGTCCGCGAAGATTTACACGGACACCAACATTGATGTAGCCAACGTTATTCTTTGCAACCCGCTAGACGTTGCTATGCTCAAATCCACCAACGAATACGCCTTCAAGGGCGATGCCAAGGGTGGAGATTACGGCGATATGCCCGTCGTTGGAACGCTTGCCGATAGTTGGAAGATTCTTTCCAGCCCGGTCATTCCGCAGGGTTACATGCCCGTTCTTCTCCAACCAGACAACCCGGACAATGCTGTGTTTGTATTTGCACCGTATCGTCCGCTTACCATCACCCCGTGGCCTCTCGGGCGCAAACCTGCCATGTCCTTCCTTAGCCGTTACGGATGCCGCTTTGTCCGTCGGGAAGGCGTCGGCATTCTGCGGGTTATCGCGTAGTTTTAGCTTACACATTGGGCGCTCCCTAACAAGGAGCGCCCTTTTATTTTTTGTGTTTGCTTTGTAGACCTTCAATTCGGAACAAATAGTAGAAGCAGTTTATTGCTATATATATCTATATAATGGAGGTTATGCTCTATGAGCAAACAAACGTTATTTGTCAACTTTTTTGGTGGTCCTGGAGTTGGAAAATCCGCTTTGGCTAGATCCCTTTGTGCGAAATGTTCTTTTGTTGGCATAGACACTGTCTACGTGCCAGAGTTTGCACAGGAACGTGTATTGGTTAACGATATAATAACATTGCAGGACCAAGCGTTTGTTACTTCAACACAGAGACATCGTTGCTGGGTTGTGAACGGAAAGTATGATTTGGCAACAACAGATTCACCCTTTCCGCTGGGTTTGCTTTACGGCAAGTCAGATGAATATTTTAAAAAACACATTCTCAATCAATTCAGTACTTTTAGAAATTTCAATGTATATGTGACAAGAAACATACCGTATGTACAAAACGGTCGGTACGAAAACAAAGACCAAGCGGTTAAAAAAGACAATGAGTTGTTGTTGTTTCTGGACGACAACAATACAAAATGGTTATGCATATGTTAAGGGGGTAAAGGTGTTATGCCAAAATACATCAACAGTGGAAGCAAAACAAAAGCAGTAGGCAACAAGATGGTACAACCCGGAGAAACAGTTGAAACGACTGTCTATATCAATATACCCGATATGACACTGGTAACTCATCAACCATACGTGCAGGAAAACGTTTTGCTAAGTCACGATTATGCTATAAATCCCAACAGTTCTGAAATTATTGCCATTCCACATCCGGGACAATCCGGTAAGTATGCGTTGGATGTATTCTTTATCGACCAACCTGTAAATCTTTATTTGGATATGTCTCCAACAGCCAAAGCTATCAAGATAGATACTGCTATGGATTATGGAGATGTGCTGCGTTGGGATTTTTGTGCGTATATCAAAATAACAAATCCATCCGTTGACACGGTGGCAAACGTTCGCGTGATGGTTTCTCGTTACTAACAAAGAAGGGAGATAATCATATTATGCCAGTAAGACACCCCAAACCACCATTTCCCCCAAAGTAA
>Ga0208695_1002194_pt1 | contig 14598 bp, 11 predicted proteins | sample AD_UKC111_MetaG_FD_184449 | JGI IMG/M metagenome (GOLD analysis project Ga0208695, IMG submission 184449) | Active sludge microbial communities of municipal wastewater-treating anaerobic digesters from Hong Kong - AD_UKC111_MetaG (SPAdes)... | ecosystem: Engineered > Bioreactor > Anaerobic >... | reverse complement strand
AGCATGGCCTTGTATTTTTCACACAGCTCAACCATTTTATCCAGCTTGGCCGCATCACCGTCCATGGAGAAAACTCCATCGGTCACCACCAGCCTCAATCTTTTATCCTGATACATTTGAAGTTTCTGCTCGAGGTGTTCCAGATCAGAATGCTTGTAAGTATCGTTCATAGCACTGCACAGCCTGATGCCGTCAATCAGTGAAGCATGAACCAGCCGGTCGGAAATAATCACATCCTCTTTGGTCAGGATGGCTTCAAACACCCCGGCATTGGCATCCATGCAGGAAGGAAAGAGAATCGTATCTTCAGTTCCCAGAAATTCTGTCATCTTTTCTTCGAGCTGCCGGTGGACATCCTGGGTGCCGCAGATAAAACGCACCGAAGAGAGGCCAAAGCCACGCCGGTCGAGCCCTTCATGGGCAGCTTTGATAACTTCTGGATGGCTGGACAGCCCAAGATAGTTATTAGCGCACATATTGATAACTTTTTTTAAGGGCGAGCCAGCCGGAAACTCAACTTCAATCTCAGCGTCCTGAGGTGACGAAATAAACCTTTCTTCTTTTAAAATGCCGGCTTCCCTCATGCTCCTGATCTGATCCTGATATAGTTTCCTGACTTCATCAGAATAAGCCATCATTTCCTCCTGTTCCTCTTTTTAAAAAATCAGCCAGGCGAATAAAGATCACTCCCTGGCTGGCTAATCTTAACCTTTGACAAATTCTTTGACTAACTCAGCGATTTTATTGACCGAATCAAAGGCTTCCGGGGTAGCTTTATCGTCAGGAATTTGAATGTGGTATTTGTTCTCCAGAAACCTCTTGAGAGAAACCATCGAGAAAGAATCAACTATCCCGCCGGAAATCAGCGGAGTATCGTAATCGATGGGGTCACTGTCTGGCTCCAGATACTCGTTGGACACATAATTTTTGATGACTTCCTTGAGTTCATCCATGTTGTTACTCCTTTTTTATTTTTGTCTTTTTGTCAGATATTTTCAACTTTATTTTATCTATTCATTTTCCAGGGTAGAAGTATCACCAATTTCCTCGCCCCATTCTTTGGCATGAAGAATCCGGCGCATGATTTTGCCGCTTCTGGTTTTGGGCAGGAGCTCCACAAATTCAATCTCCTGGGGCATGGCTAAAGGTGAAAGTCTCTTGCGGATAAAGTTCATAATATCAAGTTCCATGTCTTTAGAAGGACTATAGCCTGGCTTCAAAGTTACAAAGGCTTTGACCACTTCCATGTTAATCGGATCAGGCTTGCTGACCACGGCCGACTCGGCCACCGCCGGGTGTTCCAGCAGGGCTGATTCAACTTCAAACGGGCTGACCAGATGCCCGCCAGTGTTGATGATGTCGTCGTCCCGGCCGACAAACCAGAAATAGCCATCGCTATCCAGGCGAGCCCGGTCGCCGGTCAGATACCAGCCGTTGCGGAATTTATTTTTATAGGCATCTTCATTCTGCCAGTAGCCTCTCATCATTGAGGGCCAGCCCGGTTTTATTCCGATCAGCCCTATTTTCCCTGGCTGGGGATAAGGCTCATAATTATTTGGATTCAGGACCGTGGCTGTTATGCCAGGAAAAGGACGGCCCATCGAACCAGGTTTGACCGGCATGCCTGGAAAATTGGTAATCAGGATACAGCCGGTCTCGGTCTGCCAGTAAGTATCATGGAAAGGCTTACCGAAGACTCGAATTGACCAGTTAACCGCCTCAGGATTGAGGGGCTCGCCCACACTGGCTAAATGACGCAGTGAGGACAGATCATATTTTTTAATGATTTCATCGCCGGCTTTCATCAAGGATCTGATGGCGGTCGGGGCCGAATACCAGACAGTAACTTTGTTTTTTTCAATAAATTTGTACCAGGCCTCGGCCGAAAAACCGCTGTCCAGGACACATTGGGTCACCCCCAGGGCAAAGGGAGCAATTATTCCATAGGAAGTTCCGGTCACCCAGCCCGGATCAGCCGTGCACCAGTAGATGTCATCATCTCTGAGATCCAGCACCCATTTAGCCGTTAGATACTGGGAAATCAAGGAATAATGAACATGCTGAACTCCCTTGGGCATGCCGGTTGTCCCCGACGTATAATGAAGAACCGAAGGGGATTCAGCATAAGTTGGATAAACCTCATAATCTTCGACTCCGCCCAGGCCTTCCATCGAAAAAGCTTCTTCTCTCTCCTGAAGGGGGCTCTTGCCGTCATAATCAACAATAAAAATATGCTGGAGATGGGGCAATTTCTCTCTGATTTTTCTGACTTTGGAAACATGTTTTTTCTGGGTAAAAATGGCTGAAGTTTGAGCATTTTCCAGCCGGACAAAGAGGGAATCTTCGCCGAAAGCCGAGAAAAGAGGTTGAGCAATGGCGCCGGTCTTCAGGATGCCCACAAAGCCAATATAAAGCTCAGGTATTCTATCCATAAAGAGACAAACCCGGTCGCCGGCTTTTAGACCAGAGCGGGTCAGAAAACTGGCAAAAGTATTGGCATAGCGCCTGAGATCATTATAAGTATAAGTCTTTTTTTCTCCGCTAAAGCCTTCCCAGATCAGAGCTATTTTGTCTCCTTTACCCTGCTGGCAAATCCGATCGGAACAGCAGGCTCCGATGTTAATCGGCTGCCCGGGTTGATAACCGAGTTCCTGTTCGCTCACGGACCAGGAGAAATTCTTAATCCGGTCTTCGTAATCGCCAAAGTTGGACATTTTTCCTCCAGTCTTTATTTTTCTAAGATGACCGTCGCTACGGCCAGAGTTTTAAGATGTGACAGACTGACATAAAACCGGCTGATACCTTCAGTCTGACAGAACTCTTTAGCCCGGCCATAAACCTCTATGACCGGCTGACCTGATTCCAGGTTATGGATTTCTATTTCAGAAAATTTGACCCCCCGGCTCCAGCCAGTACCCAGAGCTTTCAGGAAAGCCTCCTTGGCCGCAAACCGGGCTGCATAATGCTGGGCCGGGAATTTTTTGCTTTCGCAATAGCCGATCTCAACCGGAGTATAAAGCTTGTCTTTAAGCCCGGGAGTCCTCCTCAGCTTGTCCTCGATTCGATCAACTTCGATGATGTCCACGCCTACCCCAAAAATCAATTGCCCTCCTGACTCACCGCCAACCTCTCTGAACTTCGCCTGAGCCTTTCTGCCTCCTCTTTAGCCCTTCCGGCCAAAAAGTTATTATAGAAAAAACCGGCCCAAAGTCAAAAGAGACGGCGATCAAGCCTGACCTAAATGGTCAACAAGTATCTTGAGCCCGATCATGATTAGAACCAGGCCCCCAGCCAGCTCCGCCCGGCGCCCCAGGATCTGACCCAGAGCCGGGCCCAGACGGCTGCCGATGATGGTAATGATGAACGCCGTCAGACCGATGACCAGGCTGGCCAGCCAGATATTCAGGCCCAGGACCGGCAGGCTCAGGCCTGTTGCCAGGGCATCAAGGCTGGTGGCTATAGCCAGGGTCAGGAGCGGCCAGCCACGGGTTAGATCTTTACCATTATATTTTTTGTCTCCCGGCCGGAAAGATTCTATGGCCATCCTTCCTCCGATAAGCAGGAGAAGCCCGAAAGCCACCCAGTGATCATAACGGGCTACTAATTTCAGCAGATTTTCCCCGATCAACCAGCCAATGACCGGCATTAAAAACTGGAAAAAACCAAAAGCGGAAGCTAAGCGGAAAGACTGGCCGGACTTCAAGCCTGAACGGGAACAGGATAAACCAACCGTCACGGCCAAAGCATCAACCGCCAGGGCTAAAGCCAGGCCAAGGAGAATAATGACTTTCATAATTTTAAGATTCTACCATAGTTGGTTCCAATTTTCTTTCCAGCCTTGCTTTCTCAGGCTTACCTTCCCTTGTTTTTCAGAGTATAATTTTTTCTCAATGGAAGAATATATTAACCTCCGGGGAGTCCGGGTTCATAATCTGAAAAATATTGACCTTGACCTGCCCGTTGGACAACTGATTGTTATCACCGGGGTCAGCGGCTCGGGCAAATCATCCTTGGCTTTTGACACTCTTTATGCCGAGGGGCAGAGGCGCTATCTTGAATCTCTCTCATCTTATGCCCGCCAGTTCCTTGAAAGGCTGGATAAACCGGAAGCTGACCTGATTGAAGGCATTCCGCCGGCCATTGCTATTCAGCAAAAGGCTTCAGCTAAAAATCCCAGATCAACAGTCGCTACCGTCACTGAAATTTATGATTATTTAAGAGTTCTTTATGCTCACTTAGGAACAATCCACTGCCTGCAATGCGGTCAACCAGTCAAAAGGGATACGATTGATTCTATGGTCGAAACCCTGTTCAAATTTCCGGCCAGGACCAGGATGGTAATTACCTTCGATTGGCCAGAGGAGAAAAAACTGGCTGAACTCCGCCGGGAAGGCTTTTTAAAAATTTACCTCCATGGCCGGGTTCGGGCGCTGGATGACCTGCAGGAAGCGCCGGCCAAAAAGAACGGTCTGGAGGTGGTAGTTGACGAATTAAATCTGGATCCAGAAGACCGGGAGCGCCTGGTTGATTCTCTCGAAACAGGTTTAAAAAAGGGCGAAGGACGAATTCAAGTCCGGGTGGAAGGCGGGCCCGTTTATCTTTTCTCTGAACAGCTGGAATGCCGGCAGTGCGGAATTGTTTATGAAGAGCCTGATCCAAATCTTTTATCCTTTAACAGTCCTCAGGGAGCCTGCCCGGTTTGCCATGGTTTTGGCGATCTGGCCGTCCTTGATGAAGACAAAATCGTTCCAGACAAACATAAATCTCTGGAAGAAGGGGCCATCGAACCCTGGACCAAGCCAGCCTCCAGGGGACTGCAGAGAGAGCTACTGAGGGAGGCCAGAAAAAGAGGAATACCGACCGCTGTTCCGTTTTCCCGGCTCAAGCCTGAACAACAAAAATTAATTCTTGAAGGCGGTGACGGTTACTATGGAGTTAAAGGTTTTTTTGACTGGCTGGAATCTAAAAAATATAAAGTTCAGGTCCGGGTCCTTCTGAGCCGCTACCGCCGGTTTGTGGCCTGCCCGGCCTGTCTGCGGACCAGGCTCAATCAAAAAGCCCTGGCCATCAAGATCGAAGGGAAATCCATCGGTGATTTTTGTGCCCTGACGGTTAGAGAAGCCTACGGCTTCCTCGAGAATCTGAAGCTTGTCCCTTATGAGAGACAGGTCGGCGAGCGTCTGATTCAGGAAATTAAAAACCGGCTGGGCTTTTTGCTGGAAGTTGGCCTTGACTACCTGACTCTCGACCGTTTAACTTTCACCCTGAGCGGGGGCGAGGCCCAGAGGATAAATCTGGCTGCCGCCTTAAGTGCTTCTCTGGTCGGCACACTTTTTATTCTGGACGAGCCCTCTATCGGCCTTCATCCCCGGGATAACAACCGGCTGGTCAAAATCCTGAGGGAACTTCAAGGGATAGGGAATACGGTGGTGGTGGTCGAACATGACCCGGAAATTATTGCCCAGGCTGATTATATAATTGATCTCGGGCCTGGAGCCGGCGAATACGGCGGGGAAGTCATCTTTGCCGGGCCTATGAAAGACTTCCTCCGGGATCAGAAGTCTTTAACCGCCAAATATATCCGCCATGAATTATCTATCCCGACGCCGCCCGTCAGAAAGCCGGCCGCTAATTACCTCAAATTTTATGGAGCTAGAAAACACAACCTGAAAAATCTTGACTTTAGCCTGCCGCTGGGGATTTTTGTCTGCCTGACCGGCGTTTCCGGCTCAGGCAAAAGCACTCTGATTGAGGATGTCATCTATAAAGGCCTGGCCGGTGAAAATGGTGACGGCTTTGACCGTCTGGAAGGCAAGGAGTTAATCGGTCAGGTAATTAAGGTTGACCAGTCGCCATTGAGCACCTCGCCCCGTTCTATTCCAGCTACTTACACCAAGGCCATGGACAGTATCAGGGAATTATTTGCGGCTACCCGCGAAGCTAAGTCTCTTGGTTATAAAGCCGGGCATTTTTCCTTTAACACGCCTGCCGGTCAGTGCCCTGATTGTCAGGGAGCTGGCTTCCAGCAGGTAGAAATGCAATTTCTGAGCGATGTCACCCTGACCTGTGAAACCTGTCAGGGCCGCCGTTATAAACCGGAGATTCTTGAGATTAAATACCGGGGGAAAAGCATCTATGAGGTTTTAAGGATGAGTGTCAGCGAAGCCTTAGAGTTTTTTGCCGGGGAGGAAGATATTGTCCGCCGGCTTCAGCCTCTGGCCGAGGTCGGACTGGGATATCTCCGGCTGGGTCAGCCGACCACCACTCTCTCCGGCGGAGAACTGCAGCGGATCAAACTGGCCTATCATCTGGTCCAGGAGAAGAAGCGAAACCTTCTTTATCTTTTTGATGAACCAACGATTGGCCTCCATGCTGACGACATCAAAACTCTTCTCCGGTGTTTTCAAAAACTGGTCGGGGAAGGGAATAGTCTGGTGGTAATTGAACACAATCTGGACGTCATCAAATCAGCTGACTACATTATTGATCTCGGGCCAGAGGGCGGAGATGAGGGGGGCTATATCGTGGCCCAGGGCAGGCCGGAGGAAATAGCAGCTGCACCTGGTTCTATAACCGGTGTCTTTCTACAAAAGGTTCTGGCCGAGTCTCAACCAGCCGGTACTGGCCGCCGGTGATAATCTGAATAATCAGGCACCTGGCGGAAATATTCTTCGTGCATCAGAGGAGAGGAAATCATAAAGTCAGCCGAGGAACGGTTACAGGCCACCGGGATATTCCAGACAGCAGCTATCCGCAGCAAAGCCTTGATATCCGGGTCATGAGGCAGTGGTTCAAGAGGATCCCAGAAGAAGATTAGAAAATCAATCGCTCCCTCAGCAATTCTGGCGCCAACCTGCTGATCACCGCCCAGCGGCCCGCTTTCCAGGGTGTTAATTTTAAGACCGAGCTCCTTGGTCAACAGCAAACCAGTCGTTCCGGTTGCCCATAATTCATGCTGCTTCAAGGAACCCAGGTTATACCTGGCCCAGTCAAGTAAATCCGGTTTCTTATTATCGTGAGCGACCAGGGCAATTTTTTTCCTGTCCGACATTTTGACCAGCTTAGTTTTCACGGCCTACTCCTTCTTAGTTTTTATTCTGTCTCGTTCCAGAAACGAATTGGCCGGTTACCCTCTAGCGGAGGGAGGAATCAGATCAAAGAACTACTTTTTTCTTTCCCCATTTAAGCTTCATGGTCAGCACCCGGTCAGTAGCGAAAATCCTGGCCGTCCAGATCAACATCACGGTGACAAAGACAAAATTATAAACAAGTCCCAGCCAGAACATCTGCATGTGGCCAAACATCATGTTTTGCATGGCGAAAAACGGGTGGGAAAACGGAATGGCCAGCACCAGAATTTTAGCCGGCAAACTCATGGTATTAATATCGGCAAACAGGCTGATAAAATATGGCACCAGAATCAGGAAAACCAGCGGAATGTTTAAACTCTGGGCTGTCCGGTAATCTTCAGCCAGAACACCCAGAATGGTAGCTATAGACAGAGCACAGAGAATAGCCAGGAAAAGGGACAGCCCGAAAAGAGCATAGCCCTGAGTATCAATGGTCAGGCCTAGTTGCTTCAGAATCGGAGCTACCCCGCCGGTCACCGAGGATAATCCCTCGGTTGGAAAACTGAAAGCCATCTGAAAGCCATAAAGATAAATAGCGGCTGACAGCAGACCAACCAGACCGGCAGCCAGCATTTTGGCCAGGGCAATCGCCTGCCTGGAAATTGGCATGGTCAGCAGGGTCTCAAGAGTTTTATTCTGTTTCTCCATGGCGATGGCGGTGATAACCATCTGAGAAGAATACATGATGATCATCATCAGAATGATAGGCAGAATATAGCTCTGGGCATAGAGAGTACCTATTACCGCTGCGCTGGAGCCCTCGGCCATCCGGTCTTTAACCAGGATAAACTCCCGGTTTTTAATCGGAGTTTTGATTTCTGCTGGATCGATGTCGGGCAGCCTCTTTTTTAAATATTGATTGGAGAGAAAATCATTGGTAGTATTCAGCACTGCTCTGACTACTTCCGAATTCCTGGTCCCCGACAACGAAATACCGCGGAGATAGGAATAAGTCTCTACCTCAGCCGGCTTAAAGTTAGAAACTTCCTGGCTGAAACCGGCCGGGATCACGACCAGCAGCCCCAGCTCAGCCGTCTGCAACTTTTTGATAACCTGTTCCTTCTCGCCGCTTTGCTCCTCAATAATAAAATTGGCCATATTAAGAGTCCCGATCAGGTTCCTGGATAACTCTGACTGATCGAGATCTAAAACTGCAATTTTCTGCTTGGCAATGGCTTTTTTCATTTCTTTTTTAGTTACATTGCCAATAAAACTAAAGATCAGGATCATCATGGCCAGCGATATTATCAGCTGTTTATTGACCAGTTCCTTTATTTCTTTGACCAGCAGATGTCCAAAGTTTTTCATTAGAGGCTACTCCTGACTGAGCTTTTGAAAACAATTTCCAGGTTCGGCGCCTGATATTTTTCTTTGAGCTCCTGCGGGGTGCCGGCATCCAGAATTTGCCCCCGGTCAATCAGCGCTACCCGGTCAGATAGAAACTCGACTTCAAGCATATTGTGAGAAGACAGTAAAACAGAAATACCCTGCTTAACAAAGCTCTTGATGGTTTCTCTGACTTCCAGAGAGTTAATAACATCGAGCCCGGAAGTAGGCTCATCCAGAATAGCCAGAGCCGGTTTGGTCATTAAAGCCCGGCCCAGCAGCAATTTTCTGGTCATGCCTTTACTGTAAGTTCCAACTTTATCTTTCAACCTGACTCCCAGGTCGCTAATCTGCTGGCCGCGGCTGACATACTCTTTAATTTCTTCCTGGTTGCCGGCATAAAACTTAGCCATAAACTCCAGATAATCCTGGCCTCTCATATTACGATAGGCTCCTGCTTCCTCAGGCAGATAACTTATTTTCTCCCGGAATTTTTCCGGATTTTTTTTAAGGTCGAAGCCGAGAAAAGTGACCCGGCCAGCTGAGGGGGTGAGCAGAGTGGCAATTATCCTCAGGGTCGTCGTCTTGCCGGCTCCATTCGGGCCAATTAAGCCAAAAATTTCTCCCTGGTCAACCTTAAAGCTAATACCTTTTAGGGCTTGCAGCTGACCATAATTTTTTTTCAAGCCTTCAACTTCAAGAACAGGGGTCATCCAGTCCTCCTTTTTCTCCGGTTAGACATTCACGGCCAGAAGCCCTGGTTCATCCGGATCTAATCTGAAAAATTATCAAGCCTAATTATCATTGAAAAGCAATTATTTTTCAACTCGCCATCTCAAAAAAGATAAACGAGGGCTTGAGAATGGGAGGTTAGCCGGCAGCCAAACGAAGCCTTTTCCTCTGGCTTGACCCGCGGCTATCCCCAGCTTCTGGCTTAATATTTTTAAATAAGGCTGAGAAATAATATCATTTCGGCCTGTTATCCAGGGAGACCGTTACTGGCCAAACAGGCTTAATCAGGTTTTTTTGCGCTGGCTGCTTCATCCGCCGGCCACAAGCCAACCATCTGTCTTATTTTCTGCTCTAACTGGTTGGCCAGTTCTTTGTTTTCTTTCAGGAGCTTTTTTACATTTTCCCGGCCCTGACCCAGCCTTTCACCATTATAGGAGTACCAGGTGCCGGTTTTCTCCAAGACTCCGTATTGAATTCCACAATCAACCAGGTCACCTTCGCGAGAAATGCCTTCGCCGAAAATGATATCAAACTGGGCTTCCCGGAAAGGCGGAGCCAGTTTATTCTTGACGATTTTTACTTTGGCCCGGCTGCCAACCACCTCTTCGCCTTCTTTGAGAGTAGCCAGTTTTCTGATATCGATCCGGAGTGAAGCATAAAATTTAAGAGCCCGGCCACCGGTCGTTGTTTCAGGAGAACCGACGAAGACTCCAATCTTCTCTCTGATCTGGTTAATAAAAATGAAGCAGGTTTTGGACCGGCTGACAATCGCGGTCAGTTTGCGCAGAGCCTGAGACATCAATCTGGCCTGAAGCCCCATGTGAGCATCTCCCATTTCACCTTCCAGCTCAGCTTTGGGGACCAAGGCGGCCACGGAATCAACCACAATGACATCCACCGCTCCGCTCCTGACCAGGACTTCGGCAATTTCCAGACCCTGCTCTCCGTAGTCTGGCTGAGAAATCAACAGATCATCAACATTAATGCCAATTTTGGAGGCATAGAGAGGGTCAAGGGCATGTTCAGCATCAATGAAGGCTGCCTGGCCGCCGCGTTTTTGAGCTTCAGCGATTACATGGAGGGCCAGCGTGGTTTTACCGGTTGCTTCAGGACCAAAGATTTCAATTACCCGGCCGCGGGGAAATCCGCCTATGCCCAGGCTCAGGTCAAAAGCAATGGAACCGGTCGGAATAACTTCGGCTTTGACCGCAGCTTCCTTCTGGCCCAGTTTCATCACGGCCCCTTTGCCGAATTGCTTTTCAATCTGGGATAAAGCTGCATCCAGAGCTTTCACCCTGGAAGTTTGCTTCTGTTCGATTTCTTCTGTTTTCATTTAGGCCTCCAAAATGTCCACCTTCGAGCTCCTGCCAAAGAAACCAGAGGCTCGGCCGTCTTAAATCATGCCAGTTATTTTCCCCGTTTCATCCACATCAATTTTTTCAGCAGCTGGAGCTTTGGGTAAGCCAGGCATGGTCATTATATCACCGCACTGAACAACGACAAAGCCGGCCCCGGAACTCAGCGAAGCATTGGTCAGAGTCAGATTCCAGCCTCGCGGCCGGCCAGTTTTTTTAGAATCATCAGACAGGGAAGCCTGGGTTTTAGCCACACAGACCGGCAGATTGGCCAGGCCGAGCTGTTCATAGAGTTCAATCTTTTTTCTGGCTGCCGACTCGACTTTAACCCCGTCGGCTCCATAAATTTTAAGGGCAATGGCTTCTACCTTCTTCAATAGAGGCAGCTCGGAAGAATATAAATATTTAAAATCCGGTTGGTCCTCAGCCATCGCTTTGATGACTTCGGCCGCCAGCTCCAGACCGCCTTCGCCGCCCTGATTATAAACATTGCTTAAGGCATAGCGGGCCCTTTCCTTCTTGACCAGTTCAGTCCAGAGATCAATTTCCGATTGGTGATCAGCCGGGAAGAGATTCAAAGCTACCACAAAGGGCACGCCAAAAATCTTTAAGTTTTCAATATGTTTTCTTAAATTATCGAAGCCGGCTTCTACTGCCTTAGCATTTTCCTGGCCTAAATCGCTAATTTTTACCCCGCCATGATATTTTAAGGCTCTTAAGGTTGAAACCAGGACACAGGCGGCCGGGGCTGGCACCTGACCGGTTCTAACCACGATATCAAAAAACTTTTCGGCCCCCAGATCAGAAGCAAAGCCGGTCTCGGTCACCACATAATCAGCCAGGCTCAGAGCTAGCCTGGTGGCGATAATCGAATTGGTTCCATGAGCGATATTGGCAAAGGGGCCGCCGTGAATAAAAGCCGGTGTCCCCTCCAGAGTCTGGACGAGATTCGGATTGATAGCGTCTTTGAGAAGAGCTGTCATGGCTCCATCGGCTTTAATATCCCGGGCAAAGACCGGCCGGCCATCAGCCGAAAAACCAACCAGAATATTGCCGACTCTAACCTTCAGATCCTTTAGATCACTGGCCAGACAGAGGATAGCCATGACTTCGGAAGCAGCGGTGATATCAAAACCGGTTTTACGGGCAAAGCCCTGAAAGGTTTCATCGGCTCCGATTACCACCTGGCGGAGAGCCCGGTCATTCATATCGAGCACTCGTTTCCAGGTAACTGTCCGGCCATCGAGCAGTCCGGCCGGGCCATCAAAATGAATCCGGTTATCAACCATAGCCGCCAGCAAATTATGAGCGGCGGTCACGGCATGGATATCCCCGGTAAAATGAAGATTAATCTCTTCCCGCGGGACAACCATGGCTTTTCCACCGCCGGTGGCTCCTCCCTTGATTCCAAAAACCGGTCCCAGGGACGGCTCGCGCAGAGTCAGGCAGGCTTTCTTTCCCAGGCGGCTGAGTGCATCGGACAGGCCGATAGCAGTCGTGGTTTTGCCTTCGCCGGCCGGGGTCGGGGTCATGGCCGTCACCATAATCAGTTTGCCGCGGGAGCTTTTCTCCCGGAAGGCCTGAAAATCTACTTTGGCTTTATATTTCCCATAGAGTTCAAGGTTTTCCTCAGCGATACCAAGCTCTTTAGCAACTTCTTTTATCGGTTTAAAATCCATGATTGGCCTCCTCTTAGCTATTTAACCAGAATTTTTTTCTTTCTTCAATCTCCTTTTTCAGCCCGGCTTAATCTACGGCCCGGGCCAGGCTCACATTGTAAAAATGCGTTTGATATTTTTCGATGAGTCCCTCGTCAGCAAAACTGTAGTAGCAATTGTTGCCGATGACGATATGGTCCAGGACCCGGATCTGCATAACGGCGCAGGCAAAAACCAGATCTCTGGTTATTTCCCGGTCGCAACTGGAGGGCTCAGGATCACCCGAAGGATGATTGTGAACAAAAATCAGGTTGGAGGCTTCATATTTTAAAGCCTGTTTGATGACCTCCCGCGGATAGACGGCACTCGAGTCCACCGTGCCCTCAAACAGGGTTTTCTCTTCCAGGATATGATTCTTGGTATTAAGAAACAAAACCTTGAAAACTTCGATTTTAAGATCTCTCAAGCTGTAATAGAGATAATCAAAAACTTCCTGCGAGGACTTGCAGACCGGGCGTTTGATCATGCAGTCCTTAAGATAGCGGCGGGCCACCTCCTGCACCAGTTTTAAGCCGAAGACATTTTGCCGGCCTATCCCCTTTATTTTTTGCAGATCAAGCGGGTCAGCTTCCATCACGGCACGGAAGGTCTTAAATTCTTTGATGGCCTGCCGGGCAGCCTCCCGGCAATCCTGACGGGGTGTTCCCAGAGTCAGTAACAATTCGACAATCTCATAGTCAAGAAAACCAGACAGCCCGCCTCTTAGAAATTTTTCGCGTAGCCGTTGCCGGTGCCCGGCCCGTTCAGGCTCTTGCCGCTCAGGATCGTCAGCCATGACCTTTATCCAGTTAAGAATTTATGGGTTTGATTTCTCAGGGCAGTTTTTTTGATTCAGAGGTAAAGACGAACCGGCCACCGGCTTTTTCCCAGCCGGCCAGTATTTTTTTCAAAAAAGGCCAGAATCAGCCAGGCCGCCTAATCAACATACAATCTGTCAATCAACTGCTTGTATTTTTCCTCGACCACTTTTCTTCTGATCTTCAGAGTCGGGGTCATCTCTCCTGTTTCAACTTCAAAATCTTTTTCCAGAATAATAATCTTTTTAATTTTCTCATAAGAGGCTAAATGAGGCGTCAGACGGTCAATTTCCCGCAGATAAAAGTCATGGATCTCCGGCTTTTCAATTAGCTCTCTGGTAGTGGTAAAAGCAATGTTATTTTCGCTGGCATATTTTTTAAGCTTATCCAGGTCAGGCACAACCAGAGCCGAAACAAATTTGCGACGGTCGCCAACGACCACCACATTGGCAATATAAGGGCTGGTAATGAGGGCATTTTCAATTGGCTGGGGGGCAACATTCTTTCCGCCGGCGGTTACGATAATATCTTTCTTCCGGTCAGTGATCACCAGGTAGCCCGCTTCGTCCAGGTAGCCAATATCGCCAGTCTTAAACCAGCCGTCCTCAAAAGCTTCTCTGGTCTCAGCTTCTTTATTAAAATAGCCTTTCATGACATTAGGACCGCGAACCAGAATTTCTCCGTCCGGAGCGAATTTAATTTCCTCACCGGGCAGCACCCTGCCAACTGTGCCAAATTTAAAATCAGTCAGGGTATTAAGAGAAATAACAGGCGAAGTCTCCGTCAAGCCGTAACCTTCGATAATCAGAATTCCCAGGGCATAGAAAAATTCGGCTATTTCCCGGGCTAAGGGAGCCCCGCCGGAAACAAAAAACCGGATCCGGCCGCCTGTTTTTTCCACAATTTTTGAAAAAACCAACCTGGAAGCCAGCTGGTAACGGAATTTCAACCAGGCCGGCAGCTGGCCATGACTGGTTTTAAGCTGAACATATTTCCTCCCGACTTTAAGAGCCCAGAAGAAAATCTGGCGCTGGAGATTAGGAGAGCCCAGGACCGTATCAATCACCGTCGCATAAAATTTATCAAAAAATCTGGGGACACTGACCATAATTGTGGGCCTGGCTTCAACCAGGTTTTGAGCCACTGTATCCACACTTTCGGCATAGGCAATGGCAGCCCCGACATAAAGCCAGGCAAAAGTACACATTCTCTCCAGAACGTGGGACAGAGGCAGAAAACTTAAAGCCGTGTCGCCGGAGTTAAAATCAACCAGCGAATGTAAGGTCTCAATATTGTTGACCAGATTATAATGGCTGAGCATCGCTCCTTTCGGAATGCCGGTCGTTCCGGAAGTATAAATGATAGTGGCCAGATCATCAGGCCGGATAGCCGAGGCCGCCCGGTCAAACTCGTCAGGCTGATTCCGGTTATAGGCTTCTCCGCTTTTTTCCACGGCCTCCAGACTCAACCGGTCAGCTGCGGCTTCGCCCTCCATGATTATGTATTTTTGAATACGCGGCAATTCAGACCGGATCAGAGC
>Ga0208695_1002190_pt1 | contig 14623 bp, 10 predicted proteins | sample AD_UKC111_MetaG_FD_184449 | JGI IMG/M metagenome (GOLD analysis project Ga0208695, IMG submission 184449) | Active sludge microbial communities of municipal wastewater-treating anaerobic digesters from Hong Kong - AD_UKC111_MetaG (SPAdes)... | ecosystem: Engineered > Bioreactor > Anaerobic >... | reverse complement strand
CTCATGATAGTAATCAAAGGTTGCTCTCAAGCGATCGTTCAAGAAATTGACGTCAACACCATAGTCTTGCTTGAATGCTTTTTCCCATGTCACATCGGGGTTATTCTTTGAACTTTCGTAAGCGCCCTTAGTAACTGTACTGTTATTAATACCGAAGTTATATCCGTATCCACCACGTGACATATAGCTGCTGCTATTCACGCCATAAGGGTCAGCCAAATACATAAAGCGAGAACCGCTATATTGGTCATTACCAACGAGACCCCAACTTGCACGAAGTTTCATAAAAGAAACATATTTCTTAATCGGTTTCCAGAACGGCTCTTCACTCGCAATCCATCCTACAGATGCAGCTGGGAATGTACCGAAACGTTTTCCTGGAGCAAAATTTTCTGAACCGTTACGGCCGATATTGAATTCTGCCATATAACGATTGTTCCAGTCATAAGTGACACGACCAACAAATCCTACATATCCATGAGGAATGTCTGAATAAGATGATGGATAATAAGTTTTACTTTGGTTATAAAGTACCAAAGCTGTTATACTATGCAAGCCGAATGAACGATTGTAATTCAGTGATGTCTCAAAATACCAATCACGGGCCTTGCCTGTATCTTCATCAGAATAATTTATCTGTGTACCATCAGTTCCTGCTTTCTTATAGCCCAAAGTACCATCACTCAAAAGTACAGGAGTATAAGTAGCACGATCCATCTGGCCACCCTTATATACATAATATGTACTATTATAAGAACCTTTAACCTTGAATAGCAATCCCTTTGTCAAGAAATCAAGTTTTTGAGTCAATTGGAGATCCATCTGACTCTTATTAGTATTAGTCTGTGTAAATCCTGCACGTGAGCCAGAATATGCGTAATATGTCATACCTGATCCACCAACGAATGGCAGCTGATCAGTACCCATATCCGTATAGTCCGTTGCTGCAGTAACCAATTTTCCATCAACAAGTCCCGGACTAGAAAAAGGTGTAGCCTGATACATAGCCTTGATAAGACCTTCAGCACCGCCACTAGTCAGAGGACGATTGCCCGTACTCACATTACCAGCGACATTGAATGAAACTGTAGTCGTATTGGTAATGTCAACATCCAAATTGCTACGATAGTTGAAACGATTATACTGATAACCGTAGTGATACGGCATATTGAACTCTTTAAACAAGCCACCTTGTGTGAAAGCGCCTATGTTGATGAAATAGCGTACCTTCTTTGTACCACCTGAGATACTAACATTATGCTGTGTCTGAAGCGTAGAATTCTTCATGATATAATCATCCCACTTCGTATCCGGATAGCGGATAGGATCGGAATGGTCTTTAAACTTCTGTATCACGACATCTGAAAAAGCATGAGGCTGTCCATCATTGTCACACATCTGATTATAGAATGTGGCATATTCGTAACTGTTGGCCTGCTCAATCATTTTGGTTGGAGTCAAGATACTAAAAGAGGTATTACCTGAAATTTTGGCTTTACCTTCCTGACCTCGTTTTGTTGTAATAAGGATTACACCATTGGCACCACGCACACCAAACACAGCTGTTGCCGATGCATCCTTCAAAACCGTGATACTCTCAATTTCATTCGGATCGATGTCTGCCATGGAACGTTCCACACCATCAACCTGAACAAGTGGGTCGGCATTATTGAACGTTGCCTTACCACGGACAAATACGCTTGCGGCATCATTACCAGGCTCACCAGAATACTGGACGGTAGTGATACCACTCAACTGACCTGCCAAGATGTTGTTGACAGAACTGACAGGCGTACGTACCAAATCTTCACCCTTAACGCTTGAGAGGGCACCCGTCACGGTGACTTTCTTTTGTACACCGTAAGCGACTACTTCCACACCGCTAAGATTGACAGCGTTGCTCTTCAAAACGACTTTCATACCGTTCCTTGCAGCAATCGTCTGAGTGTCAAATCCCACATAAGAGATTTTGAGTTTCGCACCAGGATTGACTGAGATGGAAAAATTACCATCAAAGTCTGTGATTGTACCTTGGGAAGCATTACCTCCCACAATCAAAACAGTCGCCCCAATGACAGATTCGCCATGATCGTCTACTACATTACCTTTGATGATTGACTGTTGCTGAACCATCTGAGTATCAGCATTAGCAGACAGAACGCCAAAGAATGGATTGAACGTCAAAGCCGAACACATCACCGCTACAGGCAGGATTGCTCCCTTTAATAAACTTTTATTGTTCATGTTACAATTAGGTTGTTATATATTCTTTTAAATATCATCGGTATCATACATAGTATCAAAACCATGAAAGAATCCGAATCAAATTGTGTTTATTAGCAGTCTATACTCTTAATAGATATTATTTGTCTTAGTTATTTTGTGCAAAATTAGATAAAATAAACAATCCAAAACTACAATTTTTGGTTTTTAAACCATTATTTTTGATAATTTTTTTGATTATGCAGACATTTCCTTCAGAATGTTCCGTCTATGTAAAATATCTTGAAGGAATACGAAGTAGTGTTATTTGTATTAACAATTTATTTATTTTCCGATGGGCATCAATACGAAATGTCTCAAGAAATCGGCATTACCATACATCGTATGCTGATCGGAAAGGTTCCAAAAACCATCCTTAGATGATGGATTGCCATCCCAATCGATGACAGCCCAAGAAAGTCCGATATCATTACCTTCCCTTAATATGGTCGGCCGAGAGAACTCAGGACCATCGGCAGCGGCATAATCATAAGGTGTAATATAAAATTCAAGAATTAACTTTCCCCCTTCGCCTTCCTTAAAAGAATAGTTGTATGCGTAATCAGAAAAGGGTTTCTTTTTCAACCAGACCTGCGGTCCCCAGTACATACACCAGTCACGCCCATGCGGCGGAGTGAAAATATGATAATTCTGAGCATGACAACCATGGAAATTAAACCAAGCCTGCCATACATCCTTTGGTGCTGTAGGATGAAAACGATCGATAAACGGTCCGCCTGAACAATCTCCATCAACGACGACTTCGAATATATCAGTATTCAGACTGTTTTCGAGAAAACGCCAATAGTTGTCCGTTGCTTCATAAAGGAAATAGAGATGCTGAGTCTTTTCGTTCCAACCTACTTTGACTTTCATCGCCAAAGTGGATGCATCCGGAGCATTGTGTTTCCCTTCATCTTCTTTCATATCATGCTCTGTGAGCGCATAACTATCCGGAACGCAATTCCAATCGTTCGTACTACCATCTATAGACGGCACTTGATCGTCCTGAAACTGAAAGACCTTATATTTCAATAAAGAAGGATAGAGTACCGACAACACCGCATCAGCATAGCGCTTTCCTAAAATGATTTGTGAATCACGACTGAAATGCGGATCCTTCACTTTACCTCTTCTTACAAGTCCATTGGATGAAACCATGTAACAATGATTCACTTTTCTACAAATTTCAGGCAAAGCTTGATTGTTGAAAAGATTGATATTCACCGAATCCGCCCAATTCCATTGACCTATCTGTCCAACAAATACCGGGAGATCAGGCATATCCAAATCTTTTCTGAATTGTTCTATCATCTGGGAAAACAACTGAGGATAATCTTTCCAACGCTTCACATCGGATTCGCCCTGATGCCAAATAATGGCTTTCAATGTCCCATATTTCATAGCTGCCTTGGTTCGGGCTAATGCATCGGCATAATAATGCGAAGGCAAACCTTTCTGCCACTCCGTAACGGAAGAACCACCGCGAGCATTCACTACAAGTAACACCTTTCGTCCTGTCATCTGATGAATGGTTTCACCAAAGGATTCTCCTGGTCCCACCTGTTGCATGGATAAGTCTTTGCGAATAGTGGAATATTTGTTAAGAGGACCTACTGCCACTTCGGGTTTGTTTTGTGCATTAAGCAGCCAAACGCCTTCCATTGGGACAGAATCCTTAGCTGTGAGATACCCTCGACCTGCCATATTGGATTGTCCGATTAGCAGATATACGTCTGTTTTCTTATCGCGAGCATAAAGAACGGAACACAGACACAAAACAAAATATAAAATAAAATATTTTCTCATTGGTTAGTAATTGTTTTCAATAAGGCTATTCACTTATATTACCACTCCTGGATATCAAGGATTTGTAATAGGATTACATACACCATGTTATCGGCGGCTTTCATATAGTGGGACATTGGGGATAATCACTTATCTTTCAACAGCATAAACGTTATCGGAACCTACGAAAAATGATTAATTACCATCTGGTTTTTTAGTCGTGCTTCGCACAGACGGATACCAAACGAAAGTATTAAAATCATCAGGATGCGAGGGAGAGAAGTCCTTCCAGTCTGAACGTAATTCTTTCACAATCGGCAAATTCAGCTGTTTCATTCCCATGACGACCATCTTTGCAACCTCATAGGCGCCATAAGGATTGAAATGAGTGTTGTCTGCAAGCTCCGTAGGCTGATCGGGGAAAGTGTTGGCTGGATAATGTACCAATGCTTTTTTACTATTCTCAAAACCTAACGTCTCAAAGAATGTTCGCGTCATGTTATGCAGTTCTATCAAAGGAACGTTTTCACGCTGTGCCACAGCGCGCATAGCGTCAGGATAATCGCCATGAGTCTCGCGAATTTTCACATTACCATCTTCCCAAGCCCTGCGCTGTGTAGGAGTAACGAATATAATGGTGCCACCTTTTGCACGGACTTCATCAATAAACTTTTTCAGATTGTAAGAGAAGTTGTACCATGCTCCGCTGCCAGGACTCTTTTCTTTCTGATCGTTATGACCGAACTCACATATCACATAATCACCCGGCTTCATCATCGACAGAATCTTGTCAAGTCTGTTGGAAGCGAGGAAAGAACCTGCTGTGAGTCCACTTTCTGCATGATTTGATATTGCTACTTTGTCATTGAACCAACGAGGAATCATCTGACCCCAGCTTGCCCAAGGTTCACTGTTCTGGTCAACAACGGTTGAATTTCCACACAGGAATACTGTAGGCACCACGTCATCACGCTCAACTTTAATTTCGCTCACAGCTGGTGCGGCTCCGTTGAATTCGAGTGTCAAACGGTCATCCCAATTGAGATAATCTTTTTCACGGTCTTTGATTTTCACGTTCTCATCCTTATTAATATAAGGTGAACGCTTGCTGACGATGAAACTGTAAGTAGCAAACTTACCTTTCTTCGTAACGGCATTTTCCACAAACAGCCGACGTGACTCTGCCCGCACTACGGTCTGAGCCGCTTTCCGCTTAGAACCGAGTACCACTGTCACCTTATAATTTCCATCCGGTACCTTCACGGAAAAATAAAAAGGTGAAATCGACTTCTTTGTCGGCATAGCCAACACATCATAGCCATAACCCGTTGCATCAGAATAAACCGGTTGTGCCTTTGTCATGTCAAAATCATAAGTCTGAGCATGAACGGCAGTCACACCTATCAGACACACGAATAAAAATAACAATTTTCTCATTGCTGCGTATTTAAGTAGTTTAACGGATGCAAAAATATATATTTATAAAGACAACAATAATAGAAAATTGATATAATTACTTTGATTTTTGATTTTTACTCAATAAATTTAACTTTCTCCACACGAAATTCGGTATCAACCGCCAAAGAAATGTCATGATGCGATATCGCCAGTCTACGACACAGATATGTTTACCTGCATAGATGGCATGCACGATGGCACGTGCCACTTTGCCGCTATCCATCAGCATGGGATAAGTGCCGCCTGCCAAAAGCGCAGTGTCAACAAATCCTGGGCGGATATCTGTGAAAGTGATTTGGAGATGACGGCTGTTAGACAATTGTTCCAGAGACTGGATATACGTGTTCTGAAAAGCTTTCGATGCACTGTATGATGGTGCCGGTCCCAATCCTTTCGTGCCTGCAATAGAAGAGATGACAGCGATACGTCCACCACAATGGTCTGCCATATAATTGAATATGGTGTCAATCATTCTGGTAAAACCCAAGACATTCGTATTCGCTGTGGCCATTTCCAAATCCGCATCGAGTTGGGAATTTATGAAACCTATTCCCGAAGCATGGAAATAAAGATTCACACCGCCTAATCGATCTACCAGATTCAGGAGATGCTGAGGTGCATCCGCATTTGTGACATCAATCTGTTCAGTGACCACCATGGAAGGATTGAGAGCTTTAATTTCATTCAAAGCATCAATCCGCCGCGCTGCCACACCGATATGCCAACCATCGGCAAGCAATATTTCCGACACTTTGCGTCCCATTCCTGATGACGCTCCCACTATTATAGCTCTTTTCATGGTGGCAAAAATAATCATTATATCTGACAACGGGTAGAAAAGAACGAAAAAAAACAATTGTAAGAATAGGAATTAATTAATTATTTATTATCTTTGCACAAATAATAATTAAAATCTATTATAATATGAAAGAATTTTTTAAATATGTTTTTGCCTCGGCAGTAGGAATGTTGGTCTTCTTTATCATTATCGGTATCATCGGTGCCATGAGCATCGTCGGTATGATTTCTTCCAGCCAAGCCACACAGACTGTCACAGACAATTCCGTGTTAGTTCTCAACCTGTCTGGTGAGATGAACGAGCAAGCAGGTGATAACGTCTTTGGACAATTAACAGGCAACGTATACAACAATCTAGGACTCGAAGAGACACTCTCCGCTATTAAGAAGGCGAAGGAAAATGAGAAAATCAAAGGTATATATATCGAAGCAGGGGCATTCAGCTCCGATTTCGCTTCCGCACAGGAATTGCGTAATACCCTACTCGACTTCAAAAAGAGTGGCAAATGGATTATCGCTTATGGCGACACATACACTCAAGGCACATATTATTTAGCATCTGTCGCAAACAAAGTTTATCTGAATCCGCAAGGGGAACTCGATTGGCACGGACTAGGCGCACAGCCGATGTTTGTGAAAGATTTGCTTGCCAAATTCGGCGTCAAGATGCAAGTCATCAAGGTCGGAAGATACAAGAGTGCAACTGAAATTTTCACAGAGGATAAGATGAGTGATTCTAACCGTGAACAGACTCAAGTTTACATCAATGGCCTTTGGGGAAATATGTGCAAAGGTGTTTCTGAAAGTAGGAAAATCAGTGTAGACACACTCAACGCTTATGCCGACCGCATGATAATGTTCGAAAGCCAGAAACAACTGTTGAAATACAAACTCATCGACGGACTTCTCTATACGGACCAAGTCAAGGCAGAAATCAAGAAGTTGCTCAAGATAGACAAAGACGAGACCATCAACCAACTGAGTGTTGATGATATGATCAATGTGAAAGAAGATGACAACGGAGATCAAATAGCCGTATACTACGCTTATGGTGACATCGTTGACAATCCTGTCACTGGAACCTTGTTAGGTGGAGGTCATCAAATCGTGGCTAAAGACGTATGCAAGGACCTAGAAGAACTGATGAACGATGACGACGTCAAGGCAGTGGTTGTCCGTGTGAACTCTGGTGGCGGCAGTGCCTATGCCTCTGAACAGATTTGGCACCAGATTACAGAACTCAAAGCTAAAAAACCTGTTGTCATATCCATGGGCGGCAAGGCAGCATCGGGTGGTTACTACATGAGTTGCAACGCGAACTGGATTGTTGCCGAGCCCACCACGCTGACCGGAAGTATCGGCATCTTCGGTATGATACCCGACCGCAGTCAGTTGCTCACACAAAAACTTGGCATCAAATTTGATGAAGTAAAAACGAACAAGAATTCCACGATGGGTTCGAGTGCCCGACCGATGAACGAAGAAGAAATCGGTTACCTGCAGAATTACATCATTCGTGGTTACAGTCTTTTCCGCCAACGTGTGGCTGATGGCAGAAAACTCCAAGTGAATGACGTGGAGAAGATTGCACAAGGACATGTGTTCCTGGGACAGGATGCGATGAAAATAAAACTCGTAGACCAATTGGGTGGACTGGATGTCGCTGTGGCTAAAGCAGCCAAGCTTGCCAAGATGAAAGAATATTACACCTGCAGTTATCCGGAACAAGCAGACTGGCTCAGTCAGTTGATGTCTGCCTCAAGCAACAGCAACTATCTGGATGAACAGATGAGAGCAGCCATGGGTGAATATTATGAACCGTTTATGTTGCTCAAACAGATGAATCAACTGGACGCTATTCAGGCTCGCATACCGTTCTTTCTGAATATAAAATAAAATGAGGACCGAAGGAGATTTCATAAAGATTAATGATTGGTTATTGCCATTGAGCTGGATTTTCAAGCTCATTATCAGAATGCGCAACCAACTTTTCGATTTGGGTATACTCAAGTCGCAGGCTTTCGATATCCCTGTCATCTCTGTCGGTAACATCACTGTAGGTGGAGCCGGCAAGACCCCGCACGTGGAATATCTCATACGCCTGCTGACCGACAAGGTAAAAGTGGCGGTTCTCTCCCGTGGTTACAAGCGCAAGAGCCGAGGTTATGTGCTAGCTGATAAAGACAGTTCCATCTTCCAAATCGGTGACGAACCCTATCAGATGATGAAGAAATTCCCACAAATCTATGTGGCAGTAGACAAGAAGCGCACTGAAGGAATCACGAGGCTCACAACGGATAAAAATACCAATGATGTAGATGTCGTTTTGCTGGACGATGCTTATCAGCACAGATATGTAAAGCCTGGAATAAACATCTTGCTGGTAGATTATCACCGATTGATTATCTACGATAAGATGTTGCCTGCAGGTCGGCTACGCGAACCTAAAGAAGGCAAGTCGCGTGCCGACATCGTTATCATCACGAAATGTCCCGAAGACCTCAAACCGATGGAATACAGAGTGCTCACCAAGGCCATGAGCCTCTTCCCTTATCAGGAACTGTTCTTCACGTCTTTGGTTTATGAAGACTTGCGACCCATGTTTGGAGGTAAGACGATATCATTGGACAGCATGAACGAACAGATGAACGTGTTATTGCTCACTGGCATTGCTTCACCCAAACAGATGATTATCGATCTGCAACCAAAATTTAAGACGATTCATCCACTTACTTTTGGCGACCATCATCAATTCACACACAAGGATGTGGAGCGTATCAACAATGTATTCAACACATTGCCTTTGCCCAAAATGATTATCACTACGGAGAAGGACGCGACACGTCTGGAGGCTATCGACGGACTGAACGAGCAGGTTAGAAGCAGCCTGTACATCCTTCCGATACGAATCAAATTCATGCTCGACCAAGAAGAAAATTTCAATAATAAAATAATTAGCTATGTACGAAAAAATTCAAGAAACAGCATCCTGGTTAAAACAAAGGATGACAACAAGTCCAAAGACTGCCATCATTTTGGGGACAGGTCTGGGACAATTAGCTTCGGAAATCACTGAGGCATACGAATTCCCTTATAAGGACATCCCTAATTTCCCCGTATCCACAGTGGAAGGCCATGCCGGAAAACTGATATTCGGAAAACTGGGTGGCAAAGACATCATGGCGATGGAAGGCCGTTTCCATTTTTATGAGGGTTATAATATGAAAGAGGTGACATTCCCAGAACGTGTGATGTATGAATTGGGCATTCAAACGCTGTTCGTTTCCAATGCCTCTGGTGGCATGAACCCAGACTTCCGCATCGGCGATTTGATGATTATCGACGACCATATCAACTTCTTCCCAGAGCATCCTCTGCGTGGAAAGAACTTCCCAACGGGCCCCAGATTCCCTGATATGCACGAGGCTTATGATAAGAAACTGATTGCTCTTGCCGATGAGATTGCCAAAGAAAAAGGTATCCGCGTGGTTCATGGTGTCTACATGGGCGTACAAGGTCCTACATTCGAGACTCCAGCTGAATACAAGATGTATCATCGTCTAGGCGCTGATGCTGTAGGTATGAGCACTGTTCCCGAGGTCATCGTAGCCCATCATTGCGGCATCAAGACGTTCGGCGTAAGCATCATCACTGATTTGGGACTGGAAGACTCTCCAGTAGAAGTCAGTCATGAAGAGGTACAGGAAGCTGCCAACCGCGCTCAGCCACTGATGACCGAGATCATGCGCGAAATGATAAGAAGAAGCTGAATTATAATTGATAATTGAGAGTTGAGAATTGATAATTATGATTACTCTTATATTTGAGAAATGAGAATAATGGTCAATGACGTATGATGCAAGCCCAACTATCAATTATCAACTATCAATTAACAATTATCAATTAACAAATGGCGCTAGTCCAACTATCAATTATCAATTGTCAATTATCAATTAATTAAATGACAGATATTTCAAAATTCGGGGAATTTGGTTTGATACACCATCTCACCGATGACATTAAAATAAAAAATGAATCCACCAAATACGGCGTAGGCGATGACTGCGCCGTACTTCATTATCCCGATAAGGAAGTGCTGGTGACGAGCGACATGCTCATGGAGGGCGTCCACTTCGACCTCACCTATATCGACATGCAACATCTCGGATACAAATCGGCGATGGTCAACATCAGCGATATATTTGCCATGAACGGAACTCCACGCCAGCTCATCGTGAGCATCGCTCTGAGCAAACGGTTCAAGGTGGAAGATTTGGAAGCATTCTACAGTGGATTGCGTATGGCTTGTGAAAAGTGGAATGTAGATATCGTTGGTGGTGACACCACGTCGTCTTACACAGGTCTCGCCATCAGCATCACATGTATTGGCGAAGCCGACAAAGATGAAATCGTATATCGCAACGGAGCCAAAGACACTGATTTGATTTGCGTCACAGGGGATTTGGGTGCTGCTTACATGGGTCTGCAACTACTGGAACGTGAGAAAACGGTCTATTATCAGCAAGTGGATGACGCCAAAAAGAAAAAAGACCAACGCGCACTCGACGAATTAAAGAATTTCCAACCTGATTTCGCAGGCAAAGAATATCTGCTGCAACGCCAACTTCAACCAGAAGCACGTGGAGATATGATTGAGAAATTGCGCCAGGCTGGTGTCAGACCTACAGCAATGATGGACATTTCCGATGGATTGAGTAGCGAATTGCTGCACATCTGCAAACAAAGTCATTGTGGTTGCCGTGTCTACGAGAAGAACATCCCTATAGATTACCAGACCGCGGTCATGGCGGAAGAATTGAACATGAATGTCACCACTTGTGCCTTGAACGGAGGCGAAGATTACGAGTTGCTCTTTACCGTTCCCATCGGTGATCATGAGAAAGTGGAATCAATAGATGGTGTGAAACTCATCGGGCACATCACCCGTGAAGAATTTGGCACACAACTCATCACACGTGACAACAACGAGTTTGAACTCAAAGCTCAAGGCTGGAACCCACTGTAATGCACAAATTGACAATGCCCCACCGCTTATCGCATTCATTGCTTGGCGGTGGGACATTCTTTTTGTCTTCAACACAACATCAAGTTGCTTTTTCATTGTCGATGTGCAAACATACGAAAATATTATCAATAATATGTTTTTTAATAAGATTTTTCTTCTATTCATCTTTCAGAATTTCTATAAATAGGTGACACAGTGAATTTTGCGCTGAAAGATATATAAAACGTCGGCTGGCTTTTCACGCCTCTTACCAATGCCATTTCTCTATATGAACCATCGTAGGGGCAACGGCTCTGCCTTGCCCCAATCAATAAAATCACCAAGTGCGAGCAATCGAATTACTCCTGCACTTGGTGACCGAATCTGTTAAATTAAAAAGTAAAAAATCTATTCTGTTTTTTTATCAGAAAAAGGATTCCCGCCATCTGTATCCGTCTCGTCCATAAACAGATTATTCTGCTTAGAGAAATTGTCGCGTGTGTGATGGTCGCTTGCCGCCAGAATGATATGAGTATAACTAACGCCTACAGTCTCTATAGATGGTGCTATGTATTCTTTTTTGTTGTTCATCTTTAATTTTGTATTCATGTTAATATAATACTTTTTTGCCGTTTACTATATAGATACCCTTCTTCGGATTTGTCACCCTACGGCCCTGCAAATCAAAGATCATGTTCTGTTGTGTCTGGCCGATTTCTTCCTTTACGCCATTGATGGATGTTGGTGTTTCATTGCCAAAGTACAATGTCACTTTCTTTGCACCTGCATCGCCGTAACTCATATATGCCGTGTTGCATGCTATCTTTTCACCTGTATATATATAGAATCCTATCACAGTCTGGCCTTGCTCCAGCAGTTCCTGGTCTCTACCAAGGGTAAGATAAGACTTCTGGTCATTCGTTATTCCATTTGCATCAAGACAAGGTTTCAGTTTATTATTAGCTATCGCTGCCACGTCTTCTGTCGTTTCAAGGAATCTTGGGGTATATGCTTCTGATGGATTCTGCAATACGACGCCTGTATTTGCAGGAATATATGAAGACACGGGACTCACGGTTGCCACACTGATTCCTTCGTTTTTCTTGATGGCTGATACAGTATAAACTGCGAAGTAGTCCTTGTCCGTTGGTATCTCTACAGCATAGGGCAATGCCAATGTGCCATAATATTGGTCAAGGGTACCGTCATTGAAGGGTCCGGCAAGTTTCTTGTCAAAATATTTATAAATACGTGAGCTGTAATCGCTCCAAGCCTGTTTGTATTTATACTGCGTACTTGTTGTTGCTATTCCGTCTGTTGCATCGGGCACGAATATCTTTGAACCTGTTGAAAAATAAGGCGTGAATAGTCCTTCCAACCAATCCACAAGAACATTAGAAACTAATGACGGTGGAGTCGTAGATGTTATAAACACATTTTTCAAAGAACCTTTTGTAATCATAATACCCAAAAGTGAGTTAATATCATCTGTGCAAAAAGCGGCATAACCAATCTTGAGACTTGACGATGGATCTATATTTATTGTCTTTACCTTAGTGCATCCCCTGAATGCGGCAATGCCTATATATGTCACATTCGACGGTATGGTTATGGAAGTGAGTGCTGTACACTCCAAAAAGGCGTGTGTACTAATCGTCGTAAGAGTTGACGGGAAAGTAACACTTGTGAATTTCTTGTTTGCATTGAATGCCTCATTTCCTATTTGCGTGACCGTATAATAAGTAGTATTATCCTCCGTCACCTGCTCTGGTATCACGATGTCGTTGTTAGTAATATTGCTTGCACCTGTAATCGTTGCCGTATTACTGCCATCCGTATTTGCAGTCCATGTGTATGTGTTGCCATCATCGGCTGTAAATGTTGCAGCATAAGCGCTGCCTGTTGATAATGCGATAAGCATCATCAACAATGTTTTTAGTAAATTCTGTTTCATCTGTTTTTACATTTTATTTATTGTTTGTTCCCACAGGTGCAACCGAGCACCTGCGGGATGATGATTTGTTATCAGTTAATCCATCAATAGCTATTATTAACTTTTAATTCTTAACTGTTATCTGCCCCAGTCTTTTCTCCTCCCTTTTCGGGGTTTCTGCTCCCCGATAACGGGGAGACCGAGAGGGGTGTAAAGACCATTGAGGGCTAGGGAGAGGCTCTAACCAAGCACCTGCGGGATAATTATTTGTCGTTTTCAGTTAATTGCCAACAGTCATATTAACTATTAACTTTTAATTATTAACTGATTTCGCTTCGCTCTTTCCGAGAAGCTACCGCACACTCCAGAGACAGAACCCGTAGAGACGGCCGTCGCCGTCCAAGGTAACGCGACCAATGCCGATGGTCAGGCTGAAAGCGGGGCTGTAGACGCTATTGCTCGGCGTACTCGACCAGTAGTAACCGTTCGTGCCAGTGAACCAGAGTGTACCATTGACGTAGTCGCCTGCGGCAGGGAGGAAGAACCAGTCGGAGGTGTTGAAATCGGCAGGAGCCGTTGTTACAGGATTTGCGGTTATAGTTCCACTTTGGGTGGTATTGAAAGCTGTTTCACTGGCCACTACTCCCGATGAAATCAGGTATGCCTTTTTCTTGAACCACATGCCGCCTTTCTGATTATCGGCAGTTCCCCATTTCTTATCGGCTTGCCAATAGCATCCACCCTGCAAGTACCATGTCATCTGGTTGTAAGTGGGCAGAGCATTAAAATTACTGTTGGTGCACCAATCGGTTCTGGCGCCTTCGGCTGCGGTTGGGGTACTACCAGCCGGGACAGGAATGGCATTGTAATCGTCGCCCATCTCATGACTGACGAAATATTCCTCACCGTTAGGTGCATCCCATTCGTAGAAACCGGAATAAGGATTTTTGTTTGTTATCAGATCCAGGTATCCATCTTTGGAAGCGAGGTCGTAGCCTGCCTTGATGTCAGCCGTGATGGGAGTAATTGTATTTGCTATACAGAGCTTATCAGATGTGAGAGTGCCGCCGTGTGTTGTCGAGCCGACTATTTTCTCAATATAGTAGGTATTCGTACCGTCAGAGACTTCGTAGATGCAATATAGGGTACGTACTACCGGCTTGATGGCTATATTGATGGATTTTGTCTGGTCTTTTGATGTAGGTAGTGTGAGACCTTCACTGCCACCCGTAGTAATCTTGATGGTGGGACTGCCTTTTGTGTTTGTTACTACACTGCCTATGCCAGTATCGCTAAAGCTAAAACGACCAGAAAGAAGATAATTACTATTGTGTGTCGTCACCGTCACCGATTTCAGTTTGTAAGTGATATTCGTACCG
>Ga0208695_1002187_pt1 | contig 14637 bp, 12 predicted proteins | sample AD_UKC111_MetaG_FD_184449 | JGI IMG/M metagenome (GOLD analysis project Ga0208695, IMG submission 184449) | Active sludge microbial communities of municipal wastewater-treating anaerobic digesters from Hong Kong - AD_UKC111_MetaG (SPAdes)... | ecosystem: Engineered > Bioreactor > Anaerobic >... | reverse complement strand
CATCGACATCGCAGAACAACTCGAGTAAACTGTCCATCGAGGGCCTCTCTTCGGGATTGGACTACTGTTGTGGTGACAAAAGTTTACTCCCGTTTTGAGACCCTCTTCTTATCCCGAACTCACGTTAACTTAGACGTTTATGGTTGGTAGGCTAACGAATGAAAACTGTTTGCATTTTTTGCGGCTCAGCTGATGGGATTCATCCGGATTATTATGCCGGAGCAGCCAAAATGGGCACCTGCCTGGCAAAGAATAATATCACACTCATTTATGGGGCTGGAAAGACTGGCTTGATGGGTGCAGTTGCCGATGGTGTGCTTGCTGCCGGAGGACAGGTGATCGGTGTGGTGCCAAAAGCCCTGAATTCGCCGGTTCTGATACATGCAAATCTCACACGTTTGGAAGTTGTTGATGATATTCACACGCGCAAAGCCAGAATGAACGCCCTGGCAGACGCTTTGATCGCCTTGCCGGGTGGTTACGGCACATTTGATGAGCTGTTCGAAGCATTAACTTGGGCGCAAATTGGCCTGCAGCGCAAACCGATCGGTTTGTTGAATTTGCGCGGGTACTTTGATCCTATGATGGCAATGATTCGCCACGCACTTTCAGAGAAATTCATCTATCCAGAACATCTTGATTTGTTGCGGGTTGAAGAAACCCCGGAGCGACTGATCCAATCGCTGGAGGATTTTTCCTTTCCAGAAAATATTGGCCGTTGGGTGGAACGGGAGGATCCCTTAAGCTAGGCGGGCCGGCGGCTGTACAGGGATATAAGGCATCAGGAAGAAGCCGTGGATGGTGCATAACCTTTGCCCGCCCAACCACTGTTCGCAGGCCAGTCCGTATACTGGTTGGCCGTCATCGTAATCTACAATGCGCCGTTCAATCATTATGTTCACATCGTCGCGCTCAGGATAATTCGGATCGTAGATTCGGATAGCGAAGTGATCATCATCTCGAATATCCAGCGCGTACCCTAGAACCTGGTGATTTAAGAACAGGTGGCTGATCTTCGTTCCCTTTGCATACACAAGACCCAAAACTGAGCATTGATTGTCATTAATCCGAGCACGGAATTGGTTGAATTCGCGCGCTGTCAGGGAGCATAAACCGTCAATTGTGTCATCCGGAAGTTTCATCCAAGAGACAAACTTCAGAATGTACTCTCCCAGCGTGCCGAAGCTATCCATTTGACGCCGATAAAGATATCGCTGAAGTGCGGAGCCAGACCGGGGAACCGTGTTCTGTGGTGGTAAAGGCTTACCCCATAGGTAGTGATCGTACGCAGTAGATACCATACCGCCGCATAGGCCGTAATGGCCGGATAGGCGGATTAATCCTGGGATTTCTGGGATGCTAAATGGAAGAGCAACACCCTTAAATAGATTGACAAATTTATATCCATTTTGGCTGGGGAGAAATGGAGAAGTTGAATAGACCTGCGGGAGCTGATACAGGGATGAAAACCAGTTCGGTGCCGTGGTCCATTGCCTGGCCTGCCCCTGAAATACATACTCAAATTTGAGATAGGGCATGAAAATATCAAGCCAGTCGACACGTCGATACTCTTTACGTACTAAAGTCCAATCATAGGGCGGATTGCGAGGTTCAGTATGCACGACTGTGTTTACATCCCGAAAGTTGCCAGGCTCATAAATTACCTCAAAGTTCCCCTCAGCATCGCTCAACCCGGCAGTAATTGTGAGATCATCATCTTCGTTTTGTCCTGAATCTTTGTCAAATACTCGCACGCGCACTCCGGCAGCGGGTACATAGTTAGAAAACATGACTTTTCCGCGAATGGCTCGAGTCATCGAATTTCACCTCAACCCATTAATTTGACAATCGACTGGTTTCCTTTATGACCGGAATGGTCAGGGGGCCTTCAGGGAGCACACAAATGCGAACGGGGTGTGAAAATGATATCATCATCTCTTGAATCGTCTTGACGATATCAGCAGTGGGCGTAAGCAACGCTGAATGGATTTCGGTATCCGTCAGGTGATCGCTGAACAGGTAAACGCGTGCCTTTGTGAGTACCTGGGCAAGGATCTGTGCCTGCCATTGATCCTGGATACAGCAATCTGGTTTCATCACCTTTTTGAGCAGGTTGACAGGGTCTCCAGCACCCTCCAGCAATTCCTTAAATTGTCCATGATCAGGAATGCCGTCCCAGCAGGATGCCGCAATGAAAATTACGCCGCCAGGCTTAACAATTTGGCTTGCTGCACTCATGCCTTTGACAGATTGATACAAATTCAGGTCCAGAGGATAACCTGAATTGGATGTGATGACAATGTCAAAAGGCTCATCCACAGCAACCATTGCATACTGGCGAACAAAATCAACACCCTTTGCAAAAGCAGCATCCAGATCTCCGGAAAAAATGCCAGTAATCTTTCTTTCACGATCAAGCGTGACGTTGACAAGAAAGGTAGACGGCACTTTGTGGGCAACTTCTTGAATTTCCTCCCATATCGGATTTCCATGGGTGCGCCCCCAGGTGGCATTCGGATCAGCGATGTTGGCGGCGCAGTGATTACCAAGGATGGTTTGGATCCCCGCCATCCCCGGCATGATCGCCTTGCCGGCGCCGGAAAACCCGGCAAAAAAATGCGGCTCAATAAATCCGGTTAGGATCTTGACATCGCATGCCATCAATTCACGGTTAATCCAGATCTTATGGCCCTGATGGGTGTAGCCCAGAAATGTTTGACTGTGCAAATTAAAGGCGTCATTTTGAATTACTGGGAATGTGGCGAAAATTTCTGCTCCAACCAACTCGGATAATTCCGCCGGTGTCATTCGACGGTGCGTACCCAAAGCGACAAAGATTTGGATGTTTTCCAGGGGGATATGAGATAAATTTTCTATGATCGCATGAAGAATTAGCGAGTTTGGGGTCGCCCGGGTAATATCGTTCACAATAATTCCGATTCTGTCGGTTGGCTTTACCAGATCTCTAAGCCGGGGCGCTCCCGCGGGTTGTTCAAGTGCATTTCTCAATTGGCGTTCCGGATCGGAAAGTGCAGGGGGATAATTGGGCTCGATCACTTGCGTGTGCCAGTTATCCGGGATGGACAGATGAAGTCCAGATTTTCCATATGCGAGTTTTACATCCATGCGTTATTCGTCCAAATCTTCTTTGGTATCCTCGATCGCTTGCCAGTAACCCTTGTCCAACTCATCGTTTGTCAGGTGAGCATAGCGCTGGGTGACGGCGATATTGCGATGGCGTGCTAATTCCTGTGCCAGCTTAAGGTTTTTGGAACTGCGCAAGACACGTGTGACGAAGTAATGGCGGAAAGAGTGCGGGGTGATGGTGCCGACCGCATCGTCGCCCAGGATTTCACGAACAGAGTCTGTGACGATATTTCTTCCGGTAGCTGTGGTGATTGGTTTAACCTTTTTTCCGGCGCCGCGATCGTGGCGCGCAAACAGAGGCAAGGCAGTCAATGGTCGTCCGCTTGAACCGTCAAATGCAGCCCGTGCGGCCAGGTACTCTTGAAGCGCTGATTGTGCCCGACGGGAGAACCGGACAATATCTTGCCTGTTCCCTTTGCCGATGATGATTGCCTGCCCGTTTAGCCAATCCAAATCACCCCGGCGTAACCCACATGCCTCGTGCACCCGCAAGCCGGTATCCGCAAGAGTGAGTAGAAAAGCTCGATCGCGCAGAAATCTCAGCTTTTCATGGCTATCCATAGTCTCAAAATTGCGTATAGTGGTGATTTCTGAGAGTATTTTCTCTATTGCATCGATCGGAAATTGGGGCAGGCGGAGCCCGGGGCGGCGGGCGCGTTGACGGATTAGCATTCTGACTCGCGCAAGATTAACTGGGAGCAAATCCTCGGCGGCCAGATACTCAAAGAATCCGGTTGCTGCCGTCAGGTACAATCGCTCAGTGGTGGGGGAGTAATCCTTGAGAGCGGCGGAGAACCATCCAATTGCATCCTCGCGCAAGAGCTCAACTGGCGTTTTTTCGGGGTCTAAGCCGCTGATTTTCAAGCAATTGAGGAAAACTTGCATTCCGTTCTGGTACGTGCGCGCAGTATTCGCGCTGCGTGCCAGCGCAACGTTATCCAGGTACGCAGAACAAGCCTGGAAAATTGTCATCGACTGGGGTTGCAGACTGGACGAACTTTTGCTCATGCGATCATTATCGCATGAATTATCAAAAACATTCAAGTGAATTAATTCGTATAACCGAAGTAATTAAGGCGGAATTTCGCATAGAATATTGTTTAGCTGAGCATGCTGATTTGGTTTGGGGCGCCCAGTTTAATGCTTAAATTAAGGCGGGGGCATTCAAAACATTGTGCAAATCTCTTAGGCTGCCCATAATGAATTACCCGGCAAGGATGTTAGCGTGTGATCCAAAAAACAATTGTATAAATAACGAAGTTGCATTTTTCTGCATATCAATATCTATTGACCTCGCTTTTTCTCATTTTGTTTTCCCTGTCGAACAAGTGATGAATGGGCTTTTCAATCGTGTTTTTTCGAGATATTTGCTTGCAATTATATTTATGATAATATTAGTTATCAAAAACAATATGTGCTATTTATGCATATTACCCTCCCCTCGATCCTGCTAACTAGTGGATGATATGGGAGGAAAGTTGATAAAGTTTCGTTGCAAGAAATTTCATCCCTTTGAAAAATGAATTTAAAATTTCCTTATCGCTTATGCGGATACTCCCCTATTGAAATGATAAAATCAATCAAATCCTGAACAAGGAGTTCCAGATGGAACGGCCTGATCTTGTAAATATTCCTGGTGAAGTGCGTGCATATATCGAATACCTCGAAAGCCGGCTGGCTATACTTGAGGGAAAGCGTGCCCGGACACCCAATATCGTCATTTCAGACGCGCAGCGTGAAGCTGGATTACCGCAGGAAATGGCGACAGCGGAGAGCTTGATAACATTGAGTGCTTTTGGGAAAGTAAAAAGGACCTATAGGCATCTGTACAACCGGCAGCACCGCGGCGGCATGGGGAATTTTGACCTCGACATAGACCCTACGGATTCTCCGGTTGCAATCCAGGTTGTTTCTGAAACCGCCAACCTGCTACTTTTCACCAACTTTGCCCGCGTTTTTCGATTCCCGGTCAACAAATTGGATCCAGATGAAGTGCGCTCCAAGGGTGAAACCTTAATCGATCGGTTTCAATTGGAGCCCGGCGAGCGGTTTTCAGCGGTCCTTCCTAACCGGGCAAGTGGATATGTCGCTCTGGCTTCCCAGCGAGGAAGAATACGTGTGTTGAGGCATCATCTCTTTGGCGAACACATGCGTCCGGGAACGCCCATGTATCGATTAGAAGAGTTTGGTGAGCTGGCATCGGTTTGTTGGACACCAGGTAATGCAGATTTGCTTCTCCTAACTCGCCGTGGTTTGGGGATCCGCTTTGCTGAAAAACTGATCAACCCACAAGGTGATTTGGGCATCAAGTTGGCCGATGGGGATCAACTTGCCGCTGTTCTATCCGTCAACGATGACAGCAAGGTTTTTATGGTTGGCGCAGATGGTCGTGGGACAATTAGGAGTATGCAAAGCTTTGCGCCAAACAAATCGACGGGCGGCATTGGAAAGCTTGCTATCAGAACCGATCTTCTGGCTGGTGCGTTGCCGGTTGAACCAGTGGATGACGTTTTTCTAATCTCTAGGCTTGCAAAGATGATTCGTTTTCCGCTTAATGAGGTGCCTGAAACTGAGAGCGTAATTCAGGGAGTGGCATGCATGCAATTGCGTGCTGATGAAGTCGTTGCGGTTTGCACAGGCCGCATGGTGTTGTGATTTCTCTTTGAGGTTGCTCACATGAGCCAATCATTCTTGTTGCCTTACGGAACTCAGAAGCTTGAATTCTTGCTGCCCGACTCCATGCCGGTCGACCTGGTTGCTCCGGTTTTCATTCCCGGTGTATCCAATCCCACCATGGCAATTGAGTCCGCTTTGGATGACCCACTTGGCGGAATTGGGCTGGAGCAATTCAAAGGCGCAAAATCAGCTGCGATTGCAGTAAACGACAAGACCCGCCCGGTACCCCTGCACTTACTTCTGCCTCCGCTGGTTGCGCGCCTGGAAAAAATGGGTATTGCTTCCGAGAACATTTGTTTTTTCTTTGCCACAGGTACGCATGCCCCCATGCCACGCGCGGAAATGCTTTCGTTGCTCCCCCCTGCCCTCGCCAACCGTTATGAGATTCTCACGCATGATTGCGACGATACCACGGGTCTGATTTCGTTAGGAACAACCAACAGAGGAACGCCCGTTCTATGTTCGCGTCGTTTTCTTCAGTTTGACATCAAGATCCTCACAGGCAATATTGAACCGCATCATTTTGCGGGTTTTTCAGGCGGAGCGAAGACTTTCTCCATCGGGCTTGCCGGTCGAGAAACCATAAACCGTAACCATTCCTTGCTTCTCGATCCTCACTCGCGAACGGGAGAATTTTTTAGCAACCCGTTACGTCAGGATATTGAGGAGATTGGAACGCTGGCAAAAATTGACTTCGCCTTGAATGTTGTTCTTAATGAGCACAAGGAGATTGTTCGGGTATTTTTCGGCGCTCCTGCGGCTGTCATCCAGGCTGGCATTCCCGTTGCCCGGCAGGTTTGCCAGACGCCTGCACGCGGAAACTACGATATGGTGATAGCCTCGGTTGGAGGTCATCCAAAGGATATCAACCTTTATCAGGCACAGAAGGCATTGACACATGCTTCCATGCTAACACGCGATGGTGGTGTGGTTGTGCTGGTCGCTGCCTGCCCGGAGGGAAGTGGCAGCCAGGGTTTTGTGGACTTGATGCAGGCATGCTCATCGCCTGAAGACGTACTCAGGAAATTTGACCGTGAGAATTTTCAAGTCGGTCCACATAAAGCTTTTCAGTTTGCCCGGGAATTGGTTCGCATCCGGGTTGTTCTCTTGTCAAAAATGCCAGCGGAATTGGTAAAACGGTTATTCTTGAATCCTGCCAGTTCTCCTCGTGAAGCAATAGCGATTGCCTTCGATATGCTTTCACAAACGAACTCGGTTGCCGTGCTTCCACGAGCGATCAATACCATTCCGCTGGTTGGTTAATTTCTTGGGAGGTTTAAAAGCATGATGCAACCCCACCCATTACTCCAAAATCCTGAATTAGACGGCAGAGCATTCTTCTGGCAAGGCAGCACAAATGGCATCCTCTTAATCCACGGCTTTACCGCCACCACCGTGGAAATTCGACCGCTGGCCGAATCGTTTCGACAGGCAGGTTTCAGCGTAGCAGCTCCATTGCTTCCCGGGCACGGCAGCACGCCTGCGGATTTAAACGCCCAGCGCTGGGAAGAATGGACTGCGGCTGCTGACCAATCCTACCAGTTGCTCAAATCGAATTGTGAGCATATCTTTATCGGTGGCGAATCGCTGGGTGGCTTGTTAACTCTGTATCTGGCCAGCATCCACCCAGAAATTGCCGGAGTTATGCTCTACGCGCCGGCTTTAAAGGTGAAGCGTCTTTGGCGATCTGCGTTTGCCAGATTCTTCCTGCAGACAATGACAAAGAAGCCCAGTGGGGATCCGCCTAATCCCCTGCCCTGGCAAGGTTATAAGGTATTTCCGGTCAAGGCGTCCTATCAATTGTTGTTATTCCAAAAACAGGTGTATAAGCGTCTGGCGATGGTCACCCAACCCGCATTGATTTTCCAAGGTGAAAAAGATCGTACAATCCTTCCTGAGAGCTCACAAATTGTTTTTGATACGATCCATTCACAGCAAAAAGAACTGGTCACTTTGGAAAACTCTGGGCATTGCGTCATTTTAGATCAGGAATATGAACTGGTGATTTCAAAGAGCCGAGCATTTGTTGAAGCCATCCTGCAGAAGCAAGGAGTGCATCTTTCATGAACCGCCCCATTCGTTGGTTTGATTACCTCACTTTCAATGCATACTGGCTCGGTTTATCTGCGCTATCCAACACAATGACTCCATTGGTTGTGCCGCTGCTTGTCCAGCAATTCATTGGCGAAGAGCTCAAAGGCACCTATTATGGCAATCTTCGTTTGTGGACGTTAATGGTGGCCATCCTTGTTCAAGCACTGGCAGGAATGCTTTCGGATCGATCGACTTCCCGGTGGGGCCGAAGGCGGCCCTTCATTATGCTGGGCACACTGGGTGACCTGGCTATGATTGCGCTCATTGGCTTTTCTGCAGGTATGGAGGGACCGGCTGGCTACTGGTTTCTTTTCACCATGGTCATCCTTATGATGGTGACCACCAATGTTGCCCACGGCGCGGTTCAGGGTATCATCCCGGATCTTGTGCCTCCAGACAAACGCGGTCGTTTCTCGGCGGTCAAAGCCTTGCTGGAAATCCCAATTCCCCTGATCATCGTGTCCTTTACAATTGCGCGCATGGTCAGTAAAGGTAATTTGTGGGGGGCACTGCTTACTTTGATGGGTATCCTGGTTGCAGTGGCGCTCATTGCCATGTTTGTACCTGAACAACAAAACAAGGCAAAAGTAACACCGCTGGATTGGAAGGAATTTGCACGGCTTGCGGCGATGACTGGCGCTTTCACGCTGATATTGCTTGGTCTGGGTTGGGTAACAAGACTGGCACATCCCATTTTGGGGACGCTAGAAACGATTCCTTTGCTGATCGTTACTGGCATTATTAGCTTAATAGGGATGGCGCTGGCAGTTTTTGGCGGCGTCACTGCCAGCCTGCGCATTGGCGTCGAAAGTGAATCTCTGCGGAAAGATCCGTCGTTTCGGTGGTGGGTGATCAATCGTCTGGCGTTCCTTATTGGTGCAAATAACCTGGCTGGTTTCACCATCTACTTTTTGCAAGGAAGATTAGGTTTTGTGCAAGCCGAGGCTGCCGGGCCGGCTGCTCGTCTGACAATGTTTGTTGGAATTGCAATTTTACTGAGCGCCCTTCCCAGCGGTTTCTTGACGGATCGGTTTGGCCGCAAGCGCATTGTTGCATTGGCTGGATTTTTGGCGGCTGCAGGGACTGCCCTGGCCGTAGCTGTTCCTAATTTGACAGTGATCTATTTTGGCGGTGCAATCATTGGCATTGGAATGGGCTTATTTTATACTGCCAACTGGGCTTTGGGCACTGAAATTGTTCCAAAAGCTCAGGCGGGAAGATTCCTGGGTATTTCCAATCTGGCCGGCGCTGGTGCTGGCGCCATTGGCGCGTACATTGGTGGACCTATGGCCGACTTCCTGTCTGCTCAATTAACTCAATCGCCTGGATTGGGTTATGTGCTTTTATTTGTTCTCTATGGGTTGTTATTCCTGTTATCAACTGTTGCTTTGACCCGCGTGCGAGAACCAATACCAGGCAAGGATGTTGTGCCGAATGAATAAATCACGTGTATAATACAGGTATTCGGTCAACGAGTCGATTACAGAGTGCGGAGAAGCTATGTCTGATCAAACAAGACCACCCGGCAAAACGACGATCGCTCCGGTTGTTTTGACGCAGATTGCCAAATTGACCACATTGGGTGTGCCCGGAGTGAACAGATTGGCGGTTGCATCCCAAGATGTCAACCGTTTGTTCAAGCCGGGTGCAAGCGAAGGCGTGAAAATCACTGTTGAACATGACATGGTCTATGTGGACCTGTATGTGATATTAAACCGCGACGTGAATGTGCGCGATGTGAGTCATGCAATCCAAAGCAAAGTTGCCCGCGCGATCGTCGACATGGTTGGCATGGAAATTGGCAAAGTGAATGTCCATGTCGAAGATATTGATTATTCTGAGCCGGTAAAATAAAACAACCATGAAGTCTCGTACCAAGGCACGCTACGTAGCCTTGCAAGTCCTCTATGAATGTGATCTGACCGGCCATTCTCCAATGGAAGTATTGGAGGAGCGTTTACTGGCAGAGGAATTAGATAGTAGTCTGGCTGATTTCAGCCGCCAGATCGTTTGGGGCGTCCTTCCTATTACAGAAAAATTGGATGTTTTCATTGCTGAACATGCGCCTGAGTGGCCGATGGATCAGGTTGCCGTTGTTGACCGAAACATTTTGCGAATTGCATTGTGGGAGTTCGCGGTGGAAAATTGCACCCCCATCAAGGTTGCCATTAATGAGGCGATTGAACTTGCAAAAATGTTTGGTTCCGACAGCACCCCTCGATTTGTGAACGGTGTTTTAGGTAGCCTGGCAAGCAGGCAACAGGAAATACTACAAAAATTGCATTCGGCGCTAAAAGACAATCTCTGAAGACCGCTTACACCAGTATTCCGGAGATTTGTCATTTTCTAAGAACCCATTGGAGGGGAACAATGAAAACCGATGGCAGCCGGTCGTTCGTGATGGTTGTTTGCGTTTTGGCGATCCTAGCAGCGCTGCTTGCCGCTTGCAATCCTCAGGCGGTACCCGCGCCAGAGGTTGAACGAACTTCCAATGGCCCGATGGCTGAAGTGACCTTTGTGGTCACCCCACCAGATGGCACTTCGGAATCAGCAAACCTAATACTCGAAGTATTGGACGAAGTGACTGGTTTGGCGCTCAACCCGTCACGTTTACCTATGTCCCCGACCGGAGATGGCCGGTTTTCAATCAAGGCGGCTTTCACCGAAGGCAGTCTGGTGAAATATCGTTATTTACGAGATGGAACCCCTCCTGCTGTTGAATACAGTACAACCAATCAACAAATCCGGTACCGAATTTACCGTGTTTATGGTTCAGATACTGTGGATGACATTGTTGCTGCTTGGAACGATCAGCCGTTTCGTGGCATGACAGGTCGCATCCGTGGTCAGGCCATTGACAGTTCCAACAATGCTCCGATCCCGAATTTGCTCGTGACTGCGGCTGGTAACAGCACGATTACTTCCTCTGACGGCAGTTTTCTTTTAGAAGGCGTGCCCGTTGGAACACACCTGTTAGTTGCTGCTAGCATGGATGGAAGCTACAAGACATTCCAGCAAGGGGCAACTGTCGCGGCGGATGCGACAACTCCGGCTATACTGACCTTGTCACCAAACCAGTTTGTAACGGTGAATTTTGTTGTAACCCCACCCGAGGGTAATCTCTCAGGTGTACCAATCCGGATGGTTGGCAACCTTGCTTCACTTGGGAATACCTTTGCTGATTTATCCGGTGGAATGAGTGTCATCGCGAGCCGTGCACCGCTCTTAACCTTGCGTGATGATGGTACTTATGCCATTTCACTAAATTTGCCCTCTGGATTTGATCTTCGCTATAAGTACACGCTTGGTGATGGTTTTTGGAATGGTGAGTTAAATTCCTCTGGCAATTTTCGCACTCGCCAATTGATTGTGCCTGGCGCTGGCACAACTATCGAAGAACAAATTGACACCTGGCAATCTGCTGGATCAGCGCCGATCACATTTACTGTCACCGTTCCGGAAAATACGCCGGCGACAGATTCAACGGCTATTCAATTCAACCCCTTCGGTTGGATGGAGCCCATTCCGATGTGGCCTCTTGGAAATCACCGCTATACCTATATTCTTTATAATCCGCTGAGTATGCTTGGGGATGTTGGTTATCGGTATTGTCGCAATGAGCAATGCAGCGTAGCTGATGCAACCGACACGCAAGGCCCAACATCGTCTGGATATAAGTTCACGCCTTCACCAATTGCGCAGACCTTTGAAGACAATGTTAATTCCTGGCATTGGTGGCAACCTGCTTCATCCCCCACTACTGTTATTGCTCCGGAAATTCAACCACGGAATGCCGGATTTTGGGCGGGAATTGAATTCCAGGTTGGCTACAAACCAAGTTGGCAATCTCATTATGCAGCCAGCTTTCAATCAATAAGAGGCATCGGTGCGAATTGGGTTGTGATTCCAATGACCTGGACTTTTACCCGCGATTCAATTCCAGTATTACAGGTGGACCCTGGAAATGATCCATTATGGACTGACCTGGCTCAGCAAGTTGCATTGGCAAAGCAGAGTGAACTGAATGTTGCTGTTGCTCCATATGTACGGTTTGAAACAGGTAAACAGGATTGGTGGGCAACTGCTGCAAATGATTTACGGTGGTGGGACGGTTTCTTTGATCAGTACAGCACATATTTGCGCAATGCAGCCGATTTTGCAGCTGTGTATGGTGTTTCTGCAATCATTCTCGGTGATTCTGCCGTTAACCCTGCTTATCCTGGCGCGCCCGAAGCGCACGCGAACCAACCTGATGATATTCAGGTGCGCTGGGAGCAAACCATTGCAGAAGTCCGGGCAAGATATTCTGGACAAGTTTTATTTGAGGTCGAGTTTTCTGGCAGCACGCCAGTATCAACTTTACCAATAAGCCTGTTTGATGGGATATATGTGGTCTGGAATGCACCATTAGCGACATCTAATGCCCCCACTACTTCGGATCTCGAAATGGAGATGGGGCGCTTATTAGATGAGCAAATCGCGCCACTGTACCTTGAAAGTGAAAAACCAATCATTCTTTCACTACAATTTGCATCCGCTGATGGATCGGCCAGACAATGTGTTGTTCTCAATGAGAATTGTCTCCCAAGCATAGCTCTTTCGCAACCATACCCTGAATTACAGAGCATTCCTGTGAACCTCCAGGCGCAGGTGGATTTGTATAATGCCGCGCTTGGTGCGATCAATTCAAGAGAATGGGTTGGCGGATTGGTGTCTCGTGGCTTTTATCCACCGGTGGCTTTGCAGGATGCGTCATTTTCGATACACGGTAAGCCAGCAATGGATATTCTTTGGTACTGGTTCCCCAGGATGACTGGGGAAATTGGTCAATAATCAAATCGAGGAGGAAAGCAAACGGATGCAGAATTTAGGAATTCCCAGTGAGGTTGGCCTTGATCAGGTACAGATTGTAAACATTAAAACCGCTCATTGGAATTTCAGTTCACCCGCGTTGGTTGAACAAGTCATCTTGCGTCAGGAAGGAGACTTATCACCAGATGGGGCTGTAATTGTAAATACCGGCCAGTACACCGGCAGATCCCCTAATGATAAGTATATTGTGAACTATGAGAACGCAGATGATGAAAATGTTTGGTGGGGAAAAGTAAACCGCCCGTTAAAACCCGAAAAATTTGATCAAATTTTTCGCAAGGTGACCGCCTATCTGCAGAACAGGGATGTCTTTATCCAGGATCTCCAGGTTGGGGCTCATCCGGTGCATCACATAAACGTCAGGGTTATTACTGAGAAGGCCTGGCATAGCTTATTTTCCCGAGATTTGCTTATCCGCCTTTTGCCAGAAAAACTAGCAGAATTTCATCCTGATTATACGATCATCCATGTTCCTGATTTTGTTGCCATTCCTGCAGAGGATGGTACCAGTTCAGGCACATTTATCATTGTGAATTTCACAAAGAAACTGATCTTAATTGGCGGCACGGGTTATGCCGGTGAGATAAAAAAATCAGTATTCACCGTGATGAATTACTTAATGCCGCGCAGGGGCATTCTCTCGATGCATTGCTCTGCAAATGTTGGTGAGCGCGGTGATGTCGCCCTTTTCTTTGGCCTTTCCGGCACCGGAAAAACAACGTTATCTTCCGACCCGGACCGCCTGTTGATTGGGGATGATGAGCATGGGTGGGCAGATGATGGCGTTTTCAATTTTGAAGGCGGCTGCTACGCAAAGACCATACGCTTGCGTCCCGAACTGGAGCCGCTCATCTGGCAGGCTACCCACCGTTTCGGGGCCGTGCTTGAAAATGTGATCTTCAATCCGCTCGATAGAACGATTGACTTTGACTCTGACCGCCGGACTGAAAACACCCGCGGCGCTTACCCGATTGATTACATCCAGAATCATGTCCCTGAAGGGTTTGCTGGCCATCCGAAGAACATCTTCTTCCTGACTGCTGATGCTTTTGGGGTGCTTCCACCGTTAGCCAAACTTACACCTGACCAGGCGATGTATTATTTTCTTTCGGGTTACACGTCAAAGTTGGCCGGCACAGAAAAGGGACTGGGTAAAGAGCCGCAAGCCACCTTCTCGACTTGCTTTGGCGCGCCTTTTCTGCCTCTTTCGCCTGGCGTTTATGCTAATCTGCTTGGTGAAAAAATTGAGAAACATAATGTTCAGGTGTGGCTTGTCAATACGGGATGGACAGGTGGCGCTTTTGGTACAGGAAGCCGTATTCGCCTGCCCTACACGCGTTCTATGGTTCGTGCCGCGCTGACCGGCCAGTTGGATAACATTGAATTTCAAACCGAGGAATACTTTGGTTTGTCGATTCCCAAATCCTGTCCAGGGGTTCCGCCAGAAATTCTTTTGCCTGTAAACACCTGGCAAAGTAAGAGCGATTACGACCAGTCAGCTAAAAATCTCATTAATCATTTCACAGAAAATTTTGAGCAATTCAGGTCAAGCGTGAACTCCATGGTAGTTGCAGCAGCTCCGCCAATTCGATAAATTGGATCATTTAGTCGCGATTAATACCAGGGGCTGTCTGGAAAGAGTGTCCAGGCAGTCCCTTTTTTAGTTAAAAAGCAGTCAACAAGGCTGTTTTTGGGTAACGAAAAAAAAAGGGCCGTCAATCAGGCGGCCAATTTTCGCAAATTATGGGCAATACTCACCAGCCCCCACTCGGTTTTGACCTTTTCCAGCCCGCGTAGATGGAATCTTCGGAAGCTCATATTGTGCTTGATATGGCCGAAAACCGTCTC
>Ga0208695_1002185_pt1 | contig 14646 bp, 27 predicted proteins | sample AD_UKC111_MetaG_FD_184449 | JGI IMG/M metagenome (GOLD analysis project Ga0208695, IMG submission 184449) | Active sludge microbial communities of municipal wastewater-treating anaerobic digesters from Hong Kong - AD_UKC111_MetaG (SPAdes)... | ecosystem: Engineered > Bioreactor > Anaerobic >... | reverse complement strand
GGCGCGGCGATGACAAATATCTTTCGTGAGGTGGCAAAGTGAAACTATCAAAAAGCAGAAAATCGAGCACTTTTAAATTCAGTGGAAATACAGTTGAAGTCGGTAGCAGAATTGGCACCGGTAATAATGGCGATGTTCACAAAGTTAAAGGTAATAGTGGGCTTGTCGTTAAATTAGCTCGCGGATATCGTGGCTCGGGTCGATTTGCAACTGAAGATGAGTGGGATATGGCTGTAGGATTTGGTCAGGCTGCTATACGCGACGAGGCGAAGTTCATCGTGCAAAATAGAATGACGCGTTTTTCAATGTTCAAGCCAACAAAAGTCGTGTACAAGAAACATAGTGATACAGGACAAAATTATATTGGTATAGTCAGACCGAAACTAACACCTATAATGGATTACAAAGTAAGTAGAAAGAGCCGGCTACCTAAAGTTACAATATCACAACTAAGACATATACGAAGTCAAATAATAAAACTAAGCAAAGAAGGTATTGTATTTTATGATGGTATTCAAGTTGGGTTTGACAAACATAATAAACCAATTATATATGACGCCGGCGGAATGTATAAATCGAGTAGTATAGAACGTGCATTTAGGATGAACGAAGAAGTGTGGCACGAATTTTTGAGCGATATTAATATTGATCGCGATGATATACCACCCGAGTTAGAAACACTGTACGAGTGATTACTATGAAATTGACTGCTACAAAATCTGGGATAAGAGTTATCCCAAAAGTCAAAAGAGAAAGTTTTCTTCCGGCGGATGAAAAATGGCTCGCAACGCATTCCGAGGTGCAACTTGGTAAATTTATAGGTGAAGGTACACAGGGCTCGGTTTATACAGTTAAAGGTAGACCAAGTCTCGTCGTGAAAATACCTGCGGGATATAACAATGTTAAATCTGAAGACGAATTGAACTTTAATCAACGCGCACGGAGATGGAATTTATATAAAGAGATAAAAGACGTAGAAAAGTTTGGGAGTGAACCATTAATTATCCCAAGCAAAGCTGTTACAATAAAAAATAAACATGGCTTCGAAGTGCCGGGTATTGTTCGGCCGCGGGTTAAGACTATAATTGATTATACAAAACGATATACGAATAAATATCCTTCGGGATTATCTGATCTTACAGATGTTGAAATCGAGCAGGTTCGACAGAAAGTAATTGCTCTTAGTAAGAAAGGAATTCTGCTTAAAGATGGTCTACAGGTAGGGCGCGATAGAAGAGGAAGGATTCAACTCTATGATGTCGGTGGTATTATACAAGATGGAGATACAGCGAAAGATATACGATATACATTTGATTTCAATCAAGGTCACTGGGAGAATTTTTTATATCTAGTGGGTAGACTTGGTGATGATGATGGATATGATGAGGTTTTTAAAAAATATGGCATGATTAAGATGGTGAGCAGATGACAAAAAGTAAATTATCGAGTTCGAAAGAAGGTATAAGACTCCTTCCATCGGATGGTTTTTCGCCAAGCGATAAGGAATGGATTAAAGCTAATAGAATAAGCCCGGGTAAATATATCGATCATGGCGCATTTGGTGCGGTGTATAAAGTCAAAAATAATAGCAATCTTGTGGTAAAAATACCTGTAGAAGCGGCACAATGCAATTGTCACTTGTATAAGGGTGAATGCTATCCAAGAAAAGAATTAATAAAAGAAGCCAAGAATTGTAAAGTGCTTGGTGACTCGTTTGCGATACCAACAAAACTTGTAAAAATGAATAAATGTGGTATTGCAGGCGGTCATTGTGTTGGTTTGGTTCGACCAATGGTATCCGAACTTCGACCAAGATTCACGTCGTGGGGTAGACCAATCGAAATTAATGTGTCTGAAGAAGCATTGGAATCATTACGACAGAAATTAATACGGCTTAGTGAAAAAGGATATACACTCGACGACGGCTTTCAAGTTGGGTTTGATAGAAAGAATAGGTTATTGTTATATGATCAGGGATGTATACAAAAATATTCTTATCAATTTAGCAGTCTATTAAAGAGAAATAACAATACGTGGTTCTATTTCCTGCATACAGTGTTTAACTATCCAGGATTTCCTCATGAATATACAGATGAGTTGGCGGGCAAGTATGGTAGGATAGAAGTTAATAGTAAAAGAAGTTAACTATCACACAAAAATATTAATATTATTACGTGGTATTTATTTATAAAGGTGGTAAATTGGTGATAAAAAAAAGATCTATAAGAACAAATGTTCGGCGAGCAACGCCGGGTGCTCAAATCGCGTGGTCTGAATTAAACACAAAAGCCAAAAAAATCTTGCTAGGACACTTGGGCGATTCTGATAAAGATGGCGTTGCTAATGGCTTCGACTGTCATCCTAAAAATTTTTATAAAGCCGAGGACTTTCTTGAAGAAGATAAGAAGTTCGTAGACAAGATGACATCTGTCAAGACAGGTAAGTTACTTGGTCGCGGCTGTGTAGGGGAAGTATATAATGTTAAGGGTAATGACAACCTTGTAGTGAAGCTCCCTCGGGCTGGTGCGAGGCAATATTCAGCTAGAAAGCTATCTACCGATGCGTTGCGCGATGCGGAACAAGAAATGAAAAAAGAGGCTGACACATTTAAGAAGTATAATCTGATTAATCAGCCGCTCTTCGTGCCCACAAAAGTTTTAACAATCGAACTCGCGGGTAGAGGTAAAGTCGTTGCAATGATTCGCCCAAAGGTTAAAACAGTAACTGAATATTATCCCGATCTTCATATCAAAAATCCAATTTCCGACAAGCAGCTGCGGCAGCTTAGAGACGATCTCATTATACTCAGTGAAGAAGGGTTTTGTTTCGTAGACGGACTTCAGCTCGGGATAGATAAGGCTGGTCGCGTTTTGATTTACGACATTGGATTTATCGAAAAGGAACCGAAGGGCTCGGAGAGACCTTATAGAGTAAATGATTATCAGTGGCAAGAGATCCTCGAGACGTTGGGTAAGCAGAAGAAGTTCGGTCCAATCGCGCCAAAGAAAAAGGGTGCTACGCCAACAAGAATGGGAATGAAATCGAGAAAAGTAGTTAATTTGAAAAAGAGATAAATTCACCAAAAATTTTTCTTGGTTTAAACCAATATGTTTATATATCTATAAGCCATATTATAATGTAAAGGTGTATTAACGTGCTATATAGAGAAATGCCTAACGGCGATAAACTTTCAATTCTTGGATTTGGGTGTATGAGACTCCCATCAAATCCCGATAGAACTATTAATAGAGAAGAGGCTACGAAACAAATTCGCGGCGCGATTGATAAGGGAATAAACTATCTCGATACGGCATGGCCGTACCATGGCGGCGAAAGCGAAGAGCTTCTGGGATATGTATTGCAAGACGGCTACCGGGAGAAAGTGAAACTCGCAACAAAACTTCCGACATGGCTCGTAAAGACCCGGGAAGATATGGACTCATTTATATCCCAACAGCTCGATAAGCTTCAGACTGATTATGTCGATTATTATCTCTTGCACGGGATAGATGGCGGAATGTGGAGAATCCTACTGCAGCTCGGGGTTAAAGAGTTTCTCGATGATATAAAAGCCCGCGGGATAGTTAAAAATGTGGGATTTTCGTTCCATGGAACCTATGATGAGTTTGTTGACATTCTCGATAGCTATAACTGGGATATTTGTCAGATCCAATATAACTTTCTCGATACACACCACCAGGCGGGCACGAAGGGTTTAAAATATGCCGCAAGTAAAGGAGTTGGTGTGGTTATAATGGAACCTCTTCGCGGAGGCAAACTTACATATCCAATCCCAAAAGAAGTCGAACAATTGTGGGACACCTCGAAGATAGCTCGCACTCCGGCGGAATGGGCACTACGGTGGGTTTGGAATCACCCAGAAGTGACAGTTGTATTATCTGGGATGAATCAACAGTGGCAAATTGAAGAAAATATGATGACAGCCGACGAGGCATATCCCGAGTCACTAACGAAAGATGAACTTAGTCTTATAAAAGAGGTCGCAAAAAAATATAATAAGCTAATGAAAATTGGTTGCACAGGATGTAATTATTGTCAGCCTTGCCCTATGGGAGTAGATATCCCGGATATCTTCGAGACTTACAATCATTTCCATATATTTGGCGATGAAGACGAAACAAAGTTTGGTTACACCGCTCGGCGGCTCGGGATATTCACAAACAAACCATACAGCTTCGCTCACCAGTGCTCGGAGTGCGGCAGATGTGAAGATTTATGTCCGCAGAAGTTGAATATTATCGAGCTGTTAAAGAAAACAAGAGAAGATCTGGAGAATGAGGAACTTCCTGACAGAGTAGCGCTGATTAAAATGATTTTCGGGAAGGAGTGATGTATGGTAAGTGATATAACGATTATATATATTTTATTTGCATCGTTTGCTGTACTTTGTGGCATGCTTATTATTAATCAGGTTGATTTACACAAGAGAGTTAAAAAGCTCGAAGAAAAGGAGAAATGATATGAACGAAGAATTATATGACATAGTTAACGAACTTAGTACTCGTATTGGTAGGCTTGGTGAAAGAGTGAAAGCACTCGAGGAGAAGTCCAAAAGAGATGATGAGAGAATCGCGACACTTGAAAAGAAGGATGGTGTATAAATACTTAAACTTAGATATATTATTATAGGTTTGTTTGAAATGAGAATGTGGATGATTGATCCAAAACTAATGTGCGATAAGCACTTGCTCGGTGAACATGTTGAGATACACATGTTTATCGGCACAATTCGAAAAAATATCTCAATTTCGGGATATATCAAGAATGGTTTGGTCGAAACCTCCGAGTTGGTTTCGAGACATGACGCACTGGCAGAGGAGATAATATCTCGCGGAATGAGGCATAACTCGCCAGTGTTGGAAGCGGATGTCGAACATATCAAAGAATATTTAGAGCGGCGCGGCTTGGTTGGGCATGTCGATGCAGAAGCAAATTTAAAAGAACTCGCGAAGCGTTGTGAGCGATGTCGCGCTAAAATAGAGGAATAATATGACAATACATTACTTGACAGACAGAACCACGAAGTGTGGTATGGAAATGCTTCCGGATGGTGACAGTTATACAACAGAGATTGAAGAATGTGATTGTCGCATATGTAATACGCTTATCCTTCGGGATATTGCAAAGAAATTGGATGTTGTTTATAAGCCGGCAGAATTAGTTTCGATGCGTGGGTGATAACCCACTATTATATTATTTTGAAATCCAAACCAATACGTATATATTGTAATACACACCATTATAATACATGTCAGAATATAAAGTTGTTTTCGTTGACGCAGCAGAGAACGTAAGAGTAGAGAATATAACTGCAGCAAATAAACAGAATGCAATAGATAAGATTCGGGATATTGATGGTGTTGCGGACATTATAAGTATTACGAAGCCGCATGTGTGGTGAGTAGTCGTGAACAAAGAAGATTTTAATAAACTAAAAGTCGATAATGATAGCCCTGTCACGATTAGTACAAATGAGCTGTGGGATAAAACACCGAGAACATTGTTATCTGGTAAGACGGCGTGGCGACATAGTTGGCGACTGTACATGGATGAGAGAAGACAACTGTGGATCGATATCGCCATAAACAAAAATCTAAGTTTAGTTAATAGATGTTTTGGCTCTAAAGTGCCAATTGACGAAATATTCGACGACTCTGTGTATTCTCCAACGCAGTTATATCCCGAGCAGTGTGATTATGCATTTTGTGCGTTACTTGTGGCAAAAGGTGTTAGATTGCCATTTGAACCATTTGAAGAGGCTGTCGAATGCGGAGTGAAAATCGAAATATAATTCTTCTTATTTTATTTGTAATGTTTGCTATATTATTTACCACTTTTGTTTTTACTGCAGTTTTCGGGAATATTGTTATGGAGTAAGAGATATGAAAATAACGGTTAAATATGTGGTTCATACTCTGATTATTTTTATTTTGTCGATGTATGTTTGGAGTACGTTAGAACTAAAGTATAGTTACCATCTTAGTGCGATGGATATATTTATGATAACATTGTTTATTGCTGTTTTAGTAGAAACGTTAGATGCTTTGCTATATTTGTTGTTGAATCGCGACAAGATGAAGAAAGACAAGTTTTAATCCAATAGGTATAAATACGATTGGAACCATATAATGTATTAGTGTGATAAACATGGTAACAAAAGAAAATTTTTGCGAAATGAAAGTCGCCGAGAAAGAACAAATCGAAAGACTCGCTCAAAATCCATTAATTGCATTTGAGCGGAAGTATGACGGCACTGCCGCAATTCTTGACGTTAACACAAACGAGGATAGACAGCAGTTCGTTGGACGTGGTGTACTTGACGACGGTACGCAGCAGAACTACACCGATGTGTTCCCGGAGTTAATGCCAAGTGTCAATGATCTCATTGACAGTGTAGAGCGCGGAGAGAAACATCTTGACTATAAAGTAGCCGATTTCAAGTTTGTCGGGGAAATTGTCAATTTTGACGAAAACGGAAATGACTATTTTAAAGGAATCGAAAAGCGGTGCAACCGCAAGAAAGACCGGGATAAATATGCTAAAGAATATCCCGCACACTTCGTCGTTTTCGACGTATTAGATTGGAATGGACATTCACTCGAAATGACGCCATTCGGCGAGAGAAGAAACATTCTCGAGGAACTCAACAAACACTTCGAAGATACCGAGAGAATGATACTCATCCCACAGTTAAGAGATGAAGAAGCAAAAATCGAACTTGTCAAGAAGACCGAGAGCGGCGAGTGTGGAATAGAAGGAATTGTTGCGAAAGGACTCGACGCACCGTATGGTAGAGGTGTATTCAAGTATAAATACAAGGATACCTACGATGTGTTCTGGGAAGGAGAGTACAAGCCCGGTAATGGGCGGCACGAGGGCAGGATAGGTGCACTGATCTGCTATCAATACATAAATGGTGTAAAAACACATGTTGCCGATGTTGGTGGCGGACTGACTGATAAACTCCGAGACGAGTTTACAATTCTCGCAGACACTGGTCAAGTCTCCGCATCAAAGCCAATGGTGTTCGCCATTCAGGCTCACGAAGTGTTTCCAACCGGCAAAATGAGATATCCCAACTATGTCGCCACAAGATTTGACAAAGCACCAAGCCAGTGTGTGGGATATATTGGCGAGAAAGTAAAGAAGCCCGATGAACACATGAAAAGCATACTGAAAATGACAGCACTTGACCTGAAGCCGAAGGCAATTACACAGAGCCTGGATGATTGGATATGAGTGAAATCTACCTTCTGGGATATAGATGATGTCTCGGTGACCGATAAATGAAAATGTATATACTCGAAACGTTGCGCGAAACGATATGGATATGGCTCATCGTGGCGATGGACATCATATTATGCGTAACCAATATTATCCCGATAGAAATCGCAACAGATATTGTATTATTTATTTTTGTATCTGTAATTTTTGGTGAAATATGGGATATGTCAAGTTCAGATAAGTATTAAATATTTAGAAAAGAATATAAAATAAGGTGATGTAAATGGAGGATATGGAAGAACAAATTGAACAGAAATCATTCGCAAAGAGTGCTATTGAAACGATTAGCGGCGCACTGAAGTACATTACAATTAGCGTCGCTATTACTATTGCATATGCGGCGGTTAGTAGTTTTATTTTTGATAAGCCCGTTGGGCTTGGAGGAATTATACTGATGTGGATTATATCATTCGTTATAACACTAAGAAGGTTTTAAGAAGGCGACGTAGATAGATGTTCGAAAAACTAATTCAAAAAATCAAAGAGCTTCTGGGATATATTAGAAAAGAGAAGCCTCGGGTATATGTAAGATTCAGACCCATATATCGTAGAATTAACTATCGTAAAGCCAACGGACGCCGTGTGCGACTAATTAACAATAGCTATGCGAGAAATCCTACATATCAAGAATTAGTCGATTTTTTGAATGAAGATAGAACCGAGAAAATACAATACATACCACATAAATTTGTATGTGCTGATTTTGCCCAGTTATTACACAATAGAGCCGAACGTTGTGGTATTCGTGCGGCATGGGTATTTGTAGATTTTACCAATGGCGTTTGCCACGCATGTAATGCGTTTAAAACGATAGATCGCGGGCTTATATTTGTAGATTGCACAAATAGCAATGAATTTAAACCGGGTGTGGGATATGATGCAACTGTCAAAGTTTGGCCGTATAAAGAATATCGCCCGCGCGAAATAAACGATGGCTGGTATTACAACACGATGGGCATCGTGAAGAGATACAGGATATATTGGTGATCGTAATGGATAGATCGGATAAAATGTTTGCTCTTATGATAACTCTGGCAGCCGCAGATATTACATTATTTTTATTGGGACTAATATCTATCGATTTTGCACAATCATATGGAATAGCGCCGACTTTTGCTGTATATGTAATTGAGTGGATATGATATACCACATCTCTAACAAACAATTAAACATCTCTAACAAACAATTAAATATTTAGAAACCTTTTTTATATTTATAGAGGTGGTAATCACGAAAGGACTATTTTCTGGTGCTTATATCTTAAAAACACCCGTCGGCGAGAAGTTAACTCGACTACAAACCGCCGGCATGGCACGGCGTGCGATTAAAGAGAAATACGGCGAGATTAAACCCAATGCACATTATTTTCACGCTGGAAAAGGTGTGTGGAAACAGTGGATAATAGCTAATGATAGAAAACGTACAGGTAAACTCGCCGATACGAAAGCCGAATGGGCTAAACGTCCGCATAGACTTGACTATCCCGATATCGACACAAAAGGTGCAGCTGGGCAGTATTCTTTAAAACAGTCAAGTGCCGAATCGCCAACCGAGATTAAAAAGAAACTTATAATGTCGGTCGTTACTGCAAAGACGACTTGGAAGCGGCGTCATATAGGACAGAATGAATTGAAAGGTGCACTTTATGAGTTCACTGATGGAAAGCGTAGATATAGATTCACTAACAGAACAATAGAAGTATATGTGCCCGGCAGAGAAGTAACAAAAATCGCGTATAGTGCAAGCAATATTCTTTTAGCAATTAGAGCAGCGGAACGCGCGGCCTATAGTTAAAATAAAACTACTGGGATATTCCCAGTATCTCTTTTTATGGCGTGTTAACAGTTATATTAACACTACTATTATCCGGCAACGAATTGGTTAAGTTCATTATTCCATCCCACATCGTATGTCCTGCGGTAGCAATCGCGTCGTTGTGGAACGGACCCGCGCCCGATACAAGTATTACGATAAACGCAAGTACGACGAGTCTGGCGATAACTTTAAGATTCGCACCACCTGGTCCACTATACTCCCAGTGCGGTCTCTGACGTTTCCATTTATATCCGCGGGACTCTTCATGATGTTCTTCAGTATGTGCGGGCTCTTCATGATAATCGCGGTAATCGCGTTTATGCTCATGTTCTTCTTCATGATGGTGATCGAGCGACCTATCATTATCCCGAAGGGTTAACCCTCGTTCGCGACCACCAAGTTTTATCTTATTCTTGCTAAATGTAATACTTCGTTCTTCGTCATGATCTGTATCGACGCTGGGACAATCATGTGCGCTTTTGGATTTGCATTTTGTACAGAATCGCCCGTCACAGCTTTTACAGACATGTGTGAAATCAATCTCTTTTCCACAATTATCACAGGTTGCCATGTATAACTCCTATATGTATAAATATGATTAAAAGTAAATAAATGTTTGGGTGTCAGATATCTTCATCAGAATCTTGAGTCTGTTGTGGTTTATCATCCCAACGATAAGCATAAATAATAAGAGCCACGAGTATACACCATATCCCAAGTAATATATAATTGATCATATATAAACTCATTTAAACCACCTATAGAAATATATTTGTGGTTATATTGTGAACTGTCATTAAGTTATAGACTTAATAACTTCTTGCTTCTCAGTTATCTTTGATAACTCCACAAGCTCTACGCCATGTCCCATGGCTGAAGTTAAAGCAAAATTCTTGATATTGTTAGCAGCATTTATATCTCTATCATGTTTGGTATTACAATTAGGACAAATCCATTCTCTTATAGCTAATGTTAAATCCTTTTTATAATAACCGCAAGTATGACATGTTTTACTACTTGGTTTGAATCTTCCTATTTTTAAAATAGTTTTTCCAAGCCAATCTGCTTTATAAGATAATTTTCCAATAAAGCTACTCCATGCTGCATCAGATATAGATTGTGTTAAACAGTGATTTTTCAACATTCCTTTAATATTAAGATCTTCAATAGCAATTGCTTGGTTTTCGCTTATTAATTTACATGAGATCTTATGTTGAAAATCATGCCTTTGATTAGATATTTTCTCGTAACATTTGGCTACTTTTTTGTTAGCCTTCTTTTTATTTTTAGATCCTTTCTTTTTTCTGCTAGCACATCTCTGTAAATGTGCAAGCTTTCTCATCGATTTCTTTAAATATTTAGGATTATCGATTACTTCTTCATTAGATGTTATAGCAAACGATTTTAATCCAACGTCTACTCCAATAGTATTGGATTCATCAAAAGATTGTTTTTGAGGAATATCTTTTTGATCATTAATTGATATGCTAACGAAATACTTATCAGTTGGAGTTTTGGATATAGTAATATTTTTTAAATATTGTGAATTTTTAGACTGTTCTAATATTACATCATCAGTATACTCTAAATTATGTACCACAAATTGAAAATCAAATAATTCTCGATGCAATTTAACCTTTATCCAACCAATTTTTGGTATGTAGATTTGATCTGTCTCAAAATTAATTTTATAATATTGCGGTATTTGATATGATTGATGATTATCCTTTTTAGATTTTCTTTGCGGATAATCAGCTATATGAGTATAAAAGTTTTTAAAAGCTCTATGCAAATTCTTATTTGATTGTTGTAACATTTGAGAATTTATATCATTTAACCATGGATATATATCTTTTAACACAATCAAATAGTTATTTAAGTCATATTCAGAAAGGTTAATTCGAAATTTGCTATAAAACGTTTGTTTTGTCTCTAAAAACTTATTATATATAAACCTACCACTACCAAAATGTTTAGCGAATAGTACTTTTTGCTCTTTAGTAGGATAGATTCTAAATTTATTTCCTTTTTGCATATACAAACTTATATATTGGGTTATACTTATATATAATTATTGTAGTTATAAGCACTTTCATCCTTTGAGCTAAACTCGAAGGGTTAGCACTATTAACATGATAAATACGTTTTGCTAGAATGAAACAAACATTAATATTCTTCAATCCCTTATATAACATAAAACACTTTCACGGAGGAATAAAAATAACAATGCCTGTTCAGGTTTGGTTAGTAATGTTAACCTTCGGTGCGCTCTGCACATTCTATTGTATACGCGTTCGGGATAAGAATAACTACACGGACGCAATTGCCGGATTGCTTGCAGTAATATTTTGGGTACTTTCGGGATTATCCCTGTTGGGCGGAATACAGACAGAATATGCAATATACAGTAGCGCGGGAATCATGTGGGTTTTTATATCTATCGGGATAATAGTAGCAATAATAACATTTGTAAGAATCTTGGATATAATCGCGGAACGCGACAAGAATAAAAACCACGTCCAGTTTGGACAGATCAAACTGTAAGGTTGTGAGCAGTTGCTCTTATTAATCATTTTTTTAAACATTGCATATCTTGGCATGTTGGCGGTTCGGGATATTAAAACGCATAGCGTGCCATATTATGCGACTTTCTTTTATATGATAGGAAGTTTGTTAGTAACGAATTTATATTATTTGTTAGGTGCAGTATGTATAACAGTTTTAATGTTAATGATAGACCCAATCATGAAATCGTCGATTGGTCCGGCGGATAAGAAAATATTATTCGGCTTAACGTTACAGCTTGGCTGGACAGTCACCGTGGTGTTTCTGGGCATCGTGGTGTTTATGTTATTCTGGAAAAAAGCTACTCAGAAGTCTGATATAAAACACTCTCAGCCCGTACCACTTATCCCGTTCATTTTGATTGGGTATATATTATGGGTGTTTTATATCGTGGCGGCTACCGATTTGTTAGTTTAAGCGGCGTCATAGCCGCACTTCTTTTCTTTCTTTTCTTCTTCGCGCCCGGTATATACCTCGCATTGCTGTTCACCTGCTCGGGATATTAATTCATCGAACACTATATCAGGGTCGAACCTCACGCCGTGACATTCGGCATACTGTGCGGCGAGTTTAAGTTCGCGCTTCATATCCTTTGGCGAACTAAAGTAAAATGGCTTGCCCGTAACGGCATACATGAAAAAGCCAACTGCGTCTTTCGGTACATCGTACACGAATGCATCGTCGAATGCTTTGAAATCTTCTGATTCTGTCATTGTTTGAACCACCATAATTATTATATTTTATGATTTCATTATATAATGTATCTATTACTATAAATACGTATTGAAGACGATTAGTATGAGAAGGAAACGTAATTATATTCTAACAAAATTTGGCACTTTAAATAAGCAGTTTGAAGATGCTATGTCAGCAAAAACATATAATAGAACACATATGATGCGGATAATATTATGTGATTATTATAAAATACCAATGGTGGACGGAAAAGAGAAATGTCTCGAATTAGATAAAATATTAGAAAGTAAACTATTAGAAGAAGGGAGTATACGCCAGATTGGTCGCAATGCAATATTACAAGATATCACTTCAAAATATTATAATATTATTATAGAAAAACAGCAGCCTCAAGTAGCATATCGCGATGCTATTCCTATCGAAAAATGTATACGATGTGGATATGATGAAAATAAATCAATTATACATGTACATCATTTAGATCATGATCGTTCAAATAATAATCCTTCGAATTTAATTCCATTATGTGCGAATTGTCATTGGAGTTTGCATCGAAGTGGTAAAAATAGTTGGAAACTATCAGATATTGGTATAGTGGAGCCTCCTAAAAAGAAAAAGGTAATTAAGAAAGAAATAATACAAACAAAGTTATTGATACGAATGCCAAGCGAAGAGGAACGAAATCAAGATCTTATACAAAAAGATAAATGTATAAAATGTGGATATAGTGAAATAAATGATATATTACATTTATATCATATCCATGGTACAATGAAATCACATCCAGATAGCTGGTTGGTATTATGTCCTAATTGCTATGAAGCGTTTCGATATAGTTTATGGTTATTAGAAGATATAGGAAAAGTTTCGCACTCTGGAGAAGTAGGAGGTGTACGTAGATATGATAATGATATGATACTTCAACTATTAATGAATAAGGTGTTGACTACAAAACAAATATCTACAACACTTAATATAATTAGACCCACAACAATGGTATATTTAAATCGGCTTGAATCAGAAGGAAAGATTAAAAGAATTTACGATAGACCAGCACAGTGGATTAATATAGAATATCCACCAACCGAAATTAAGCTAAAATTACATGCAGATAATGTATTTACGCCAGAAATGTTTGTAAATATACTATCTGATATACCAATGAAGATTTATGATATTGCAAAGAAGCTTAATTGTAGTACTAATACTGCATATAAATATTTAAATCCACTTAGAAAACAAGAAATTGTAAAGTTAATAAGTGGTGGTTGGATCATAAATCCAACTAATTAATCCATATATTGTTTTACTCATAACATTTTAATATCAACTATATTATTTAGATTATTTATTTTTATTACTGTTTTAATATATTTTTCCGTTTCTCACCATAGGTATAAATACGTCTTTTATATAATTGTAATTTAATGAAAACAATCGGGTCTGTAATATTACTTGTTTCTCTTGGCTTGCTTGTCCTTGTGGCTATAAACGCTACATCGAGCATGACAGAAGAGGTAATCAATAGTACGAATGACTCTACGATTGTTAGTCAGACAGATGACGTATCACATGCTACAAGTCCACTATTGTTAGTTTTCGGATTCCTTGTAGTACTTCTTGGTGGCATGATCGCAGTGAATACGTTTAGATAAGTATATGAGGTGTAAAATATGGACCTGAAAACATTCGCACAGAAGTTTTATGGTGTAGAGAGAGCAGATGGTGAGGCTCCCGAAGATTGGGCGACCGGCATCATCAAAGTTGCCTGTATTCTCGTCATAGGTGTCGTTATCTTAAACGCAGTTGTCGCAAGTGCTAACATTACCGCCGGCGACACATTCTACGACCTGTATACATCCGTAACCACCAACATCCAGTCCGGTTACACTCTGGCAGCCCTCATGGTCCTGGCTCTCGGTGCCGGTGCAATCATGAGATTCCTTGGATTCATGTAATTGGGCTCAACCCAATTACATCTCACATACACGGAGGAAATTAATATGGACCTGAAATCATTCGTGAAGAAGTTTTATGGCAATGAAAGGGCCGATGGTGAGGCTCCAGAGGATTGGGCCACTGGCATCATCAAGGTCGCGTGCATTCTCGTGATCGGTGTCGTCATTCTGAGCAGCGTTGTGTCAACTGCAAACATCGATGCAAATGATACATTCTACAACCTGTTCACCAGTGTCACAACCAACATCCAGAGCGGTTACACTCTGGCAGCTCTCATGGTCCTGGCTCTCGGCGCCGGTGCAATTA
>Ga0208695_1002183_pt1 | contig 14673 bp, 15 predicted proteins | sample AD_UKC111_MetaG_FD_184449 | JGI IMG/M metagenome (GOLD analysis project Ga0208695, IMG submission 184449) | Active sludge microbial communities of municipal wastewater-treating anaerobic digesters from Hong Kong - AD_UKC111_MetaG (SPAdes)... | ecosystem: Engineered > Bioreactor > Anaerobic >... | reverse complement strand
GTTCAACATGGATATGCGCCAGGCTGCCGAAAAGGTTAACCCTCGAACAAAAGGCATTATTCCCGTCCACCTTTTTTTGCAGCCCACGCCATTACAAGAGGTAATGGACCTTGCCCGTGCGAATAATCTCAAAGTACTGGAAGATGCAGCAGAAGGCTGGGGTATGGAATCGCTCGTCGATGGCGCATGGGAAAAGGCAGGCACTGTGGGCGATATCGGTATTTATTCATTCTTCCCCACAAAGACCTTAGGCGCCTATGGTGATGCGGGTCTTATGGTCACTGATGATGAAGCATTGTACCGAAAAATAAAGATGTATCGAGTGCATGGTACTTCGGCGAAGTACCATCATGAATATATTGGGTATAACTCTCGGCTTGATACCTTGCAGGCAGCAATCTTACGAGTAAAGCTCATCACCACAGAGACAGCTATTGCAGCGCGTGCACGCCACGCAGCATACTATACCGAGCGGCTAAGCGCAATTCCGGGTGTGCGAGTACAAAGCGTGCGCAGCGATGCGCACCCAGTCTATTACGTCTATAATATCCTTGTGCCGCAGCGCGATGCACTTGCTAGCTACCTCAAAGAAAAAGGCGTAGGCACCACAATTTATTATCCGAAACCACTGCATCTGCAGCCCTGTTTTGCGTACCTCGGATACAAGGAGGGGGACTTTCCTGTGGCCGAGCTGGTGAGCACGGAAATCCTTGCTCTGCCGATGTATCCCGAGCTGGCCGACGATGAAATCGACTATGTATGTGATGAAATTTCTAAATTTTATCAGAAGTAGCTTAAGCGTTTACTGGGAGAAGGGATAATGCAGCTATCAACGATTGGTAATATAATAATAGGAACATTAAAGATAGTAGCCGATGCAGAATTTGATTGTCTTGGTTTACTTGCAACACATGCAGATGGGAAAATGCTTTCATTTATAGAAAAGGAAGAATATTTACCAAGTTTAAATAATAATCCTACTATCACTTGTATTATCTCTAATGAATCCCTTGTGGAGCAGATAAAATGCAAAAATATTGGTATTGCTATTTCTTCGATGCCCAGAGTTGATTTTTTTCAATTGCATCATTACTTACTTAATACCACAGATTTTTATTATAGGCGATATCCTAGTAAGATTTCAAAGAATTCATCAATACATCCATCTGTTTATATTGCTGCTGAAAATGTTGAAATAGGTAATAATTGTATAATTGAGCAAAATGTTGTCATAAAACAAAATGTTCATATTGGGAATAATGTTTATATCGGAGCAGGGACAATTATTGGTGGGGATGGTTTTGAATGCTTCCGGAATGATAATCAAATTATAAATGTTCAGCATGCGGGGGGGGTGGTGATAAAAGACAATGTCAGTATACACGAGAATGTATGCATAGATAAAGGGTTATTCAGAAATAATACAATAATTAAAGAATATTGTTCTATTGATAACTTTGTTCATGTTGCACACAATGTAATAATTGGAGAAAGGACTCGAATCGCTGCTAATGCAGTGATATCTGGACGGACTGTGGTAGGGCATGATGTTTGGATTGGTCCCTCTGTGACAATAAGTAATGGTATTGAAATTGGAGATAATAGCTCTCTAACTATGGGATCGATAATAACAAAGTCTGTTCCCTCTGGAAAAACTGTGATGTGGAAAATGGCTTTCTAATTAGTAATTTTTTCAAATTTATAGGAGGATATCTAATGACACGAAAGGCGCTTCTCGAAGAACTTGCTTTTCTTCTAGATGTTCCAGAAAACACTTTGGATGAAAAGACTAAATTTCGAGAATTAGACAACTATAATTCTCTAGTTGCGATAGGAATAGTATCAATGTTAGAGGAGAAAGTCGGGGCAAAACTTGATATTTGGCAACTTAGGAATCTCAAAAATGTTGGAGAATTGATGGACTTAGTTGGCCGGGAGAAATTTGAAGAATGAGGAGTTTATATATTGATTCTCTAAGAAAAGGAATAGCCGATTCGCTTGCAAATGATGATCGAGTATACTTGCTTGGTGAGGATATTACCGAGCCGTACGGTGGATCATTTAAAGTAACGAAATCCTTATCGACGAAATTCCCCGGTCGTTTGTTGGCAACTCCTATGTCGGAACAGGGAATTACAGGTTTCGCTGTTGGAATGGCGCTGGGTGGTTTGAAGCCGATTGTGGAAATAATGTTTGGGGATTTTTTGACCTTGACTTTGGACCAACTTCTAAATCATGCTTCGAAATTTGTGGGATTGTACAATGCAAAGATGCACCTTGTGGTGAGGACTCCGATGGGGGGACATCGGGGGTATGGGGCTACACACTCTCAAAGCATAGAAAGATTAGTTTTCGGAATACCGAATATTGATGTTGTAGCACCATCAATCCTTCATAGTCCGGGACATCTTTTAAATGAATCAATTGAAAAAGGCGGCATCGTTGTTTTCATCGAAAATAAACTTGATTATGCGAGGAATTTGCTGCCCAGCGATGAGTCTGAAAATATTCTTTCTATTAGGAAGCAACAGGACTCGTTCCCACTCGCAATATCTGAAATTATTGATTCTGGAGAAAGTCCTGATGTCGTGATGATTGCATATGGTGGTGCGGTTCCCTTCGTCTTAGAAGCACAAAAAGAGTTATTTATGGAGGACGAAATAGCAATTAAACTAATTAGTCCTTCTAGGATTGATACCATTGATACACAAGAAATATTGAAGGAAATCGGGTCATCTTCGATTGTTTATATTGCCGAAGAAGGGATTTCTGATTTTGGATGGGCAGAACATGTTGCAACTTTGTTAAGAGAATCGGGGTACAAGGGCATTATTGGAAGAATTGGATCTAAAAATGAAGTGATTGGTGCCTCTGAAGAAGAAGAAAATAGAGTCTTGCTTACATCAGATAAAATTAAGGAAGGTATCCATGAGCTCCTTGGTTGTTGATAGTACGGTATTGGAGCGAATATATTGGAAAATGTCGCTCATCCGAAAGACCGAGGAAGAAATTGAAAGATTATTTTCCAAAGGTTCAATGAGGGGTACTACACATGGGTGTCGAGGTCAAGAGGTAATTCCCGCTTCTGTTCTTGATCATGTTTCTCTTGATTTGGATTATGTAACAGGTAATCATAGGAGCCATGGGGATTATCTTGCTTTGACAGAAGATCCTTACGGGCTTTTAGCAGAATTGATGGGGCTTCCCGATGGCATTGTTCATGGGAAAGGTGGAAGTCAGCATATTCAATTTAAGAACTTTTATACCAATGGCATCACAGGAGGGATGGTCCCCGATGCAGTTGGTTTGGCTTTTTCGCAGCTCAAACTGACTTCGAATGGTATTGTAGTTGCTTTGTTCGGCGATGGTGCGATGAATGAAGGGTATGTCCTTGAGGCATTGAACTTGGCTGCAGTATTTAGTGTTCCTATTCTGTTTGTATTAGAAAATAATCATTATGCCATGAGTACTCCCACAGATCTGGTGACCCGCAGGCCATTACGAGAAAGGGCTGAGGCTGTTGGAATAGAAACATTCTATATTGAAGCACTTGATGCAGGAGAAATATGGATGCTTGCTGGTAATTTGATTGGTCAGATGCGAACCGACAGAAAGCCACGTTTTATTGAGATGAAGACTTTCCGTTTTTCAGGGCATTCAAAGAGTGACAAGCGTGAATATATTCCTACAGAAGAAGATGAATATTGGCATAAGAATGATCCTCTTATGAGGCTTGGGAATCGACTATCGGAAGATTATCGTAAAGATGTTGATTTTAAGTTAATGACACTTTTTCAGGAACTCTCAAAGAAACTCGAAGGGAGGTGATATGTCATTTGAAATTATTGCTCCAGCTCTTGATACAAATAATAAAACAGTTACCGTGGAAAATATTCGTATTCAGAATGGTCTTCTGATTGAAGTTGATACTGAATTATGTAATGTCTCGACTCCTAAGGCTTCTGAAATTCTTGTTGCGCCAGGCAGAGGGTATATTGTGGTCTGGGCTGAGGAAGGACAAGATTGGCCCGTTGGTTCAATTTTAATCAATATTTACGACACCGAAGAAGAAGCACGACAGGCAATTGAAAGAAAAAACCGGCAGAAAGTGGAAGTGCCTAAAAAGATTAATGCGACTTCTAAAGCCAAGGAGCTTGCTCAGCGGTATGGTATTGATTTGAGTCTTATAAAGAAAGATACCATAATAAAAGAAAAAGATGTTCAGGAATTTTTTGATTCAAGGAAACAGGTATAGGTAATGGTATACTCTGAAATTTCGAATGTCAGAATAGAAGCGATGGCTGCCTGTGTCCCTAAAACTGTGGTTAGAAACATAGATTTTGGAAGAGGACTCTATGGAGATAAGCTCGAATCACTTATTAATAGTACTGGAATGATAGAAAGACGTGTCTGTGGAGATGAGCATATTACTTCTCTTGATTTATGCGTAAAAGCCGCCAATGAAGTATTTACTAATTCAAGTATTAGATCGAGAGATATAGGGGCAGTTGTTTTTGTTACACTCACGCCAGATGCTCTTATGCCGAATAATGCATCGGCTGCACAGTCTCTCTTGCATATTCCTGAACATTCTGCTTGTTTTGATGTAAATCATGCATGTTCTGGATATATTTATGGATTATGGATTTCTTCACTTATAGTGCAGTCTATAAAAAGACCTGTTTTGCTTCTTGATGGGGACACTAACTCATATTATGTTTCACCGGCTGATAAATCGACGGCGATCCTGTTTGGTGATGCTGGAACAGCTACAATAGTAGGCCTGGATGATGACAGCTCCTGTTGGTCTTTTGATTTTAAAACAGAAGGAGAGGGGCGTCGATTTATACAGATCCCTGGCATTGGATTCAAAACTCCTCTCAATGAGAAAAGCCTTGTATATCATGAATACCCCGATGGAAGCACAAGACGGGATATTGATATGGAAATGGATGGGGCTGGTGTATTTATGTATGTTGTAAACAATGTATATTCATATTTAACTGCTTTCATGGACGAGCTGGAAGTAGGGCCGGAGGATTATGCATATGCAATTTTCCATCAGGCAAATGCTTTTATGCTGAGGCAGTTAGCAAGAAAACTCTCTTTTAGGCAGGATCAGGTCCCAATGTCCATGGGGAAGTTTGGTAACACAAGCTCAGCATCAATTCCTCTTAATATTTGTTCAGAGATTGGAGATCAACTAAATTCATCAGTGCCCCAAAGAATATTAATGAGCGGTTTTGGGGCTGGCCTTGCATACGGGGCGGTTGATATGGAGATAAAAGATTTTCAATCTATGGGTGTCATCGAATATTGATGATTAAGGATTTTTCATATCTTGAGAGTCTAGGGGAAGGAGAATATCGATTTGATATTTGGATTCCCTTAGATTCATATATTGTGCTCGGAAGGAGCAAACAAGAAACAGAGGACATAAATCTTGAATATGCAAAGATGGATAAAATTCCGATTATTCGAAGAATAACTGGTGGTGGAACTGTATTGATAGATGAGGGATGTATTATTATTGATATAGGATTTAGGGCAAAAAATCGCAATAAGACAATTGATTTGCTTTTGCAAGCCAATACTTTCTTAGTTGAAAAGTTTCAATCTATTGGAATTCCAGCTGAGATTGATCCTAAATGGCCAGACATTAAAGTTGGTAATTATAAGATTTGTGGAAGCTGCCTGGGGATAAGAAACACATTGTTTATCTATAGCGCCTCAATTCTTTATAGGTCTTCGACAATAGAAAAGATAGAATATTACCTTAAGCTGCCGCAACTCAGCCCTGATTATCGACAGCTAAGAGGGCATAAGGATTTTTTGACCTCCATCGACCAGGTCTCATCTATTTCACAGGCAGAGATTGTCGCTGTACTAAAGAGGGATATACAAGATGCTTTTCAAGGACACTGATCACTTCTTTGTAACTGGTGCTAGTTCGGGTATTGGTCTGGCTATTGGGCAGGCCATTATTAAGAACGGTGGAATAGTTGTTGGTGTTGCACGTGATGAAAAAAAGCTTATCGATGCATACAGTGATTCAGTATATAGTAATCATTTTTTTGCTGAACCGAGAGATTTGTCGTGTGACATCGATCAATTGCAAAGATGGGTTATTGAGATTTCTAATAAATATGGGAAATTGAAAGCCTTGGTGTTGTGTGCTGGCATCCGGTATACAAAGCCGCTGAAAGCTATTTCCTATGAAGCTTCTTTAAAACTTTTTAACCTTAACTATTTTTCAGAAATACAGCTAATAAAAGCTTTTTCAAGCAGAGTGGTTTCCTGCGATGATGATCCCAATATTGTGGTTATGTCATCGATAGTTGCCTTGAATTCTAATATGGGACTTTGCGACTATGGAGCTTCAAAAGCTGCCTTGCTTAATTCAGTAAAATCATTGGCGCTCGAGCTTGCTCCAAGAATACGAGTTAATGCCATCCTTCCTGGATTTGTAGATACCGATATGATTCAAAAATGGCAGGGATCGCACTATGAGGAATTCAAAAATTCTATTAATAATCATTATCCATTGGGAATAGGAAAGCCAGAGTATATTGCCGATGCTTGTTTGTTTCTTCTTTCTGATAAGGCCCGGTGGATTACAGGTACGGGAATGATAGTCGATGGTGGCGCGAGCTTGCTTAATGCATAATGATTTTGGAAGAAGTGAATGATAGGTATAGATATAGTATATATCCCAAAATTTCAGAGGTTATTGAATTCATCGTATGGCAGCAACGTTATTGACATTATCTTTACTCATGAAGAAATATTACAGAACAGTATCACTATAGGTGATTGTCAACAGCAAATAGACTTAAAGCAAGCTGCTTCCTTGGCAGGTAAATTTGCAGCCAAAGAGGCTGTGATAAAAGTTCTTAATAATAGCTTGGGTTTAGATGATTTGCGTAGGATCGTAATTTATATTTCAAAAGATGGAGCACCGATGGTAAAATCCTTTATTTTCAATAATGAAAAGATGGATATTAATATCTCCATAAGTCATGATAATGATTATGCGATTGCAATTGCACAAAGTCTATGATTTGTTCCCACCAAGTAAATGTTGCATAAGGAGAATTTTAACAATATGAATGATTCTGTAAAACAATTCTTGAAACGGATAGAAGATAATTCGTGCGTCATAGGTATCATCGGTCTAGGATATGTTGGTTTGCCCTTGGCTGTCAGCTTTGCAAAAAAAAGTATAAAGGTTATCGGGTTTGAAAAGAGCATCGTAAAAGTGAGCAAAGTGAATGAGGCCAAGAATTACATTGCGGATGTGCAAGATGATGACTTGGTAACAGTTGTAAGCGAAAAAAGACTTTTCGCAACTAGTGATTTCAAGCTGATTAAAGAATGCGACGCCATCATAATATGTGTTCCTACACCATTAGATAGATTCAAGAAACCCGATATGAGCTTTATCGAGAGCGCCTGCGTAGAGATAGGGCAGAACATGAAGGCCGGGACGTTTATAAGTCTTGAGAGCACGACATATCCTACGACGACGGAAGAATTTATGAAGCCGATTATTGAGAGAGAATCGGGGCTCAAAGAAGGCTCCGATTTTTGGCTCTGCTTCAGCCCTGAGCGCGTTGATCCGGGCAACAAGACATACAGAACGGAAAACACACCCAAAGTGGTCGGTGGGCTTGGCGAGGAAGCGCAGACTATTGCCATGGTACTGTACGGGAAAGCGATACAAAACTTATATCCGGTAAGTTCTCCACGCGTCGCGGAAATGGTTAAAATTCTTGAAAACACCTACCGACTCGTCAATATTTCTCTTATAAATGAGCTTGCGCTCCTTGCGGGCAAAATGGATATCAATATATGGGAAGTCATTGATGCTGCCAAATCTAAGCCGTACGGTTTCCAGGCTTTCTATCCCGGGCCAGGCATTGGCGGCCACTGCATTCCGCTCGATCCTTTCTATCTCGAATACATAGCCAAGGGATATAATTTCGATCTGACGATGATAGATGCGGCGGGCAGGATTAACACCCTGATGCCCTATCGCATGATGAATAAAATATCTTATGCACTCAATCGTCAGGGCAAGCCCATGAATGATTCTACGATTCTCTTCTTGGGCGTGGCATATAAAGCGGATATCGACGATGCTCGAGAGAGTCCTGCGCTGCTGGTGATGGAAGAGTGTGCCAAAAAACGAGCAAATGTGCTCTACTACGATCCCTATATCCCAGAAGTTGTAGACGAGCATGGCAAAAAGTGGACAGCCACCGCACTCACCGATGAACTTTTAGAGAGTGCTGATTGTGTTGTATTTACGACAGCCCATTCGTGCTTCGATGTCGAGCATATTGTTGAGAAAGCGAAGCTCGTGGTAGATACGCGGAACGCGGTGAGGAGTATACAGATAGAAAATGAAAAAGTGTTTAAACTCTAAGCTATTACAGCAATTTTGAAAGACAAGATTATGGATAAGAAGGGCATTTATATATGTGATATTAATGAAATGGATCAGGCTTCTGGCGTGACAAAGAAGGTTTATGGACAAAAAGAGGCATTTAGAAAGAACGGTTATAATATTACTATAGCAAATATCTCGAAATTTCGCAAGAATTCTACATGGCGGAATAAAATCCTTTCGAGGTTTCCCTTCTTTGCGAGTCACTACAAGTGGGGTGATATTCCTATACCATATCAATGTTGCTTGATATATATCAGAAAGCCATTTCTCGATATACACTTTGTGTGTTTTTTACGGAACCTTAAGAAACATAATAGACGCGCAAAAATTTTTCTTGAGATTCCGACCTATCCATATATTCGTGAAGTGCGGAGATTTTTTGATTTTCCATATTTGCTTAAAGACTTATTCTGGACACACAGTCTAATACACTATATTGACTATATCGTTGTATATTCCGATCTTTATAAAAAGATATATGGTATACCTTGTATTGGTATACAAAATGGCGTTGATTTAGATAGTATACCACTCAAAAAAAATCATTATCAAGATGATATAGTTAATTTGATTGGAGTAGCGAATCTTAATTCATGGCATGGGTATGATAGAATAATACGAGGGATTGCTAAATATGGTAGTCAGAAAACGCCACAAGTTCACTTCTATATTGTAGGCGATGGACCAGCAAAAAATTATCTAATAAATTTAACTGATAAACTAAATCTAAACTATAATGTACATTTTTGTGGTCCTCAATACGGATCTGCGTTGGATGACATTTTTGATATAGCAGACATCGCGATAGGATCAATTGCTATATATAGAAAAGGATTAAACTATGCTAGCTCTTTGAAAGAAAAGGAGTACTGTGCCCGCGGCATTCCTTTTATAACAATAGAGAACAAACTGTATGAGGGATGTGATTTTGTTATTTTTGAAAAAAATTGTAGTAGTCCTGTGGATATGACTAACATTGTTACCATGTTTAGATTTAAGATATGCTCTATTCCAAACTATTATATAAAAGAATTTGCCTTGAAGAAACTTTCATGGAAAAGTCAAATAGAAAAAATAGTGGCAGTATTATGATGCGTAATATATAACCGTCAAACGCGCACCGTTCCTCAGGTATAAAAAAGGTGAGTATCCTGTAGTCCGAAAGGAAGACAGGACGATGTACCTCAAGAAGAATCGCAAGATCTAATTGGGGGTTCCTGAAAAAGCAATAAAGCTGCAGGATAATATAATACATTCTATAATGAGTGCATAGAGTGCATGGAAAATGAGGGAAAAGGTCAAAAATGTGTGCAGTTGAAGGGGAAAAGAGGTATCGACTACCAGAGAAAGTGCCTGAGTTTGAGAAATTCGACATGGTGTTTGGAGGGAAGCTCAACCGTCAGAATCGTTGGGTGATTCTAGCGGATTTGATTCCCTGGGATAAGGTTGAAGAAAAATATGCGCAACTGTTTGTCACAAACAATGGGCGACTGGCACTGCCCGTGCGCGTTGCGTTAGGCGCTTTAATCGTAAAAGAGAAAAAGAAAATATCGGATGAAGAGCTCGTCGAAGATATTCGAGAGAGTCCCTACCTCCAGTACTTCTTAGGGTACGAAGGGTATAAAGATGAGCTTCCCTTTGATCCGAGCATGATGGTACACTTTAGGAAGCGGCTTTCGGGAAATATTCTGAAAGAAATAAACGCACTGATCATCGAGAATACCACAACCAACGATGAACGCCACGATGATGATGATAAGGGGAATGGCTTTGGAGACGGTGAAACAAGGGAAGTGGAGAATAAGGGTACCCTGATCGTCGATGCAACCTGCGCGCCTGAAGACATGAGGTTTCCACATGATGTGACGCTGTTGGATGAGGCGAGACGGAAGACGGAACGCATCATCGATTGCCTTCAGAACTATGCTCCCGAGGGATATGAGAAGCCAAGGACATATCGGAAGACGGCGAGGAAAGAGTTTTTAACCTTCATACGGAACCGTAAGCCGAGAGAAAAGACGATACGGAAAGCGATAAGGAAGCAGCTGCAGTATGTTGAGCGAAACTTGAGAATCATTGGTGATTATAAGGGGATTGTCGGATTCAAAGGGCTGTCGTGGAAGCAGTATAGAGATCTTGTGGTGATCTCTGAGCTGGTACGGCAACAGCGAGCATTGTACACACACAAGAGCCACTCGATTGAGGGAAGGATCGTGAGTATCTCAAAGCCGCATGTGCGGCCGATTGCGAGAGGCAAGGCGTGCATCCTGTATGAGTTTGGGGCGAAGTTGTCGGTGAGTCTTGTGGATGGGCTCACCGAAGTACACAGGCTTTCATGGGAAGCGTACAACGAGAGTCAGGATTTGAAGGATCAAATCGAAGGATACAAAGCGCGGTATGGATATTACCCAGAAGTGGTGTGTGCCGACAAAATCTATCACACACAAGAGAACCTGCGGTACTGCCAAGAGTATGGGATACGATTATCGGGACCGAAGCTAGGCCGACCATTTAAAGAGAGCCAGAAGAATAGCGCGCTCCTGCGGGAGCGGCGAAGAATAGAACGTGAGGATGAGAGTACGAGGATCGCGGTCGAAGGCAAGTTTGGGGAAGGGAAACGGCGCTACACGCTGGATCGGATAGGGACAAAGCTACGGGAGACGAGTGAGAGCGCGATTCAGCTGGTGTTCTTGGTGATGAACCTCATGGTGCTGTACCGGAGGAAGGCGAAGGCCTTCTTTGCGGCTCTATTTGATCCTGAATTCTCGCTTATTTATACCTAGGCAGGGAGAGGCACTCCAAAGGCTTCATAGAGTTCCTTTTGTTTTTTCGTCATCTCGCCAATCTTTTCAGTATGTCCAGGATAGCTATAGCACTCGATGACATCGAGTTCGTCGAGAAGCTCGGTGAGGGTATAGGTTTTATAGAGATCTTGGTCGTTCATCACTTTATCGATATAGGAAAGGTACATGAGCGCAATAAACTGGACAAAGAGTTTTCCTGAAAGATGCGATTCTGAGGAAACTCCCTCTCGCCTCGCAGAGAGCCTCTCCTTGAGGTTTCCTATCGCCTTTTCCACAAGATCCTTCGTGCGATAGATTATGAGTGCTTCGAGAGGGTCTTTGCTCTCATTGGACAGGAGGGCGAAGTAGCCATAGTTTCGCTCAACCTTATCGATCGCCTCTTGTTTAGGGTTAAGCGTTACTCCTCGTACCGGAGTCTGGGTGACCTCGTAATACTTTTGGTAGAGTGTCTCATGCTCAGGATTCCGAATGCCTTCCTTGAGCTCTGCTTCAAGGCTATCAAGCAGTATATTAAAGGCAGCTCTTTCTTCCATTGCCCGCTCATCGTCGTAATAGAGATGGAGATACATCCGGCGAGTACCACTCTCCACTGCCCCTAATCGAGGCTTATACTCCTCATAGGGCCATGCAATCGTCCTCGAGGTACAGTACAGCTTAAAGTTTGAATTATAGTGCTGTCTTGTGGGCAGAGATTCACGCACTTCATCAAGCATCGTTTGCACAAGGCGCAGGGATGTCTTCACCGAAATGAGAAACTTATAGTGGTGCGAGAGTAGTCCATTCACATTCTCTTCACTGTAGAAGCCTCGATCGAGGATGAGCTTCACCTTCTCAATGGAGAGATAGGAAAGCTCATCGATGAGCCGTTTTATGGTCGTTACATCGCTGATATTCCCTGGTAGGCTGCGATAGTACACAGGAAGTCGTGAGGACTCTCCGTAAAGGAGCGCGAGGTTGATCTGCGGGAGAGCATCATGCTCCTTATGTGTAGCATACACTAGAATTCCCCAAAAAGATCAAGCTGGGATGGACAAGAAAAGCGTCAGAATTCCCCATGATAATCGTAGGGGAGATTCTAAGAAAAAATACCTGTAGGATTAAGTCTACAGGGAGGAGGATATGCTCCATATGAACCAGATTGATCAGATTAAGGAATTGCAGAGAGAAGGCTATGGTCCCAGTGAGATTGGGAAGAGGATTAAGGTAGATAGAAAGACAGTAGCGCACTACATGAACCAAGAGGACTTCAATGGATCTTTGGAGGTAGCGAAGCTAGAGGGATCAAAGCTTGATCGCTTTAAGCCTAAGATCGATGAATGGCTCAGAGAGGATCGCCAGATGCGCTATAAGCAGCGACATACTGCAAAGAGAATTCATGAGAGACTCAAGGAAGAATATGCTGAGGAATATCAGTGTTCTTGTGCCCTAGTGCAAAGGTATGTGAAGCAGTACAAAGAAGCGAGAAAGGGATCGAAAGGCTATCTTGAGCTTGTCTGGGCAAAGGGTGAAGCACAAGCTGATTTTGGAGAAGCAGATATTCTCGAAGGTGGAGTGCGAAAGACAATTAAATACCTCACCCTTAGCTTTCCCTATAGCAATGCAGGTTTTAGTCAATGTTTTGGTGGGGAGAGTTCGGAATGCGTCTGCCAGGGGCTTAAAGACATTTTTAGCCACATCGGAGGCGTGCCCTTACGGATTGTGGTGGACAATGGCACAGGTATTGGCAGGCGTATCCAGGATAAAGTGAGCTATAGTGAGCTTTTCTTGCGCTTTAAGTGCCACTATGGTTTTTCAGTGAGCTTCTGCAATGTGAATGCTGGCCATGAGAAAGGCAATGTGGAGAATAAGATTGGCTATACCCGCAGGAACTTCTTTGTACCCATGCCAGAAGTGGAAAGTGTCGATGGGTTCAACGAAGAGCTCTTTCGGAGAGCTGAAGAGGATCACGAGCGGGAGCACTACAAGAAGAGCCTATTTATCTCCGAGCTTTTTGAAGAGGAGAGAAAGGCTCTTGGGAGCCTTCCCGTTCGTCCCTTCAATGTAGAACGCTTTGAGCGAGTCTCTACCGATGGCTATGGCAAGTTCTGTGTGGATGGCAAGCACTGGTACTCGAGTGCACCGTAATATGGCAATAGCCAGCTTATAGTGGGCCTTAAAGCCCGTGAGCTTGTAGTCTATCGTCCGGATGGAAATGAGCTTTGTACACATGCTCGAGTCTACGGTGAGGAGCGAACCGACAGCTCTGACTATCGCACAAGCCTAGAGGGGCTTTTTAAGAAGCCTGGTGCTTGGTCGAATAGTGTATTCCGCTCTCAGGTGACAGAAGAAGTGCGACAGGCGATGGATAGGCTCTCGAAACCGGAACTCAAGACAGTGTTGCAAGTATTCAAAGACAGTAGTGCGCATTTTGGGTTTGGGGTTGCGATGGTGTCCCTTGAAGAGGCGATACAGCTTGGGAGGCTTGACCGGTATAGTCTTGGGGCAGTGGCCTCTCGAGTGGCTTTTGAGGAGCTTGGGGGACCCTTAGCTGTGGGTCCTGATCTTGGCTGCTATGATCACGCCTTTATGGAACAAGAGGTAAGTAATCCATGAGAAAAGCGCGGGTCAATCGGAGCCAGTCACGGACCGAGATCTCTCTACTCTTAAAGAGGATGGCCTTTAGTCAGACTGCCGTAAGGCTCTGCGAAGAGGAAGCAGACGCAGCAGAAGAAGCCTTTCTGCTTAAGGTACTGGAGCGTGAGATGGCGAGTAGAGAGGAAGCCAGGAGGGCACGATTTTTGCATGAAGCAGCCTTTCCTGTGTATAAGAGCTTTGAAGGCTTTGATTTCTCTAGTGTCAAACTGCCACCTGCACTGCCAAAAGAGGAGCTTCTTTCGGCTGAACTTGTAGCCAAGAAGCAAAACCTTGTGCTCTATGGCCCCGTCGGTACGGGAAAAACGCATCTTGCGACTGCCCTTGGAGTTGCTGCCTGTCTTCAGTCACTCCATACACGGTTTTTCACGGCAGCTGAGCTTGTGGTGAAGCTTTCTGAGGCATTCAAGGGGGGAAGCCTTGAGAAGCTCCTAAAGAGTATTCTCCGTGCTGACTTACTCATCATTGATGAATGGGGCTATGTACCCCTTGACCGGCAGGGAGCCCAGCTTCTCTTTCGTATTATCGCCGAATCCTATGAGCGACGGAGCATTGTGCTCACGACGAACCTCGAGTTTTCGAAATGGGGAACTATCTTCACTGACGATCAGATGGCTGCGGCGATAATCGACAGGCTTGCTCACCATGGCCATATTGTGCTCTTTGAAGGCGAGAGCTATCGGATGAAACATGCGCTTATGCGGCAGCGAGAAGAGCAAAAATTACCGACGAGCTGACGGGGAATTTTCTACGATTTTTTTGGGGATTTCTACTTGACAAAATACA
>Ga0208695_1002179_pt1 | contig 14697 bp, 6 predicted proteins | sample AD_UKC111_MetaG_FD_184449 | JGI IMG/M metagenome (GOLD analysis project Ga0208695, IMG submission 184449) | Active sludge microbial communities of municipal wastewater-treating anaerobic digesters from Hong Kong - AD_UKC111_MetaG (SPAdes)... | ecosystem: Engineered > Bioreactor > Anaerobic >... | reverse complement strand
AATTCACCGGGTCCCTGGCCAGAACGGCCGATATGTTTTAAGAAGCGGCCCGTTTCAAAAGAGTAAACTGCTATATTCGTCTTATCCTGAATATATACTTTTCCAAATTCTGCCCGGACATACCCGGGAGATTCAATCTCTGGCAGCGGAATTATTCTGGGCAGACTCTTCGAACTCCCGGAAGGCTGGTCTGAATAGATTGGAGAACTCAACCAAAAGGTGGCGAGGAAGGCGATGATTATCAGTTGATGTTGCTTTGAACTATATCTTTTCATGAGCCTTACTCCCTCCTTTTCAAGCCGACGATAAATATGCTTTCTACTTATTATAGTAAGCTAATGACCCCTTTTTTGCAAAAATTCTTACCTGATAAATAATGAGATTATATTTGATAGGCAGGATATAATTTTTAATGAATAGTTAAAAGCAAAAGGGAAAGCGATGACCAGTTTTGTTCCTGATTTGGCCATTGCCAAATCTTCATCTATTTATCTCGGTTAGCTACCTGAGCAGGCTATAGATCTACCATCTGACCGGGCTTATTTGGCTTGAAGTGAGCATTTTGATTAGGCCACGCATCGTTTTCACCGGATCCAGCTCGGTTAAAAATCCTGTTAGTAATACCCTTGAAACCGAAAGGACATCTAATAATCGCCTTTTACGGAACGAAAAGACTTAAGGTTCTTATCGAACCGAAGGAAACGGAGATGGCTGGCTCATTGAGTTTCCTCGAGCAACCTGTTAAAAAGACCGACTCAAAAAATTTTCAAAACCTATTGACAGATTAACCTGATTAGCTTATAATATAAGTGAATGATAATATCACTTATCTATTTTGGGGGAATAGCTAATGATACCAGCCTGGCTTGAAAAAAGACATAAATTCCTATGGGATGCCTTTCATGACTCTCCATTCCATTTTGAGGATGCTGCTAAAATCCTTAAAGAAAAAATGCAAGATAGCGAGAACCAGATCAACGTTTTCCTTTCGGAGCTCCGCAAGAGGGGCTGGCTGGGAGTAGAACCAGACAAAGATGACGCCCGGAAAAAGATCTATAAGCTTATCAGTAAGGAGGAGATCATTTCCGAAACTCTGGCCATAAGTAAGAATGAACTCACCCGGGCAGATCTCGATAGTCTCCTAAAGGCTGCGGCTGACCTTATTCGCACTCGTGTTGATTATACTTTCATCCTTCTCCTCCTCTTTTATAAACGCATCAGTGACAAATGGGAAACAGAATTCGATAAAGCCTATAAAGACGCTCTGGCCGACGGCCTGACTGAGTCCGAGGCTCGCCAGGAAGCAAAAAATTCTATCTATCACGACTTTGATATCTCCCAGGATCTACTTTGGGAAAATATAAGAAAAGACCCGGCACATCTTCCAGAAAAGTTCTCCCGGGCGATGAAGGCTTTATCAGAGTTAAATCCTGAGCTCAAAGACGTTTTTGAAAATGTAGATTTCGTCCAGTTTACTTCAAACCGAGAAAACGCTGAAATTCTTCGTCAATTGGTTGAGCTTTTTAGCGCCAGATCACTTCATCATGTAGCCCCGGATATTCTGGGAGATGCCTATGAGTGGATTCTAAAATACTTTGCTCCTCAGAAAGCCAAAGAAGGCGAAATATACACTCCCCGCGAAGTTATCAGGCTTCTTGTTGAAATTCTCGACCCGAAGCCTGGAGATAGCGTTTACGACCCAGCCTATGGCTCGGGAGGGATGCTGATAACAGCTTATCAGCATGTAGAAAATGAATATGGGAAAGAAGCTCTCAACAGGCTCTTCCTTTTTGGTCAGGAAGTCAACTATAAGACTCTGGCTCTTTCCAAAATGAACCTCTATATTCATGATATAAGAAATGCTCAGGTTGCTCAGGGGGATTCTCTTCTTTACCCCAAATTCAAAGATAAGGAAGGGCTAAAAAAATTCAACGTGGTCATCGCTAATCCACCCTGGAATCAGGATGGCTACGATGAAGAAACGCTGAAAAAAGGCGAATTCTGGAAAGAGGGTTTTGAATATGGCTTCACACCACGTCAGTCTGCTGATTGGGCCTGGATCCAGCACATGCTGGCCTCAGCTGATGGAAAAGACGGGAGAGTGGGAGTAGTCATTGACAATGGGTGTCTCTTTCGCGGCGGCAAAGAGAAAGCCATTCGCTCGGCCGTTGTCGGTGCTGATAGGATTGAGGCTGTTATCCTTCTTCCAGAAAAGCTTTTCTACAATACTGGGGCACCAGGGGCAATATTGATTCTGAATAAGAACAAACCTGCTGACAGGAAGGGAAAGATTCTATTTATAAATGCCAGCCAGGAATATCAACAGCATCCTGATGTCCGGAAACTCAATCAACTGGCCGATTCTAATATTGATAAAATCGTCAAAGCCTACAGAGAATTCAAAGAGATTGATGGGTTCTCAAGAATCGTCGGTTATGATGAGCTAAAGGATAACGATTTTAACCTTAATGTAACGCTTTATGTCTTTCCCGAAGAGGAAACAGAGAATATAGATGTCTTAAAAGAATGGGAAGAACTCTGTCATCTTGAAAAGGAGATCTCAGAAACCGAGGCTAAAATCGAGAGTTATCTAAAGGAAATTTACAAAGAGGGGTAATGTTTAAACCGAATTTCCACTACACCCACAAGATTGTTAACAATCTTACCGCCATCGCCAAGGCCAGAGCGGTCATTCTTAATGCTCCACTTATTCCAAAATGGGAAGTTTCGCTTCGAAGAGAAGCACTCCTTAGAAGTGCTCACTCATCTACAGCCATTGAAGGTAATCCCCTTACCCTTGAGCAGGTAAGCGAACTGGCCGCCGGCCGCGATATCATGGTGAGAAGGAAAGATAAAAAAGAAGTTTTAAACTACCTTGAAGCTTTAGAAAAAATCCCCGAATTTGCTGAGAGAAAGCCATTCAAACTCTCAGACTTGCTTGAACTCCACAAGCTTGTTACCAGAGATACGCTGGAAAATCCTGCAGATGAAGGCTCATTGCGAAATCAACAGGTGGCCGTAGTAAACCGGGCTACCGGTCAGATAATTTTTATGCCGCCCCCGACAGACCGGGTTGGGGCTCTGGTGGAAGAATTTCTGGAGTGGTTTAATTCCGAAGAGGTTAATGAAATCGATCCTGTGCTCGAGGCCGGCTTAGCTCATTATGAACTCGTCAGGATTCATCCTTTTGTCGATGGAAATGGCCGCACAGCTCGGGTAATGGCTTCGATTGTACTTTTTAAGAGAGCTTTTGATATTAAAAGATTTTTTGCCCTTGATGATTATTATGATAAAGATCGCCGGGCTTATTATGCAGCCCTGAAAACCGTTGATCAGGATAGCCTGGATCTAACCGGTTGGCTTGAATACTTCACCGAAGGTGTAGCCGTCAGCCTGAAGGCCGTAGAAGACAAGGTTATCGGCTTAAGCCAGGACATCAAATTCCTCAAAGAGAGAGGTCAAATTGCCCTTACAGACCGCCAGGTGAAGATTGTGGAGATGCTCCTTCAAAATGAAAAGCTGACTATTGGTCAGGTTAAAGACCTTTTTGGCTTCTCCAGGCAAATGGCTCTAAAAGAAATGACTAAATTGGTAGACCTTGGGGTGGTCAGGCCAAAGGGCAGAGGAAGAGGAGCTTATTATGAGCTCGTATAATATCGGTTGTCATTAAAGTTGTCATTTTGGTTGTCATTATTTTGCAAAGAGTCATACGAAACGTCAGGTCATGTGATGGAAGAATTAAAAGCCAAACGCTTCAAATGCATCAAGAGGGATAATTCGGAAGAGGAAGCTGAAAGACAATGGCAGAGATCTAAGATAGTCTTTGATCAATTTTACGATTATCTGAAAAACAAAGGACTAAACGACGATGCAGCCAGCCTGAATGCGGCGTACATCTCATTAAGCGATGTAAGTGGTAGAACAATAAGAAACGACCTGATCAATAAAGAAAGTTTTATTTTTAGAAAAGAAGGTCTAAGTACTGGGCTGAAGTTCAAACTGACCTTGGTCAAAAGAAGATGACAAAAGGCAGGGTTCTAATTGAGCTAATGATTTCAGAAGTTAACAATAAGAAAATTTAAAGATAAAAGTGAATGGTACTCAATGCTCCTTCGGAAGTTTCTATGCTAGACGAAACTATGATGCAAGACAAGATAAGTAGAAGATCATGAATATTATCATTTTAATACTCATCGTGTTTTCTGCTGTATCAGTGATCACTGGCGCAAGAGTGATTATTAAGAGGCGAAAGATAAAGTGTGAGTCAAAGAAAGAAGGGGAGAAAGAGCAGGAAAAACAAGAAAAATTAGCCAAGAAGACAGTTGAAGAGTTACAAAAACCCCCTGATGTAGAGGACAAGACAAAGGAAGAGACTGAATCAGTCGCCAACAAAACCGAAGAAGATGAGGCTAAGAGGGCAGTAGAGGAAAGACTAAAAAAGGAAAGAGAAGAATCTATCAGAAAGGAAAGGGAGAGATTAGAGAAGATAAAGGCTGAAGAAGAAAAAATAGAGCGAGAAGCAAGAGAAAAATCCAATAAAGAGAAGGCAGAGAGAGAACGATTAGAAGCAGAGGAGAAAAAATATAAGGAAGAGCAAGAGGCAAAAGCAAGGGAAGAAAAGAAAACCAGATTAGGAGAGATTAATCAGCGGGAAGAGGAAGAAAAGCATGAATCAGCGAGAAAGCCATCGCCCGGCAAAAGAGGGGGAAGACCAAGAGGTCTAACAAAACGAGACGAGACAGAACAACTACAAGAAAAGAGAACATGTACACTGAGGCCTGAAATCGTTTGTTGGAATAAAGAGCGGGAGTGGATTGTTGGCATTGAGGTTCCTGAAGAGTTTACATCACCAAATGTGATTCAAAATGGTGAATCAATAGAGCCAGATAATTCAGACGAAGTGCGTTATCCACTCAGATATATTAAAGGCGTAGTAAAAGTTGCTTGGAACGAAGGAGAACAAGATAGAGAAATAGAAATCCCCGTTATGGAAGAAGGCAGAAATTACCTTATCTTCAAGATGCGAAAAAACTGGAAGGGATTGGGTAGAGTGGTTAGAGGACCAACTGCTGGCTACTACTTAGCAATAGTCCCGTGTGAATGGAAACGGGATGAAGAAATGTCAGGCTCCGCTCTTATCGCACCAGAGAATGTTCAAATAAGCGGATACAAGGTGCATTTCTTTACCCTGCGGCAGGACGAAAACACGTCTATTGCATTTATTGATGCAAATGGTGGACGAATCCCTGTGAAATCTGGCAGTTCCAGTTTCCAACTCATAGGAAAAGAATTAAAAGAATTATCTGATTCTTCTGAAGATATGGGCCCGTTTTTTGGCGAAGAACCGCCTTGCATTAAAACAACTGATGAACAAAGCTGGGATAATGTTGGAGTAATCGTTATTGGTGAAGAAGGAAGTGGCAGAAACAGATGGCGGACGCAATTTTCTCCGCAGGAAAGTATGATAGATCAAAAGATGCCTGATGATTTAGCAAATCGGCAGGGCGGTTGGTATTTTGTTCGTATCTACGATAAGCATGATAATTTGTTGGAGAGTATGGACTTTAGATTTAGTGCTGGATTGAAAAGCATTAAAATAATGAACTCTCCATGTTTGCCCGAAAAAGGTGGATATAGCGATGTTGAAGTTAAATTCAACCATCAAGTCAATTGTAAAATTGAACCGGAAAGTAAAATGGAGCAAGGATTTGAGATTAGCCGAGAAAACAACTTGACAATTATAACGATACCCCCAAAGCCTTATTGCGATAAGACTCACTGGACTGTAGTTGATGTGGATGATAAGACCAAAGTTAATGCCAGGACCAGAATTACGATCTTGATAGAAAGGGTATGGTGGAACGTAGATGATCTTAATGGAGTTCCTGCAAATTGGATAGACAGGATCATTGATTTATCTCGGCAGGACTTTACAGCTACTAGCAAAAAAGCACTCTGGGTAAAATTTCCCCGCAAGCGCTGGATAACTAAAATTGAAGTGGGATTTAATCGCGACAGAAGCAGACCCTATAATGTCGAGGTAGAAAAAGAGGTGATAGCTGTTCCTTTACGAGACTTTTGCGATGCAGAGGAAATTGAAAACAGGCAAGAAAAATTTACAATGAAGATATGGTTTTTGCCAGAAGAAACACATACGTATGAAGCCATCGTTCTTAGAATTCCTGCTTCAAAAGAAAATAATGTTATTGCATTTAATGCAATTGTCAAATGTTCAGGTAGACATCACCGTGGAAAACTTCGTCAGGGTAATGGTTTTAGCAGAGGGGAGATTGATGGTGCAGGATTAACCATGAAGCAAGCCAAAAATGTTCATTATGATAAAAGAAGAAAATCTTCGCATTCGTGGAATATAAATAGATTAAAAGCAATAAATGAAAGGTGCAACAAAAATGGAAAATTATCAGGTTGACCTAATAAACTTAGCCAAGCAGGTTGAAGAGAGATACAAACGATACCTAGAGACCACTTTTTACTTTAAAGACCCGGATTTGAGGAGATCTTTTCGAGAATGTTTAAATTCCGGACATTTGAGCAAAGGTCCATATCTAGAGGCCACCCCTGTGTTTAAACGTGGGGAAAAAGGGGAGGAACTCTTTCGGGAACTTCTCCCTAACTCTCCTGATGAAGGATTCTTAAAAGCTCTGCGGGGCGAGCGGCCTCTATACCTACATCAAGAAAGATCTATCCAGAAAGTATTCGATGAATCACATAACGTTGTTGTTGCTACTGGCACGGCCAGCGGAAAAACAGAAGCTTTTCTATATCCAATTCTTCTCCACCTATACGAAGAATTCCAAACAGGACAATTAGGACCCGGGGTGCGTGCACTTATACTCTATCCTATGAATGCCCTAGCCAATGACCAGCGGGAACGGCTTGGAGAAATCTGTGAGGAACTTCAGAATGCGGGTTCACCATTTCAATTCACATTCGGTCAGTATATAGGTGAAACGCCAGAAGATGAGAATGATTCGCAACGCCACGCAAGAGATCACATTGCTAGTAGGCTTCCAGGTGAACTTGTCTTGCGCAGGGAGATGCGCGAAAAACCACCTCACATCCTCCTTACCAATTACTCGATGCTTGAATATTTACTGATCCGGCCCGAAGATAGTCACCTCTTTGACAATGGCTGTGCTAAGTTCTGGACTTTTTTGGTGATAGACGAGGCTCACCAGTACCGTGGATCCAAAGGCATTGAAATGGGAATGCTCATACGGCGACTAAAAAGGAGACTTAGAGAAGGAGGTCGCACAGGAACTTTCAGATGCATTGCTACAAGTGCTACAATTGCTGGTAAAGAAAGTGACAAACCACTTGTAGCAAAGTTTGCCAGTGACTTATTTGGAGAGGATTTTGATGAAGGAGATGTGATTTTAGGAGAAACTGAACCAATTCTTGACCGAGGAAAAGTAGACTTTTCTTCTAACGACTACCGAGCAATCCGACAGGCCCTTGAATCTGGTCATACTCAAGAATTATCTAAAATTGCTTATCGTTTCGGAGAAACTATTCCTGAAGGTTTAGATGTAGCTAAAGTCGCTGGTTTTCTCCTTCAATATGACCAGCGTTCAACTAGACTTAGACAGATCATCACAGGGGAACCCAAAGAAGTTGTTGAACTTGCTGATGAAATGTTCCAAGATTTGCCCATAGAGAAAGAAGAGCGCATTAAAGCCCTATCCAAACTCGTTGAGTTACTTATAAAGGCTAAAGATCATTCATCTGGCACACCGCTCCTTTCAGTGCGTTACCATCTGTTTCTTCGCTCACTGGAAGGTGCCTTCTTGTCTTATTTCCCTCATAAGCGTTTATTCCTTGAGCGCCGCAGTAATCATGAAGGTGCAGCAGTATTTGAAATTGCCCTCTGTCGAGAGTGCGGTCAGCACTACCTTGTTGGAAAGTTTAAAGACGATAGACTACAGGAGGCCATAAGAGATCCGGGCCATCCTGATTTTGGAGCAACCTTCTTTCGACCTATTGAAAATTCATTCGAAGAAAACGCTGAAGAAGATTCAAATACAGGAAAGAAAAGATTTCAGCTTTGCACCGAGTGTGGAGCGATGGTTCAGGTCAATCAAAGTCGTAACGAATTGATCTGTGGACATACAAATACAATCCTCGTTGAGCAACAAGAAGGTTCAGAGGAAAAAGAAGATCAAATTCCAAAATGCAGTACCTGTGGCTATCGCGCACCTGACCCAGTGAGGGAGGTAATTCACGGCACGGATGGTCCTCATGCCGTAATCGCTACTACACTATATCAAAAGCTTCCGGAAGAAAGAAGAAAAGTGCTCGCTTTTGCAGACGGTCGTCAAGAAGCTGCCTTTTTTGCATGGTATCTCGAAAGCTCTTATAAAGACATTCTTAATCGAAACTTGATTCTTAAGGCTATGAATAGACTGAATCTACACACACCAGAAGGACTTTCTCTGCGCGAACTTGCAATAGGGTTATGCAATATTTACCGTGAAAACAATGTCTTTCCACCCGCAACGGGGGACCTGGAACTTCAGCGAGAGGCATGGCTTAGCCTTTTCCGTGAGTTTCTGACAGATGAGCCAAGAATTTCTCTTGAGGGTGTTGGGCTCTTACGATGGTACATCAAATGGCCTGAAAAATTCATCGTTCCAAACGTTCTGCTTTCTCCTCCTTGGTCTTTGAACGACCAGGAAGCACGGGACCTGATTTTTATTTTATTGGATTTTATGAGAGAAGACAAAGCTGTAGAGTTACGAACCGCTAGAGATATTTCCTTAAGCTGGAATGACCTTAATATTCAGGCATCTCAGATGCGTGTGCGAATAGGTCCTCCCAAAACACAAAAGGAAGTCCGAAGCTGGGATGGTAAAACTGGCATGAGAGCTAAGTTTCTCATCAAGATTTTAGAAAAAAAGGGCTTACCGAAACAAGAAGCCATAGAAAAAGCATTAGAGTGTCTTCGTGCCATCTGGGAAGCCTTCAGACTAAGTGATGAATCATTTGCATCACAAGATCGGTTTTTACTCTCTGTTGACGATGCTCGCAGACTGAATCCTGACTGGTGGAGAGCTTTCCCGATTTCAGATCAAGACGCTCTTTTCCAATGTGATACCTGCGGACGTCTTCAAACGACTTCTGTAGGTAATGTCTGCATACGCCATAATTGTCCCGGAACAGTTCAAAATATTAAAGTTAGGGATTTGGAAGCGAACCATTATAGATCGCTTTATAAAGATGATCTACCAGGGGTATTAAGAGTTGAGGAGCATACCGCACAGATTGACAAGGAGAAAGCAAGGGAGTTTCAAAGGGAATTTAAGGAAGGTAAAATTAACGTCCTCAGTTCGTCCACAACCTTTGAATTAGGGGTTAATCTTGGAGACTTAGACGTTATCTTCTTGCGCAATGTACCCCCGGAGGCTTTCAACTATGCTCAACGAATAGGACGAGCCGGTCGCCGTAGTGGATTCCCGGGCTTTGCGGTAACCTTTTGTCGTCGCGCCCCTCACGATCTATACCACTTTGCTGAACCAGAGAATCGAATCCTTAAAGGAATTGTTCGACCGCCAGTAATCAGTATAAAAAATGAGAAGATTATCACCCGACACATTGTTGCCACAGTGCTCTCCTATTTTTTTAGAGATTTCCCTGACCGGTTTGAGAGCGTTAAAAATTTATTCCGCGACCTTGAATACCCTTCCGGAACCAGCGCTCTTTTAGATTATTTACAAAAAAACAGGGTAAAACTGGAGGAATCATTAAGAGATATTATTCCATCAGATATGGCAAATAAGGTTGGACTAAATAATGATGGATGGATACAGAGCATAGTGGGAACTGACAGTAGATTTACGCTTGCCGAGGCAGAGGTTTCAAGCGATTTTAAGACGGTGAAGGAACTTGAAAGGAGCTCCGCATCAAAAGGAGATTATGACACCGCAAAATGGGCGAGACTAAGGGCAGAAACTATTGCCAGCGAGAATACTCTGTCTTTTCTCTCACGAAAAGCAATAATACCGAAATATGGTTTTCCGGTAGATGTGGTTGAATTAGATCCTCAAAGAACTCAAAAAACCTCAGAATCTTCTGAAGTCCTTCTTCAAAGGGACCTTTCCATTGCGATAGCAGAATTTGCTCCTACTAGCAAGCTGGTGGCGAATAAGAAAGAGTGGACTTCGTATGGGATCAAGAAAGTAGCGGAAAAAGAATGGCCTCGAAAATTCTATCGCAGGTGTCCCAAGCATAATTTGTTCATTTCTTGGAGCCCAGGAGACGTCGCACCCTCAGAAATTTGCTGCGATTCCGCCAAACAGGGAATTTATCTTATTCCACAATTTGGTTTTGTGACTGATCGCAAAAAGCCAAAAGAACCAAAAGCACGCGCAACACGGGTTTTCACCACTCGTCCATACTTCGTAGGTTTAAAAGGGGCATCTCTCGGAGAAATTGATTTAGGGACAGTTAAATTGACAAAGGTGTCACCCGGACAAATGGTTGTCATATGTGAAGGACGAAGAAGTGAAGGCTTTTATATCTGCAATCAATGTGGGGCTGGCTTTCGTCGGAGAGAAGCGAGGCATAAAAACCCCTATGGGGAAGACTGTTCTGGCACTCTTGAGCAAGTTTCCCTTGGACACGAGTTTATCACCGACGTCCTTCAAATTCGATTCCTTGAACCACTCCAGGGCAATACAGAGGGTATATGGTTCGCCTACTCTCTTGCCTATGCTTTGGTCGAGGGAGCTGCTGAGGTTCTGGAAGTCCCCCCAACCGACTTAAGCGCAACAGTAGCCTATGAGGGTGGTAATACAATTCCTCCTATTGTCCTCTACGACAATGTGCCCGGAGGGGCGGGACTTGTTGCCCGCCTTGAAGATAAGGAAATACTCCGCGCTTGTTTAAAAACCGCACTTGATAGAGTCAACGGCAGTTGCGGGTGTGGCGAGAATGATAGTTGTTATGGGTGCCTAAGAAGTTATCGAAATCAGTTTGCACATCAGCACTTAAAGCGTGGACCGGTCATGCACTATCTAAAAAGAATCTTGGAACAATGAGAGGAATAAAAAATATGACTTTTGAACACTCTTCGCCACATCGTCTAATAGAGCATACAAGGTTCTCGCCTTATGGTAATCACCTAAATCCTTCGCTAAAGCTCAAAGCCTCTTTTATGCTAGAAACGCTGTCGGATAGATATAGAGTCTACCTCAATATTGTGGTCTTAAATCTAGAGCGGTAATTACATTGGATATAAAAAAAATGGATTTCCAAGAGTCTAAGGATATAAATATCAGCAACATCCCAAAAGAATGGAAGGTGGAGAGGCTGGGGGATGAAAAAGTGTGTGAAATAATTATGGGCCAATCACCTTCTTCTCTAACCTATAATGAAGCAGGTGATGGGTTGCCATTTCTTCAAGGTAACATGGAATTTGGTCCTATTCATCCTTCTCCAACTGTTTTCTGCAACAAACCAATAAAGATAGCCGAGGAAAACGATGTTTTAATCTCAGTTAGGGCACCAGTTGGAGAATTGAACATTTCTCAGACCAGAGTCTGCATTGGTAGAGGTTTGGCCTCAATAAGATGTAATCCAAATAAAGTCAGCCATTTATTTTTATTTTATTATCTCAAGAGCAAAGCTAAGGAGCTTGAAAATATTTCAGCGGGATCTACTTTTAAAGCTATCCGAAAAAACGACATTGAAAGATTATCAGTTCCACTTCCCCCCATCGGAGAACAGAGAAAAATTGCAGAAATCTTGTCGACTGTGGATCAGGCCATTCAGAAGGTTGGACAGGCTATAGAGAAGACGGAGAGGCTGAAGAAAGGCCTGATGCAGGAGCTGCTGACCAAAGGCATCGGGCATAAGGATTTTAAGAAGACCGCGATAGGCAAAATTCCCAAAGAGTGGCAACTTGTGAGATTAGGAGATAGTGAAATAGCTGAAATAAGGCGCAATAAGACTCATTTTAATTTTGAGACCGTTGCTTTTGTTCCGATGGAGCTCATCCCAGATTCGGGAATCTTTACAGAGTTTAAAATTCGTCCACTCAAGGAGGTAAGAAGCTTTACTTATTGTGAAAAAGGAGACTTGCTCTTGGCAAAAATTACTCCTTCCTTAGAGAACGGGAAACAAGGGATAGTTCCGGATGATATTCCAAATGGCTTTGCTCTGGCTACAACAGAGGTTTTTCCCATTTTATGCAAACGTGTAAATAAACTATATCTGTTTTACATTCTCAAGCATCCCATATTTAGAAATAAAATCATTTATTCAATGATAGGAACTACGGGCAGACAGAGAGCTTCTAAAGAAAGCATAGAAAGACTACTTATTCCTCTTCCCCCACTTCCAGAGCAGCAAAAAATTGCTGAGATCCTCAGTTCCGTGGATAAGCGAATCGAGACGTTGAGAAAAAGAAAAGAAAGGCTCGAGAAGGTTAAAAGAGGTCTGATGGAAGATCTCCTGACCGGCAAAAAAAGAGTAAAGTTGGAAGATTAAGATGACTTTTACTGAAAAAAGACTTGTCGAGGATTATATTCTCGAAAAACTCGCAGAGAAGGGGTGGCAATATGTCCCGGCAGGAGATCTTGAACGAGACAGCCTCGAGGAGCCTCTCTTAATCCCCAACCTCATCAGGGCTCTCCAAAAAATTAATATTTCAACCGGCATCGGTGATGAGGAGATTCATAAGGTCCTTAACGAGTTAAAGCTCACCCCAACCGGAAGCGAAGGCTCAAAAAAGATAATCAATTTCTATAGATTCGGAGTGCCTGTCAAGTTTGAAAAGGATAGAGTAGTCAGATATATCCGCCTTTTTGATTTCGATAATCCTGAGGAAAATGAATTTATAGCTACCAACCAGGTTTATTTCAAAGGCCGGGATATCATCAGAACAGATATCGTCCTTTATGTCAACGGGATTCCCCTGGTTAACATTGAATGCAAAGACCCAACCAAAATATCTGAAAGCTGGCTTAATGCTTTTAATCAGATAAAGGATTATGAACAGCTAGTTCCTGAATTATATAAATATGCCCAGATTGGAGTAGCTGCCGAGAGTGTGGCCAGGTATTTCCCTATAGTGCCCTGGAATCGGGACATAAACAGCTATGAATGGAAAGAGAAAGGCAAAGATTCAATAGATTCTTTGACCGCGATGCTTTCGCCAGGGCAGCTTCTTGACCTCATCCAGAATTATCTTTTCTTCAGAGTCGAGCACGGCCAGGCCACCAAGGTTATCGCCCGCTATATGCAATTCTATGCGGCCAATAAGATAGTCAAGCGGGTTCTTAACAATCTCAGTGGAGAAGACGAAAAGGACAGAGGACTTGTCTGGCACTGGCAGGGAAGCGGGAAAACACTGACCATGATTTTCGCCGCCCATAAGCTCTATTATCACGGAAGTCTCGCCAATCCCTCTATCTATTTTATCGTTGACAGAACAGAGCTTGAATCCCAGCTATATGACGAATTTACCGCCCTGGACATCCTTAGACCTGAAATAATAGATTCTGTCAGTGCTCTGAAGGAGGTTTTGAAACATGACGATTATCGGAGCAAAAGAGGTGTTTTCATCGTTCTTATCCATAAGTTCAGGCAGCAAGAACTGAAAAGTTTTCAGAAAGAGCTGGAAAGAATATCCCAGCATAAAGAGACGGTCCTGACCCGAAAAAATATCATTGCTCTGGTAGATGAGGGACATCGAAGTCAGTATGGAACTCTGGCTGCCCAGATGAAAGCCATTTTTAAAAAAGCTTTCTTTTTCGCTTTTACGGGAACACCGATATCCAAGAAAGGGCGCGATACCTTTTTAGAGTTCAGCTATCCTTCTGAGGAATCCTATCTTGATTTATATTCAATCGCTGATTCAATCGCCGATGGCTTCACGGTTCAGATTGTCTATCAGCCGAGGCTTGAAGAAGAAGTTCATCTGAGAAAAGCAGACCTTGAAGCTTTCTTGCAATCTGAATATGAAGAACTGCCAGAAAATATCCGCGGCCCTGTAGAAAAAGAAATAAAGGAAAGACTCGATGCCATCAGGATCATCCTCGAGAATCCGGAAAGGATAAAAGTCATTGCCCGGGATATTGCCCGGCATTTTAAAGAAAATGTCGATGGAAAATTCAAAGCCATGGTAGTAGCAGGAAGTAAGCTTGCTTGTGAACGATATAAAAGAGCTCTGGATGAGCATCTGCCTGAGGAATATTCCGAGGTGGTAATAACAACTGAAGGAGACAGGAGAGCTGCTATTCAGAAACTCGTCACTGAATCAAGAGAAAGATACGGACATCTTGATCCAGAGAGCATTCGAAAGAGGATAGTGACAAATTTCAAAGAAGAAGAATACCCGAAAATTCTCATCGTCACCGAGATGCTTCTTACTGGCTTTGATGCACCCAATCTTCAGGTCATGTACCTTGATAAACTTCTTAAAGAACACAGGTTGTTACAGGCTATAGCCAGGACAAATCGGCCATACAAAGACATAAAAGAAGCGGGTCTGGTTATCGACTATGTAGGAATTCTCAAAGAGTTCAAAAGAGCTCTTGAAGCATATAGCTTGGGAGATATAGAAAGAGTTCTTCTCGATTATGAAGGCCTGAGAGAAGAATTCGGTAAGACGATCAGAGATATTCTGACTGTCTTTCAAGGCCTCCGCAGAGATTATGAGCGAGAAACTCTGCTTAG
>Ga0208695_1002173_pt1 | contig 14750 bp, 10 predicted proteins | sample AD_UKC111_MetaG_FD_184449 | JGI IMG/M metagenome (GOLD analysis project Ga0208695, IMG submission 184449) | Active sludge microbial communities of municipal wastewater-treating anaerobic digesters from Hong Kong - AD_UKC111_MetaG (SPAdes)... | ecosystem: Engineered > Bioreactor > Anaerobic >... | reverse complement strand
TTCAGCCGGAGATATTTCCTCACAGTTTTCCTGTCAAAACCTGTTTTTCTGGAGATTTCACTGATGCTAAAGCCTTGTGAATACAAATCTCGTATCAATAGCCATTCCTCCATTTTCAGCATTATTTAGGATCCTCGAGCTTTTCTCAAGGATTGGAAATTGGGGAATTTTAATCCGGCTAAAATGAGGAATTGTTCACCGGCCTTGACAACACTTGAAATTAGAACATTTTTCCTGATGGCGTTTTAGGAAATTACCTAGCTAGATATGAGATTTAAAGTTGGTTAACGTGTGGCTCAACTCCCACCACCTATATAAATACAGAATCATTTTTTTCATTAAAGTTTAGTGTAAGATATTATTAATTGATCATATGTAAACCTAAAAGTTACGCACAATTATTAATTGTAAATTCAAAATCGCCATCAACAAAAATTGTTAAAAAGGAAATGTCGACCTGCCGAAAGAAGGATAGATACCTTAATAGTAGAATAAACTAGCAGCATTCGAGTCATATATTTTCATAAATCTTAGATTTTCAAGTTCTTTATTTGGATCATAATCCAATAAATAGCTCCAATTATAAATTTTCAACAGATGATTCTTTAGATAACTTCTAATAAATATATATCTAGGTTTTATAGATATCTTTCTTAAATATAGCTCTTCATTAATTGAATTAAAAGAAGTTCCAATGTTCAAAAAAGATAAATAAAACATTTGTTCATCTGTATCAACTGGGCCATTGTACTTTGAAGAAATAGTGTAAACCGCTCGTAACTCTGCTTCTGTAAATGTTTGTCTTGACACGTGTGGGAACAGTAAGTTATCTCCCGTATTCACCAACGGACTTAATAGCATCAAAAGTGATAGTGAAATTATGACAAGCAACAACATAATTTTTTGCAAGTGCATGTTTTTAATGCTATTAAATATGATTATAATACCTACTGAAAGAGGTATGGATAGCATTATTTGAGCGAAATACCACCATCTCTCCGTAATAATCGAATGCTGAGTTACTAATGAAAAAAATCCTAGAAATAGGGGAGTTACTCCAACAATTGCCATTGTAAATGAAAGCAAATTCGCATATTTTGGAGATACCATATAAAAGATACCGATAAAGGATAAAGAAAAAAACGTGAACAATCCAATATTTGAAAATATTTTATATGATGGGGACACAAATATATTATTTAATTCAAAGCCTCTGGGGATATTAAACATACTATCTAGTTTAAATCCAAATGAGATCATATGGGCTAATGAAAGTAAAGTTCCAGATACATAAGCCCACCATCCGAACATAAGTACAATAAATAGAACGGAAAATGTAATAGAAATTGGAAAACTACTTTTATTTCTGTTAATATAATAGAAGATAGAAAATATAAGAAAAGTGACTGCTGACCACATTGCGGATAAAGTATGGCTCAAAATCAGAGCTAACATCAGAATTATTGAAATTACTGTTGATTCCAATTTCATCTTATTTTTTATTTTTAACATGATGTAAAGAATTGCGAGTGTAAAAGTTGGAGCAACAGAATTTGGAATTGACACGAAACTCATAAAAATATGATAGTTCGCACAGATTAATAATAAAGATGATAACAAGCCAATCTTAAAATTGAAAAGATATTTACCTAGTAGATAAATAAATATTGAGTTGCAAACTATTTGAATAAAACTTATGGAAAACATCGTAGAGATTTTATAACCAGTTTCACTAATCAACCAAGTAGACGCAACTAACAAATGAAAAAGTGGAATTTTCGAATATGTATAATTAACTGGAATAAAATGCTGATTTATTAGACTATATGTAAATTTTTGATGAAACCAAGGATCTATTCCAATTAATCCAGAAGCCATGAATAATTGAGACCAAGATATAAAAAGTCCCAGAATAATTATTTGAAATAATACCAAAGGTGATTTTTTTGGAGAGATATACATTATTTCAAGAGCAATTACCCCAAAAATTAGACATATTATAACATAATAATTAAAAGGAAGTGTATATAGTATAGGTCGAGTATATAAAGAATAAATACCGCATGTAAGTAATAGCAAATAGATATTTATACTAATTAGATTTATTTTAAGAGGAGAATTAGTAGTAATTGTCACAGAAGCATTATTACTACAAAAAAACCATATTATAGAAGAAATTAAAGTTAATATACCTACTATCGTGTAGGAGATATCTTCCTTAAATAGATAGAGATACAATGTAAAAAATAAAGATGAAAAAATCCAAAAAAATTTAAAGAATCTGTCAAAAAAATAATTATCTTTAATGTCCATAAAAATCACTTGTAACCTTTATAATTATTACAGATAATATCAGATATCCCAAAAATAAATTTGATGAATATAGATCTAAATTTATTACATAATTACGTCTTGCTTTAAGTACACTGATGAGTGTATCATGCCTTTTTAGAACCCTGGAAATCCACAATAAGAGTAGATTTATTAGACTGTGTTTAATATTTCTTTTTCCATTTCTCTTATCCAATTAAATGTAAATTTCCTTTTTCTTTTATTGCACAAACACAAATACTTTAAATATAAATTTTCATCTGTTACTAAATTATTGATTTTGAATGCGAGTTCGTCTATACTTAAGGGATCAAATAATAATTCATCATACAACAGAGCTTCTGGCGTCCCACCCACTCTCGAGCCAAGTACAACATTATCACAGTATAATGCTTCTAATATGGACAAATTAAACCCTTCGTGTAATGAAGGCAAAACATATACATCAAACGACTTTAGATAGGGGAAGGGATTCTCTAAATAACCGGTAAATGTTACGTAATCCTGAATATTTAATGAAGTGCATAAATTAGATAAATAATCCTTATCAGGCCCATCACCAACAATTACTAATCTAATGTTCTTTATATTCTTAAGAACCTTTTCAAATGCTCTAATTAATACTTCAACACCTTTATCTTTAGCAAAAAGAGTTCCAACAAACCCAATAACTTTTCTCTCATCGAATTTTATTTTGTCTACATCACCAGATGTTACAGTGCGAGGAGTATTAATATTATTATATATAATTTTTGTTTTGTTAGCATTTATTCTGGTTCTACTCGTGATTCGAATAAAATTTTCTTCGGAAACAAATAATATTAAGTCTGATTTAGAAAAGACTATCTGCTCAATTTTGCAAAATATACAGATGTATAATTTTTTAATTATGGGATTCTGTTTTTTTAACTGAACGCCTGTATACCAATCCCCGTGAAGAGCAACAATTGTTTTAGATCCTTTAAAAAAGATTGATAATAAGCAAGCTAGAAAGCCTTCTAACAAAGAAAACACTACAATTCTATCTATTTTTACTCTTTTAATAATGAGTATATATAAAGAAGTGACTAAAACTTGGAATAAATAAAAGAATGCTTTCATAAATGAAACATTGAATATATTATAATGCACAATATTATTATTTCGGGGAGCAAAATCTTTGGGGGAAATATAACTAATTAACCATCCCTTATCAGAGAGTCCATAAATTAATTCAATTAATTTGATAATTGAGCCGCCACCTTTATTTGCGCAACTGAAAGTTAAAAGATTCATAAACCCCTCCAGACCAATATAAGTTACAAAGTTAATGTACACTCAACTACAAAAACAAAACCATTTATACTTTGAATATTTTAACATACACATTTTCCATTTGCTTAGCAATACAAGCCCACTCGAAAGATTCTTTAACTAATTTGACCCCAGTTTCGCTAAATTTTTTAGCCAAATTTTCGTCACTTAGAATCTTGTACATCGAGTTGCTCAAAATCTCTTTGTTAAATATTACTGTATATCCAAAAGTATTATCCACAATATCTGAAATTCCACATTTATCAGTTACGATGACAGGGGATCCACAAACACATGCCTCAAGAACAGTATTGGGAAACATTTCATAACGTGAAGGGAGAACATATACATCTGCATCAACATATGCTTCTAGTTTGTCGTGTTCATAAAGAGGTCCAGTAAATACAACCAAATTTTCAATAGTTAAATCTTTAATTTGTCTTTCTAATGTAGATCGAAAGCCGTCATCGGGACCTACAATCACAAGTTTTACATTTTGAAACTTTTGAATTAAATCAAAAAATGCACTTATTAATAAGTCTATACCTTTAATTTTATTTATTCGGCCCAGGAATAAAATTATTTTTTCATCTTCTTTTATCCCATACTTCCTTTTAAATATCCCTTTAGTTGGTAAATTCTTAAAATCAGATACATTAATGCCATTTGGCACTATTTCAATCTGATTTTCATCAACTCCCATTTCTAAATATTGTCTGACTTCCATCTCATTTAAAGCAACAACTTTTGATGCATTTTTTAAGATATTATGACCTATTAACAAGTCGTATAATTTCTTTAATTTTATCATACCGACAGTTGTTGAAACTGAACCATGGGCCTGTATAATATATGGGATTCCTTTTTTCTTAGCAAAATATGCTGTTAGTGTACTATTTACAGTTCGGTATTCATGAATATGTACAATATCAAAAGACGAAATGTTCTTCATCAAGTAATACATAATTTTGGGAGAAAAATTAAACTGCCTTTTTGCTAAATAATTAGAAATTGTTTTAAAGTAATATGTATTTACACCCTCCCAATTTTTATATTTATAATTAATTCTGCGCTTGTGATCTAAAAGATCTGTAGTATATACTGCAACATCATGTCCTCTGGAAGCCATTTCTTTGCTTAATTCATAGGATGCTCTAACTCCACCCCCCAACCTCCATGCTGGTGCAAAACCGGATACAATATACAGTATTTTCATAATATTCATCCATTAACCAAAACCGCTTCAATTAGAGAGGGTTATTTTTAATTTTTGCAAAAAGAACACTTTTTGAGTATGCAATCGATTTAACTGCTATTAAAACTGGAAAAATAATCCAAAAAAACTGTCTATAAGCTACCCCTTTTATCATACCTTTAATTCCGAGGTAGTACTGTTCTCGAAAAATATCAGATTTGGTTTGTTGATAGAAATCTAATCCTTTAGATTCGAAAGCCTTTGATCCCCATAGTGATCTTTTATATAAAGCCTTTAAGGATTTCATTGTGTCGTGAATAACAGGATCATTATATTGGACTACTTTATAGCCTGCGTCTTTCAAGCGTTTTGCTAAAATCATATCTTCGCCAAAATTATATGATGTATCAAATCCTCCTACAGACAACACATGATTTCTTCTAAATAGACAATTGCCTCCTCCAAAAACACCTCTGTTTTTTTCAATTCTATCCTTGAAAATTAACATCGAATGGGCAATATGACATTTTTGTGCCCATGATCCTGTAGGAGGTGCTATATATGTTGGCCAAACTGTGCTGATCTTCTCATCTGTAAAGAAACATTCTACAGCATCTTTTAACCAATTTTTATGGGGAATTATAATATCTGCATCCCAAATTGCTACAATATCTCTAGAGCTTTTTTCGATGCTAATTTGTCTAGCGTTTGCTAGAGAAACATTATCATAATATATTTTACATCCATACTTCTTTGCAATTTCCACAGTATTATCTGAGGAATACCCGTCTACAATTATTATCTCTACATCATCATAATTTTGATTTACGATAGATTCTAAGCAATTAGGTAGATCTTCACCCTCATTTTTAGTAGGTATGCAAAAAGAAATTGAAGGAGTATATTCAATTTTTGGAGAGGGCAACGATTTCTTATCAACTTTGATAATATATTCATTAAATGCTTCCCTAGAACTCACCATAATTACCACTTCAATAATTTAAAAGATTTCATTTTTATTAAAAGAACGACTTAATATTTTTTATCAGAATCCCGATATAACATTGGATACAAAACGGAGTAAAAAGCCAGATCATACATTCAAAAAGAGGAATTAGACCATACTTCTTAATCCTAGTAACATAACTGTTAACATTCCCAATTAAGTACTCTTCTCCAATTTCCTCAAACCACCATTTGTTTGTAATATTTCCATCAATAAGGGGCTTAGATATTTGAGAGATAAAATTTGAAATTTTTTCTTTAACTTTACCTTCAACCAGAATAGGCACAAAGCTTTCATTAATAACAATAGGAATTATCTGGAAATCATTGATTCCATTTTTATCAAAATCCACACAGAAAATAATAGAATCGTTTGTACTGCTTTGGGACAACTTGCAATCAAACTGGAAATTTCCAAGGGAATATGCAATTAGCCCGTTTTTGTATTTTTCAATGCCTTGAAGGACATGTGGATGATGTCCCAATATTAGAGTTGCACCATGATCTATCAATTTATGTGCTAGTTCTATTTGTTTTGGAGAAGGATAAAAGACATTTTCAGTTCCCCAATGTAGAGAAATAACAACAAAATCACATTTATCTTTAATCATTTCAATATCAGAAATGATTTTCTTCTCTTTGATTTTTGAAATTGAGATTTCTTCAGGTACTTTGAAACGACCGATGGTATATCCAAGAAATCCTAATTTGATTCCATTTTTTTCTATAAATGAAGAATTCAAACTGGATTTTTCGAACCCAGCACCAATATATTTCAATTCATGCTCATCGAGCAAATTTAAGGTATTCTTAAAACCTTCCAGACCTAAATCAAGTATATGATTGTTAGCAACATTTAAAATGTCAAATCCGGCATCATCTAAATATGTTACAGAATCGGGGGACGATTTGAGAACTACAGATTTTTTCTTTTCTTTGCCTGTAGTTGACAACACAGTTTCTAAATTTCCAAAGAGAATATCCTTTCTTTCAAAAACGTCCATTACAGAGTTGAATGGATGCTCATTGTTTTTTGTTTGCAATGTAATATCTCCTACTGCCATCAGCTTAAGAGTGCCCATTGTATCTCACCAATCTCTTAAGTTGATTGAAAGGTTCTGTATCAAAATGCGAGACTTTCCACTTTGTGTCCTAGGAATTTTGTCAATAAATTCAATTTTTACAGTTACATCATTGCCAAGTTTACGTGCAATTTCCTTTATGATTTTCAAATTATCCTCTTCGGCGTAAGAGCTTTTTTTAATAATTTTTAAAATTAATTCTCCCGCAGTATCTTGATAAAACTGATATCGATGAACGTGATCAAATACGTCCGAATGCATATTGAGTGCTGTCATAGAGATTAAAGCTCCACTTTTCCCTACAATCATCTCCTGAAGCCATCTTCCTCGAACGTCTGTTATCATAGGATATTCTCTTTTGCACTCTTTACAGCCCCACCCATCAATTGTAGCAAAATCTCCGGTTTTATAACGGATAAACGGCATTGACATGTTCATAAAACCAGTTCCGACAAGTTCACCCCTTTCTCCAGTGTTTTCCCAAGGAATTGTACTTCCATCCTTGCCTAATATCTCAGTATAGCCGTACTGAGGGAAAACATGATAGCTATGAGAGTGCTCACATTCACCGGCCAGTATTACTTTTTCGCTTTGACCGTACCAAGAAAAGAACCTAGTATGTAGAGCCTTTTCTATAAACTCAATCTGACCGGGATAGATGTTTTCGGAACCTGCAAGTACGGCTTTAATTTTAGGAATATTATGACTACTACTTGATTTTACATATTTTGCAAGGATTGTAAGAGCTGAGGGATAACCATGGAAGAACAGAGGTTCGTAATCGTTTATTCTTTTGAGATATTGCCTAAGGTTTTCGTCTGACATTTGGAAAGGAGATAACTCAAGAGCATTGTAAATAGTATTGAGCTGCCAGAATTTGTTTTTGCCTGAATCTTTAAAATCAACGCCTCTAAAGGCAACTATTTTGTCTCCTAAAGAATAGCCAGCTCTCCGCCAGAGAGATGTGATGAAAGCCCATTCTTTTCCATATGTAGAGTTATCAAGGTAGAATCCCAGAGTGTTACCACTTGTCCCGCCTGTTGTGACATAATATGCTTTATATGCAGAACTGTCTATGGACCTAAATTGATCTATATTTTCCTGTACTATTTCTTTGTCAATTATGGGAAACTTGAGAAGGTTATCAAAAGCACTACGAGAATTATCATATTTAATATTCTTATAATAAGGAACATTCTTGACAGCATGTTTTAATACTCTGGAGAGCTCTTCCTCCTGAATTTTGATTAGTTTCTCCCGAGGCAATTTATCCGTTTTTTGTATGAATTCAAATTGATTCTTAAATGCAGTTCCACCGAGTCTGTACTCTATTGGAACTACGCACATTAATTTCCTAATGCCGTCTGGACTTTGCCTGAATAATTTGTAAACTTTTTCAAGCATAATGATTCTCACAACAAATTGTCCTCAACTTATAACCGCACAGATGAACCATTTTGAATGGATTCTACAGCTTTTAAAGTTACCATAGTAGTCATAACATTTGCTTCAAAATCATACTCTGAAGACCCTTTCTTCACCATTTCAAGAAACTTCTCAAACTCATTCTTATGCCCCTTTTCAGTTACCATCCTCTTTACAATTTTCTCTTTCTTCCCACCCTTAACCAGTTCAAGCTGCTTGAAGTCTGTAATAACGCCGGCCATCCCGTCAGCAAAAAATTCAGCACGTTCTTTAGACAGAGAGCTATCTCCATGTGTAGTGTATATTATAGTCCCAATTGAGCCATCTTCAAAGGAGAGGGTGATTGAGACGTTTTCATTGTCTTCGGGGCTTTTGATTTCAGGTTCAATTTTTCGAGCGTAGACTTCTATGGGGGATGAGCCTATAATATACTGCAGGAAATCAATGAAATGGCAGCATTCGGTAATGATACGGCTTCCACCTTCGGAACTGTCGTAGATCCAGTGGTCTTTGGGGATGGACTCGGCGTTTACACGGTAGAGGGCTACCATCGGCTGGGAGCGTTTTTTGAAGAAATCCCTGAGTTTCATGCCAAGTTCAGAATAGCGGCGGTTGAAGCCAACCATAACAAGTCCTCCGTGCTCTTTCCAGGCGGCTCTGACAGCATTTAATTCTTCTTCATTGAGAGCGAGAGGCTTTTCCACAAGGACATTTTTTCTATGCCTGAGAGCTTCGATTACAAGAGGAGCGTGAAGGCTGTTTCTTGTTACTATGCTAACGCAGTTGATTTCCGGGTCTTCCATAATTTTGTGATAATCAGAAGTGCAGTATTCAAAGCCATATTTTTTGGCAACGGATTCACAGCTTATGCCGGTTGCTGCGGAAAGGCCTTTTAATTTTATCCCGTTTATTTTTGAAAGATTGGGAAGGAGAGTGCTTGTTGCAAAGATCCCTGCACCTATGACCCCGACAACCGGGGTCCCACTCGGGAATGGCTTTGATTCGGGAGCTTTAAGCACGATTTTGTCTTCAATTTCCCTGTTCGTGTCGTACCTGAGAACTATACCGAGATATGGTTTCCTCTGTTCTATGATATCGTAGGCGTCCGGAGCCTGCTCGATTGCAAATTCATGGGAGATGATAGGGTCCATGGAGATTTTTTGCATGGAAAGGAGGTCCAGGAAAGCCTGCATATTGCGATTTTCTGTCCAGCGAACATAAGGAGCCGGATAGTCCCGGCCAGATTCTTCATAGGCACGATCATAACGGCCAGGACCATAGGAACGGGAAACTCGAAGTTCTATTTCTTTATTGTAATACTCTTCACGTGGAATATCCATGCCTACAAGGCCCACAATTACTACTTTCCCGCGCTCGCGAGTGATTTTTCCGGCAAAGTCCACGGGGTCATTTGATTTTGTTGCAGCTGCAATAATTGTTACATCTGCACCGATTCCACGGGAGAACTGGCGGACACTTTCTTCGATATTGGGAGTATTCCGAGAAAGGGCGACGTCTGCACCAAGTTCTTTTGCAAGCTTTACCTTGGCTTCATCGAGGTCTATCCCGAAGACCCGGCAACCTGAGGCTTTAAGGATCTGTAAGGTAATCAAGCCAATGAGACCTAGACCAACAACAACAACATTCTCCCCGACTCTTACATCGGCGTTGCGGACCCCCTGCATTGCAATCGAGCCCACGGTTGTGAAACAGGCGTTTTTCAAATCAACATTGTCCGGAACTTTTACACAGAGATTTTTCGGAACAAATGCAACATCTGCATGATTGGCATAACCTGCACCTGCACAGGCTACTCTATCCCCAACCTTTATGGATGTTATATCCTCGCTTACGGAAATAACGGTGCCTGCACTGCTATAACCCAATGGTTCTCGTTTCTCAAGCCTCCCCATAGCCTGCTGGAATGCTGAAATAGGGCCATCCTGCTTTGCTTTATTTATTACTTTCATTGCAAGGTCTGGCCTAGCCTTTGCTTTTCCTATTAAGGATTTATCGGCAAGATCTACAAGACCGGATTCAGTGCCTGCACTAATGACGGAATAATGGTTACGAACAAGTACACCACTGCCTTTTAAAGTGGGGATGGGAACATCTTCAACTGTTAAATCTCCATCTTTAAGATTCAGGACAACCTGTTTCATAATGAAGCTCCTTTTGATAGTAATTTATGAAATAACATCAGTGTTTTATTTGTCTTGATATTGAATAACTCAAACAGTCCAGTACTTCAGAAGTCATGAACAGGTCGGGAAAATTGTTATCTGGCTCAATTGTAGATGTGTTTATATTCATAATGCCAGAAAGAATATTAAAAATTTTCGGATTTACAGAGTTTGAGAACCTTCGACGGGCAAATTGCCTGTACATACCATATCCAAATCTGAAAAATCTGTGGCTTACAGGATAATCGCCTATATTTGCAGTATTAAGAGCTGTGAAAACCGAATAAGGGAAATTTAGCATAGAACCGCTTTCCCAGCGGTTTACGATATCTTTGACGTTTGCTTCCAGTACTTTAAGGGCTTTTTCTGCATTTTCAGAATAACTGGAGTTCCATTTTGTTCCGTACATAAAGCAGGGAATCGCAAAAGCATAAGCCCCACTCAGATAGTAGGCAAACATAAGGCCACTTTTTGACCAGTCAAACTTCCCATCAGAGAACTGGACATTTGCAAGCCATCTGACTCCTTTTTCATATTCGGAATCAATCCAGTCGCTTTCAAGGGAATCTATAATCTTTAGCAGGTAGTAAAGAGTTACACCCTGGTAGTGAATGCAGGGGATATTCAAGCAGTACTTATAGTTGCCTTTGTTTTCATTTGTATAAGGAAAAGCCCCATCTGAGAACTGATACTTGCAAATATGTTCCGCTGTGATTCTGGCAGAATCAAGACATTCATGATCAGAAAATACTTTTCCGTATTTTGCAAGAAATGCTCCACAAGTAGCGTCTACGTTCAGGTGATCAGCCACGTAAATGGAAGACTTTTTGAAATAGCCCGGTGAAAACTGGTTTGCAAGCACAAAATTTTTTGCCCGGAAAGCTGCCTTTTCAAAGCGTTCGTCCTTCAGGAGCAGATAGCCGTCAACAAGTGCTTCTCCCACAATAGAAGTTATAAGGGCGGAAGGATGATTGTATTTGACATGAACCTCATTCCAGGAACCGTCAGGATTTTGTTTTTCGAGTATCCAATTTAGAAGTTTTTTAATAATTTCAGTGTAATCGGTCCCATTAATTCCGTTAATCCTGATAAGAGCCTTGGCTAATTCGGCATTGACCCTGTTTCTTGAAATTCCATATACAGGATCAACAGTACATGCGGTTTCACCCTCGATCTGGAGGCAGGAAACGATTCCATTTTGAAAAATTTGGGATATTAGTGAAAACATCTGGTTATTGAGACCCTGCAAAACCTACACCCTCAATCTGAACTTTTGTTTTTCCAAGGCTATCGATTCTATCAAGATTTACTTTCAGATTTGCAGCAATCTGTTGTCGGCTTACGTTTTTCTCAACAAAAACACGTCCCATTTTTCCCATTTCAGCACTTTTCTCTGGATTTTCCAGGAGCCGGATTATCGCTTCAGCAATATCTTGAGGAGAATTATCTGCAATAACTCCACCGCCTGAGGTTTCAGCAAGCTTCCGTATCTCACCTTCTCCGCACCCGATAAAAGGTATTCCGCAAGCCATATATTCGTAAGCTTTTGTGGGAATAGCATACTCAAGGGTTTTCAATTTTTTAAGTGGTGCCACTCCTATGAGGGATTCTGAAAGCATTTTTGGGATATCCTCCCTTGGAAGCAGGCCGGGAAACTCTACATAGTCTGTAAGTTCGTTCTCTGTAGTCACTTTTTCTAGATGCCCTTTAATATCTCCATTTCCAACGATCAATAATTTAAGATCGAATCGTTCATTGACTTTTTTCATTGCAAGGATTACATCCTCAAGGTCCTGGGCATGTCCTATGTTTCCTGCATAAATAATCTGGTTTTTCTTTGGGACATCTATAGGATAGAAGTAGTCTGTGTCCACACCATTAGGTGTAACCTTGATTTTTCTCCCATCTATATCTTTGTATGTCCTCATAATGTCTTGGCCGAGTTCTTCGGTGGTAACACATATCAGATCCGCATTAGAATAGCAGATCTGCTCGTATGTCCTGCTAAGCTTCTCAAACAAGCTTCCCTTTTTCAAAAATCCGAGGCTGATGGAGGCATTGATCCAGAGATCTCTTACGTCCATGACCCACTTCTTTTTGAACAATAATTTGGCCGAAATTCCTCCAAAACCGGTAAAAATAGGCGGAGCAGAAGTAATAATTACATCAAATTTGTGGAAATTGAAAAGTATCCATAATATAGTATGAAGTGGAAAAGTAAGGTAATAGGCAATTCTGCCCATAAAACTGGGGTTCTCACAATTGGGCTGCCATGCAAGAAGATTTACCAAGTTGATCCCGTTCACTGTTCGAGATTCGGAAATACTCCACTTTCTTTTAAAAGAGCCGGATGGAAAACAGGGATGAGGCGCCAGCACAGTAACATTTGCGCCCAGTTTATGGAGATGGGAGGACATATCAAAAATACGTGATGCATTGCCTGATTTTTCAGGCGGGAAATGCTGAGATATGATTAAAATCCTCATGATTTTACCTCTAGAAAATATATCTAAACCTTGTAAGTAACATAATCTAAAGAGTTTGATTCAGGCCTTTCTCCGATCATTCCAGATAATGGAACAAAATTGCCAGAGAGGCGTGTTATCCATATAGCAATTGAGAAAGCTATACAGTCATAAACTAGAATTAAGAAAAAATCCCATTCAAAAACCGTATGAAAGACACGTAACATCTCGAATTCGCCTGCTGTCCGAAAAATAGAGTTATAATCTTTAAACCGCTTCCGTTTTCCTCGCAACCGCAGACATCGAATGCAACAATATCCCTGTCAATGCCATAAAAGTCCCTACAATAATAAGCAGAATCATAACAATCGTAGGCCCAAAATTCAACCCCTGCCCAACGGTATTATAATTATGCAAAAAAAATGCACCCATAGTCAGACCGCCTGCTCCAAGTATAATTCCGGGGGCTGTTAAATAATAAAGAGGCCTGTTAAACTCGAAGTCTTTTAAAACCATAACAAGGACACCTAAACCATGTTTTATCGGGCTCATTGTTGAGCAGTCCACATCATACCGGACACCGATTTCAACTTCCTTGATCCGTAACCCTGATCTGCCAGCATCTGCAAGCATTTCGCTTTCTATTGCCATGCCCTGAGCTTTGAATCGGAAGATGTTTTTCGTTGAGGCGGCGAAGGCACGAAACCCGCTCTGCGAATCTGTTATCCTGATGCCTGAGTTCATGTTTGTGGCTGTATCAAGGATCGTCTGTCCGACGCGGCGGTAAACGGGAGTATTTTTGTCTGTGTGGTTCAGGTAGCGGCTGCCGTTGACCATCTCGGCAGTGCCGTCTCTGATAGGAGCTACCAGTCGGGGGATGTCGGAAGGGTTGTGCTGGCCGTCCGAGTCCATTGTTACTATAATATCTGCGCCCAGGTCAGCTGCGGCTGTAAAGCCCGTCTTGAGAGCTGCTCCTTTGCCTTTATTGACTTCGTGGACAATCACATGGGCGCCTGCGTCCCTGGCAATTTTGGCAGTTCGATCTGTGCTACCGTCGTCTACCACAACTACGTTGTCGCAGTAGTGCATGGTAAGGAGGACTATGCTGCCAATGGAAACTTCCTCGTTGAAGGCGGGGAGGACCACGGTTATGTTTTGAGGAACGGGGTTTTTGACACTTGGATTTTCCTTTTGTTTGGTCATTAACTGAACACTGTTGCTCATAAGCGGTTCTTTGTTCATTCGAATACCCCGAGTAATAATTATTATTAAAGTCAATTAGAATTGACGAGTTATAGAATTTTAAGTATCCTCTTCAAATTGTATGGGTAAAAGTAAATTTCAGTATTTGCTGAAATTTTAATAATTTAACCAAGATTTGAAGAGGATACAGTTTTAATATAAGTGAGAAGTGGAAAGTAATAGAAGTTATAAGGAATTCACAAGATATAAAGTAAACGGTGAATAAATAAAATAGATTGTAGCGATTCAGCTACATTAAGCATAAAAAATCAACACCTTGCTTAACTTAATCCGTACATGTTAGTGCCTGATTAGTTACCAGTGAATAAGTATTTAAAAAATATACGATATAAATTAAAGCGTTTTTTATTAAAATACTAGACATATTATTAAGATATTGAACATTTTAATAAAACTCCAATTATTAAATTTAACTTATATTTCCTGAAAAAATATCAGGCAGGTTCTGTCTGCCTGACCGCACCTGCCAACGCATGTTCGATTATTCCCCTGAGAGTCATGTATGCGC